>Ga0209206_10000001_pt1 | contig 87997 bp, 84 predicted proteins | sample ZodSprsou2mmetaG_FD_185478 | JGI IMG/M metagenome (GOLD analysis project Ga0209206, IMG submission 185478) | Hot spring sediment microbial communities from Zodletone spring, Oklahoma to study Microbial Dark Matter (Phase II) - Zodletone Spring... ...
CAATACGACAAAAGATTTAAAAATCCTTCTTTTTTAGAAATATTTTAAAAAAGAAGGATTTTTAAAGCCTTTTATTGTATTAATAAAGGTAATAAAATTATTTTCTCAAGGATAGTAAGATGAAAAAAATCAAATGTCTTTTACTTAGATCATTATTCATGATGATTGTTTTTTATGGCATTCTTTTTTTGTTTCCTTTTTCTGCGGTTGCCCAGGAGGGATCTTATTTCCAAGAACAAGATGAACTTGAAGCAAATGTGAATATAGAAATTTCCTGGAACAAGCACGATGAGCAGAATGGTAACCTGGAAGAAGCAGGCTCCCTATCCGCATCGGTCAGCGGCAATCTGGTTTTGATGGAAAATCGTAGTGGAGTAACCTTATTTTATCCTGATGAAAGCGGCATGCAGGCAAAGGCAAACTATCAAAATATAACGACGGATAAAAAAACAGGCGAAGTTTATTATACTGCTCAAGGTTCGGGAAGTGTACCAATCCTTTCACTTCAATCCATAACCGATCCCCAAAAACAGGGGCATCTGGAATGGATGGGCTTTACCGGGCCGGCGGGTGTGGCACATGCCATGCAACTTTCCGGGCAAGTTGATCCAGTGGCCTTAATGCAGGCTATGGCAGGAAACCAGAAGATGGATCACTATACCTTTTATTTTACTGTACCTGTTCATACTGTTATTACCGATAAAGATGGCAAGAAAACTGAAGGCTCGGTAGTAATTCATTTTGGGCTGAATGGCAGTGAATTAAAATCGGGATCGAATAGAGGTCATATATCCTGGACATCAGAAGAATTGGAATATGGTTTCCAATACCAGAGTTTTATGGGTATCAAGTATGAGCCGCCAGAATCAGGTGATGTTAAGTATAAAGCAAGCTGGTATTTTGGCGAACCGCCTCCTGCTATTGAAATCCATAGAGAAGTCAATGGAAAATGGATAGATATTACTAATGAGACGGTTCCGGTTGTCGTAGGAGAAAAAATAAAAATTCGTGGCATAATTATACCAGAGGATAAAGACCCTGGAGGCGGGAAATGGACTTTGGATGGACAAGGCCAGACAGCAGATGGGTCGGGTCAGAATTATATCAAACGTTATGAAGCGCATTTTCGCGAAGGAGGTCGAGTGCTTCCCCTAGAAAAATTTGACACACCGGAACTGGAATTTTACTGGGTGGACGGAGGAACCGGCGAAGCACAGTACACCATACATTCCAATGGAGACGAAATTTCAGCCTGGACTAATTTTGAAATTCAAAAACCCAACTATAAGGTTATCATTACTGCTTCTCAAAAAAATAATATCGGTAATCCCAACCGTGGAGAAAAATTGGAAGAAAGTAATTGTTTGGGGAAGGGTGCATATGATTCTGCTCAACCGACTGATTGGTTTTTGCAATATCAAGGAATTCATTTCAAGGCAGAGAATTTGGATCAAGCGACAATTGAAGGGGAAGAACAATGGGTTCAGATTCTTGAAGAAGAATCTTGTTTTTGGAAATACGATGATGATAACATCGTACGCAGCCTGATTACGGAAGCGCTGGATGTGTGCTACCCTTACGAAAGCGGTTCCCGGGCAATGGATGCTCCCGCAATCAAACTTGGAAATAGTAAGGAAGAACCTTTGCAGCAAGTACGTAAAGACGGCGTTACGATAGAGCTGAGAGTCGCTCGGAAAACCCAGAAGAATCGCATGTACCTTATGTTTAAATCGGCTCTCCCGGAAAGTGAGTGGGTTCCTCTTAAAGTCGTTAACTGGACCTGGAATGGCCAGTCAGATTACAATGAATCCGAAGGATGGAAGGACTTTACATATCTACATCCAGATGGTGTCATTGAGCCGGACGAACCGGTCGCCATGGACACAGCGCAATACCCCGAGTGGGAAAAGAATGCAGGTGATGACAGTGCATACCAAATGCAATAAAGAGTTATTGTCTAATAATACTACTAAAAGAGGTACTTAATGATGAAAATTATTCAACAAATCTTCATAAAAAGGTGGAAGTCTATTCCGGAAGAGTACGAAAAGAAAAAGCTGCCAAAAAAGTTGACATTTTATCTATAACAGGGTAAAAATACCATGCAAAACAGAATGGAGAGTAAGCATGAAAATAAATTTGATTGAGATAAAGATAAATTCTTAAGAAAATGAAAACTAATTCAATTTAGAGTGCCCACAAATAGGGGACGGTTTTCGCTTGGTGAGGAGTGAAGCGATTCATGGAAACAAAGAAGAAAATCCAATTCATCCGGGTTATTCTATTGAGCAACGGAGTTGTTGATTTATTTGCAGCAATAGCTCTCTGCTTCCCTGTGTTTAAGATTGCCTTGCCCGGATATGCCTCTTATACCAATCAATTCGCCTTTATTGCTGGTGGATGGGGGATCGCCGCCTTTACCTTTGGGATTGGCAGAATCTGGGCTTCCCATAAATTTGAATTTTATTGGTTTATGGTGATCTTGGGCTTATTAGAAGGAGTTATTCTTTCTTTGTATTCTCTGATCAATGTCTTTTTCCTGGAAATCAGTTTATTACAAGCCATGTTTCCCTTATCAGTGGGAAGTGTATATGGGGTTTTGTATTTGATTTCACTACTATTCCTGTTGCCTTTGGAAAAATCCAACTAGTTAAAAAGGAAAGTAATTGATGGTATTATTGGAAAAACTACAGATAGAAAAATTTATTTAGGCGGTATTGTGGAGGATCACGAATATGAAGTTATGCAGCGCTTGTTTATTGGGAATCAATTGCCGATACGATGGAAAAATCATCCCCAACGATGAAGTTATCCGTTTAGTCAAAAAAGAAATACTGATTCCTATTTGTCCGGAACAGTTGGGTGGCTTATCAACTCCTAGAGAACCTGCAGAGCAAAAAGGAGAAAAGGTCATAACCATATCGGGAGTCGATGTAACTCGTAATTTTATAAAAGGAGCAGAGCAGGTTTTAACATTGGCTCAGCTTTATGGTATTAAAGAAGCAATCTTAAAACAAGAAAGTCCATCCTGTGGTTGTGGCAGGATTTATAATGGGATATTTTCTAACCGACTCATTCAGGGTGATGGAGTGACAACTATCTTATTGAAAAAGAATAAAATTAAAGTTATAACAGAGCAAGACCTATGAAATAAAATGCCCGGGGATGGTTGTATAGCATATAGGTTCAAGTCTTGCAATATTACGAAGTTAGTAAATACAATTCTTTCCTTAACAAAATGGAAACACATCTTAGTATCTCCGATAATTAATAATTTAGTTTTAAATTAGATAAATAATACGCTTTTAGCGGAAGACTTATAGGATTTAAGGAGTTTTTTAAATATAGGGTTGAGGCTTTTGGCTTTTTAAATTCTTAGTTGTTTATATGAAATTCCGAATCACAACTTAAGGAGGTGAATAGATGGGACAAACAAAACCTGATTCAGAAAAATACCCAATAAAGAAATATCCAACCATTAGCGTATGCGGTCTGGATTGTGGTTTATGCCCAAGATACTACACTATAGGGCTATCGAGATGTCCGGGATGTGCTGGTCCTGATTTCTTCAATAAGCACCCATCTTGTTCTTTTATTACTTGCTGCGTCAAGAAAAAGAATCTGGAAGTCTGTGCCGAGTGTTCAGAATTTCCCTGTTCTAAATTCAAGAGTAATGAAGAATATCAGCAATTGAAAGAGTCTTCTTCTTATCCGCCATATAAAAAAGTTCTGCCAAATTTGAATTTCATCAAAGAACATGGCATTAAAAAATTTATAGAACAGCAGAAAAAGAAAATGAAATTACTGGAAACCATGATGGATAATTTTGATGAGGGCAGATCCAGAAGTTTTTTCTGTAAAAAAGTAGCCTTACTCGATTTAGCCAGTTTAGGAAGTGCATTAGATGAAGCTACCCAGAAAATCAAAATAGACCATATCAAACCGGATGATATTAAAATCAAAGCCAAAATTCTTAAGCGCATCCTCAATGAGATTGCGCTTAAAGAAGGGATAGATTGAACTAAGAAAAATCATAAAATCTTTTTAATATTTTTATTGAAAATATTTGACAATAATTTCTAAAATGTTTATATTATATTATTATTGAATTAAAGAGGTTCATAGGGAAAAAATAAAGAAAACTAAGGAAGAGCGATTTAAACATATTACTTTTTCAAGAATACAAAAAAATATTTGAAGGCGGGCTACATTTATGAAAGTTACTGCATTTATTGGTAGCGCAAGGAAGAAGCATACTTATAATACTACTGAACTTTTACTGCAAAAACTAAGATTACTTGGAGATATAGAATATGAAATAGTTCAGTTAAGTGATTATCACTTGGGAAACTGTAAAGGCTGCATATTGTGTATGAATAAAGGTGAAGAATTATGTCCATTAAAAGATGATAGAGATAAACTAATTGAAAAAATTATTGATTCAGACGGTGTAATTTTCGCATCTCCTAATTATTCATTTCAAGTATCTGGATTCATGAAAATATTCCTCGATAGACTTGGATTCATTTTTCATCGTCCGCGCTTTTTTGGAAAAGCATTCACCAGTATAGTGGCGCAAGGAATATATGGAGGAAATAATATTGTAAAATATTTCAACTTCATTGGAGGTGGATTTGGTTTCAATGTTGTCAAAGGTTGTTGTATAAATTCGCTTGAACCGATGACAGAAAAAGGCCGGAAAAAAATTGATAAGATAATTGACAAGCAGAGCAAAAGATTTTATTCAACATTAATAAAAAAAGAATACCCAACACCATCCTTATTTGAGCTTATGTTGTTTAGAATGGCACGAACGAGCAAAAAAATAATGCTTAATGAGAATTTCCGGGATTATACCTACTGTATGGAAAATGGATGGTTCGAATCAGATTACTATTATCCGGTAAAATTAAGTGTATTTAAAAAATTGGCCGGCAAATTTTTTGACATAGTGGGAACTCGAATAACCGGGAGTAGATAGTCAATAGCAAGTTGTCGGACATTATACTTAATAGCCCGAAAAAGCTGCAAGTTGGCTGTGATTTAGAGATCAAAAGTTATCAATGGGAGGGGCTAGCATTTTCAAATGGATAATATAATAGGACTCTTAAAAAGTCTAAAAAAAACACCGCAATTACTTAAGGTAGATCTAAGGACAAATTTATTTTTACTGAAGTATTTCGGAAAATTCAAGATAAAAAAAATAAATAACGATTATATACTACACTCGCATCTTCCGCCGATCAACAGCCCCGCATATACAAAATTTGTTAACCAACACCTGGTCAAAAATATTGCAGGACCTTCCCATGCCCAGATCGGGCTGACCAATGCCTGCCCGCAGAAATGCTCTTACTGCTATAACAAGATACGATCCGGCAAAGTCATGGACAATGATACCATCATCAATTGTATCAATGGGCTCGGTAAGATGGGTGTTGCCTGGCTTGGGCTTACGGGAGGCGAACCACTTCTGAATAAAAACATCGTTGAGATAATAGATCGAACGGACAAAGATATCGCCATAAAGTTGTTTACTACCGGATGCACACTTACACCGCAAAAAGCTCTGGAGATGAAAAAAGCCGGGTTGACCTATGCTTCCATAAGCCTGGACAGCAGCAAGGAAGAAGCTCATGACCATACCCGTGGGTATAAAAATGCATTTAAGGAGGCATTACGCGGAATCGAAATTTTTCTAAATGCTGGCCTTCACACCAGTATCTCAGCGGTGCTGACCAAGGAAATGATGAACCAGGAACGCATATTGGAGTTCCTTGGGTTTCTGGAGAATCTCGGCGTTCATGAAGCCTGGCTCAGTGAGGTAAAACCGTCGTCCGAATATTTCTGGCATAATGAGTTCGTGATCAGCCGCGATGAAATTGATTTTTTAATTAAAATACAGGATCAATATAATAAAAAAGACGGAATGACGGTCAATTACCTTGCTCATTTTGAACACGGTAGTCATTTCGGATGTAACGCTGGTGTCAAAATGCTCTACATTGACGCCTTCGGAGAAGTCAGCCCTTGCGTCTTTGTACCCGTGACCTTCGGGAATGTCAGGGACATGCCACTCCCGGAGATTTTTGACACAATGACAAAACACTTCAAACCCGACAGGGAATGCTTTATGAACAAAAATTATCCGGTCATAAAAAAGCACTACCGGAATATTTCCCCCATACCGACCGAAGACGCGCTCGCCATCCTTGAGGAGATCCAGCATACAGGAATTCCGGATTTTAACAGGATACATGGAGATAAATCATGAAAAAAACCGTCAGACTGTTCGGCTTTTTCTGTGCCATCACATTCGCTATAGTCGGGGTTGTCTTTTTTTTGACGCCCGAGGGAGTTCTCTCGTTTTTTAATTCTCTCTCACCGGCATTTCACTTGAATCGGGCTCCCGTCGTTTTTCCGGGTTTTTTCCTTATATTATCGGTCGGATACATGTATGTCGTGACTTTTATTGCCTGTCAGATATTTCGGAATCCTGAAAATCCTCTGTTTCTACTCCTCCTTGCGAATGCCAAAATAGCGTCTTCCTTGTTGTCTCTCTTTTTGATTTTCAGAGATAATCTTTACCTCATTTATTTTGCCAATTTTTTGGTAGACGGACTGATTGGAACTGCCGCGATATATTTGTATCTTAAAATAAAAATATGAATATCAAACTGTTTTTGTCACAATTTTACCTTCCAGCTTTCTACAGGAAACGAAAAACGGCGGAACTTTTCAGGGTCACGGCAAAGACCTTCGGCGTGAAACCCGCAGCGGTTTTACCGGCTGAGTCCGAAAGCCCCGATGCACTTCTAGAAAGATATGCAGAATTCTCGAAAAATCAGGTGCAAGTAATATTGAAAAATAAAAGATTGGTTGAAGGGGTAAAAGCCGGGTTGTTTGCCGGAGCGCGCGAGATGGGCGTATCCTTGAGAAACGAATTAAACCTGAAAAATGACCGTGATTTTCATATTGCCACGCGGCTGATCTATAAAGCGCTGAAGATCGACCTTGAATTCGGGCAGAATGGGGAGATCGTGATTAAAAAGTGTTTTTTCAGCGGATTTTATTCTGAGGAAATTTGCTCCCTGATTTCATCCCTTGATTCGGGTCTAATTGCGGGACTCTCCGGAGGTTTGACAATGTCTTTTTATCAACGCATCACCGAAGGTTGTTCATGCTGCCGGGCGGTGATTTCGAAATGAAAAAGGTCATTATTATTGGATCCGGCGCCGGCGGGGCTACGGTAGCAAAAGAGCTTCAGGGAAAATTTCAGGTCACTTTAATCGAGGCCGGCGGTTCTTTTAAACCTTTCGGCCTTAACCTTCCTTTTCTGGAACACCTCAGAAGCGCGAATATTTTTCTTACAGAAAAAATGATTCCGCTGGTATTTCCACCATACCGGATCTCTAAAACGAAAGATCATATGACACTGGTCAACGCGGTCGGCATCGGGGGAACGACCACTTTAACCTGCGGCAATGCTTTACGAGTTGATGCCGGTCTAAAGAAAATCGGCATCGAACTTGACCAGGAATTCTCAGAGCTTCATCATGAAATTACCATCTCCGCCGACCATGAGCATCTGTGGAGGGGTGCTACGCGAAGGCTCTACGAGATTTGCGCGGCAGAAGGTCTGAACCCCTTTCCCATCCCGAAAGCCGGTCATTACCGAAAATGTCGTAATTGCGGCCATTGCACCCTGGGTTGCAGTTATGGCGTAAAATGGGATGCTTCGATATTTGTCTCCCAAGCTGTGAAGAAAGGCGCGGTGGTTATTGATCATTGCGTGGTAAAAAAAATATATATTAAAAATAATAGGGCAACAGGTATTTCTACCAACCATGGTCTCTTGACTGCCGATCTGGTCATTGTCGCTGCTGGGGGATTCAATACTCCCGTCATTCTTGAAAATTCAGGGATTAAGACTGATAAAACACTCTTTGTTGATCCTGTTCTTTGTGTGGCCGTAGAATATACAGACGCCCTACAAAACAAGGAAATATCCATGCCTTTTGCCGTGCAGATGGACGGATACATCATTTCTCCCTATTTTGACCAGCTTAGTTTTTTCTTCAATAAAAAATGGAGAATACCCGGAAAAGATATTCTCAGCCTCCTGATTAAGCTCGCCGATACGGAAAAGGGCACCCCTAAAAACAAGATATTAACCGATAAAGACAGACAAAAACTTGACCAGGGTGTAAATCAATGCAAAAAAATATTTTCAAAACTTGGGGTAAACCCGGATAATGCCTTTCTCGGGACACTCAATGCGGGTCATCCGGGAGGTATGCTGCCTTTGACGCCAGATGAAGCCGGCTCATTTCACAATCCGCGTTTGCCAGAAAACGTCTATGTGGCAGACGCATCTCTTTTTCCTTCCTCGCTGGGGAATCCTCCTATGCTAACCATTATGGCTTTAGCTAAAAGAATCAGCAACATCATTTTGATGAAACATTAAAATGGACTTTAAAGATTGACGGGTATAAATACAAATGGGCAGGGATAAATTTAAATAAAGTGAAGAAAATTTTCTTATTATGGGAGCAATCATTATGCGAGATAAACGATTTGTTGCCGTACATCGTGGCGGACCACTCACCAAAGATCATCATCGTCAATTGATGAGATGGGCAAGGGGATGTTCAGAACACGTATTATCAATGATTGATGATAATATTGATCAGCGGTTAATTAAGGCACTCTATGTGGCCAAAGAATGGGAAGAAGAAAAAGCAGCAGTAGGGGAAGCAAGAAATGCCTCTGTCAGTGCCCATGTCCTAGCTCGGGAATCTTCAAACCCCATTATTATAGCAGTAGCTCGCTCCGTTGGACACGCAGTTGCAACTGCTCATATGGCTGACCATTCATTGGGAGCTGCCTTGTATGCTTTGAAAGCCGTGAAAAGTGCAGGTAAATCAGTAGATGCAGAAAGAAAATGGCAAAACGAACGGTTGCCTTCAGAAATTAAGGAGCTGGTCCTAACTGCCAGAAGTTTGAAAGAGGAGCACTTTAGAATATAATGAAACTTAGGAATACAAAAGAACTACAAAGAGCATGAAATTAAAAATTAAAGCCAAAATTCCAAAGCCTATCCTCGTCGAACATCGTATATGAGCGGAAGGTGTGACGTTATTCTAAAATGGGGGATTTTAATGAAAAATATTAAGACTATCGTTTATGACTATGGTGGAGTAATTAGCAAAAAGCAAAATAAGAAACTTGTCTATAAAATGTGTAACATATTAAATATTCCGGAACAGCAATTTTTTTCATTTTATGGACAAGAAAGAAAGGATTATGATTCAGCTCTTATTGATGCAAAAACATACTGGATGAAAACTATTAAATTAATAGGTGGACAAATCAAATCAAAGGATATTGATAGATTAATTGAATTTGATGCAAAGAGCTGGTTGGATATAAATAAAGAAACGATAGAATATATTAAATCTATTCAAGGTAAAATAAAATTAGCTTTGTTATCAAATATGACATTTGATGTTCTTGAAAAAATAAAGACCTTATATTGGATTCACTATTTTGATTCAAAAATATTTTCTTGTGAAGAAAAAGTCGCTAAACCGGATGAGAAAATATATGAAGTTTGCCTAAAAAAAGTGAAGATAGAACCTCAACACATTTTATTCATTGATGACTCTGAAGTAAATCTTATTGCTGCTCAAAGAATGGGAATCAATATTTTAAAATTCACAGATTGTGAGAATATGAAAAACATAATAGAGAATGAATACGTTTGGGAGAAAATAGAAAGAAAATAGGGTCAGACACCCATTTTATTTGAGATCACTTCTGCAAGATGACAGAAGAAAGAAGGTTGAACGAGCTCAATAATCCGGAAATTTTTAGCGTAAAACTTATAGCCCCAAAAACACACGGAGAGTGCTTTTAAACGCACAGTAATTTTAGGAAAATCGGGAAAACCTCCATTTTTGGCTTATTTTTACCTACTTAAAATTACGAAACCCCTATAAATTGCCACTTTCAAAGTTAGAAATAAGGAAATTTTAGTTAAAAAAGTACCATTTTTGGTGATAGTGCACTCTTAGTGAGTAAATAACTCAAAAAATATAAAACCTTGACTAAATAAGGATTATTTGATAGATTTAGTTCATTGTTTCACTATATATTAATTGAATTTTGTAATGATAAAAAATAATTCGATAGAAAAAGATTTTATTAAATTAGGTGGAGTAGAGTATTGAAAAATAAATTAAAACAAGGAGGAGATAATGTATAAAAAACTTTTTATACCTGGACCGGTTGATGTTACCGAAGATACCTTGCAAAAGATGGCTACCCCTATGATAGGTCATAGAACCAAAGAGGCTTCAACTCTACAGAGAGGCATTAGTGACAAATTAAGAAAGCTGATGTATACCCAAAATGAGATTTTACTTTCTACTTCTTCCGGCAGCGGACTGATGGAGGGATCTATTCGTTCTTGTACTCAAAAAAGAGCTGCAGTATTTTCCTGCGGTAACTTTGGAAACCGTTGGTTTGCCATGGCAGAAGACAATAATGTGCCTGCTGATAAATTTGAAGTCGAATGGGGATTGCCTAATACTGCGGAATCAGTCGAACAAATTTTAACCACCGGTAAATATGACCTGATTACTGTAACTCATAATGAGACTTCCAGCGGGATAATGAATCCGGTTGAAGAGATTGCTAAGATAATGAAAAAATTCCCCGAAGTACTGTTTTGTGTTGATGCAGTAAGTTCTTTGGGTGGAGCCAAGATAGAAGTGGATAAGTTGGGCATCGATATCTGTATTACTTCCAGTCAAAAATGTTTAGGGTTACCTCCCGGTCTTTCTCTATGTTCCATTTCAGAAAAGGCCTTAGCGGCGGCCAGAAAAGTAAAATTTAGAGGAACTTATCTTGATCTTTTACAGATCTATGAGTATATTCAGAAGAAAGATTATCAATACCCTTCTACTCCTTCTTTGTCTCATATGTTTGCCCTGGATCATCAATTGGATAAGATATTGAAAGAAGGATTAGATAACCGTTTTGCCCGACATGCTGAAATGGCCAATTACGTAAGGGCATGGGCTAAAGAAAAATTTTCTCTCTTTGCCCAGGAAGAATTTGCCTCTAATACCGTAACCTGTGTAAAAAATACCCGAGAGATTAGCGTGGGTGACTTAAACAAAGCTTTAGGAGAAAGAGGGTATGTGATTTCTAACGGGTACGGGAAATTAAAAGAGAAAACCTTTAGAATTGCTCATATGGCCGAAGCAACACTTTCCCAGATCAAAGAGCTTCTTTCCATTATTGATAAAATTTTAGGAATATAGGCGGGTATAAGGATGTTAAAAATATTAGTAACCGATGGAATGGATACAAGATCTGTTCAGACCTTAAAAAATATGGGGCATGAGGTAACAGAGCAATTCTTTGAACCTGAAGAGTTAAAAGTGCAAGTAAAGAATTTCAATGTAGTAATAGTACGTTCTGCAACTAAAGTTAGGAAAGAGATCATAGATTCTGCCCTTGAGACCGGAAATTTAAAATTAATCATTCGAGGTGGGGTAGGAGTGGATAACATAGATGTATGCTATGCTGAATCAAAAGGGATAAAAGTTAGAAATACTCCCAATGCAAGCAGTTTGGCAGTAGCAGAATTAGCATTGAGTCACATGTTTTGTTTGGCCCGCTTTATGGGAATGGCTAATATCACCATGAGAGAAGGTAAATGGAATAAAAAGCAGTATAAAGGGATAGAGCTTTCCGGCAAAACCTTGGGACTTATAGGATTTGGCAGAATCGGAAGAGAATTAGCTAAAAAAGCTAAGGCAATGGGGATGAAAATTATCTATAATGATATCTTGGGACCAGCCAAGGATTGTCCCGAATACTCTTTTGTTTCGCTGGATACGCTTTTAGCTGATTCTGATTTTATCTCTTTACATATACCGGGGAATGAAGATAAATCTCCGGTGGTCGGTACCTTAGAATTTAGCAAAATGAAAGATGGAGCATATCTTATTAATTGTGCTCGAGGTAATGTAGTAAATGAGTCAGATTTGCTGGAAGCTTTGAATTCCGGAAAACTTGCGGGAGCAGGAATTGATGTATTCTCAGAAGAGCCAACCAAAAATATGCAACTGGTGAATCACGAAAAAGTTTCAGTAACTCCCCATATCGGAGCATCTACCATAGAAGCTCAAAAGAGAATCGGAGCCGAAATTATTTCTATTATCAAAGAAAATTTTTAGATTAAAAGGGGAATATAAAAATGCCAGTAATCAAACCATTTAAAGCTTTTAGACCTGAGCCAGATTTGGTTACCAAAGTAGCCTCACCGCCTTATGATGTTCTTAATAGTGAAGAAGCCCGCCAGTTGGTAAAAGATAATTCCTATTCCTTTCTTCACGTGAATAAAGCAGAGATAGATTTAGACCCTTCAGTAGATCATTATGACTGGAGAGTGTACAAAAAAGCCAGCGAAAATCTTGATCGGTTGATTGAGAAAAAAGTCTATTTACAGGATGAACAGGAGAAGATCTATATTTATAGACAGATAATGAAAGGAAGAGCTCAAACCGGATTAGTAGTCTGTGTTTCGTTAGATGATTATCTTCAAGGAAAGATCAAGAAACATGAAAATACCCGAGAAGATAAAGAAAAGGACCGTATCAATCATATTGATCTTACCAATGCCAATGCCGGTCCGGTTTTTCTTACCTATAAAGCAAAAGAGGAGATAAAACAAATTGTAAATAGATGGGTTAAAGAAGAAAACCCCGTCTATGATTTTACCTCGGAGGATGGAATCACTCACACCTGTTGGGTTATTGATGATGAATCAATCATCGAGCAGTTGGTAGAATCCTTCGCGGGGATTGATTATCTTTATATTGCCGATGGTCACCATCGGGCAGCAGCAGCCACTAAAGTAGGACTGAAAAGAAGAGAACAGCATAAAGACTATACCGGGAATGAAGAGTTTAATTACTTTCTATCGGTTCTTTTCCCTGATGATGAACTATATATAATGGATTACAATCGGGTAGTAGCTGATTTAGCAGGAAATTCCCAAGAAGAATTTATTCGGAAAATTTCCGAAAAGTTTTATATAGAAAAATATAACGGAGAAGGTGCTTACCGACCAAAGGCAAGAAATACCTTTGGTATGTATTTAAATAACTGCTGGTATAAGTTAACTGTAATTCCGGGAACTTTTGATGAGGATAATGTAGTAGACAGTCTTGATGTTTCGATATTGCAAAATAATCTGCTCACTCCTATTTTAGGAATAAAAGACCCTCGAACAGATCAAAGAATAGAGTTTGTTGGAGGGATTAGGGGTTTGGAGGAGTTGGAGAATAAAGTAAAGGCAGGGATGAAAGTAGCTTTTTCCTTATTTCCTACTTCTATAGAAGAGTTAATGAAAGTAGCGGATGCAGAAAAACTAATGCCTCCCAAATCGACATGGTTTGAACCAAAACTGAGAAGCGGTATATTTATCCATAAACTATAGACAGCATTTAGTATATAGCATATAGTATATAGTAAAGAAAACAAAAAAGAAAAAAGTAGGAGACGGAGGAATTTTCCCTCCTACATGTACGCCTGACAAGAACGATAACTTATCGGTAATAAATATTTCATTTGGAAGCAGATATGAAGATTAAAGAAGAAATAAAAGAACAATTAAATAAAAAAATTCTGTTGCTCGATGGAGCGATGGGAACCATGCTTCAATTTTACGGTCTTAAGTCGGGAGAGTGCCCTGAAGAATGGAATATATCTCATGCTCAAGTAGTGCAAAAAATTCATCAAGAATACATAAAAGCCGGAGCGGATATCATACTGACCAATACCTTTGGAGCCAATAGAATTAAGTTAAGAAGTTTTGGCAGAGAGAGTGACCTACTAAAAATAAATGAAATGGCGGTAAATATAGCTAAAGCCGCAGTGGACAAAGAAAGGAATTTAGAAAAAAGAATATTTATCGCCGCTTCCATAGGTCCTACCGGAAAGATCTTGGAGCCCTATGGAGATTTAAAAATAAGCGAGGTTTATCAAAACTATAAAGAACAGATAGTTATTGTGGAGCAAGCAGGTGCAGATTTAATTGTCTTAGAAACTTTTTACGATCTTGAGGAAATAAAAGTCGCACTTCAAGCTGCGAAAGAAAATTCTAATCTAATGGTGTTAGCTTCGATGACTTTTAATCAAAATTTAAAGACACTATATGGAGTCGACCCGGAAAGAGCAGTAGTAGTCCTTGAAAGTGAAGGAGCAGATGGAGTAGGAGCTAATTGTGGTAACGGTCCGGAAGTTCTATATGAGGTCTTAAAAATAATGCGAAAGGCAAGTAAGACTTATTTAATGGTTGAACCTAATGCGGGAATGCCTGAATTGCTTAAAGGCAAAGTAGTGTATTCTGCATCTCCAAAAATAATGGCTGACTATACTGAAAAATTTGTTCAATTAGGATTAAATTTAATTGGTGGATGTTGTGGTACTACACCTTTACATATTAAGGCAATGTCCGCTAAAATAATATTTAAAAGTAGGTGATAAATTATGCGTAGTGATTTAGTAAAGAAAGGTGTGGCTAGAACTCCCCATCGTTCTCTGCTTAAAGCCTTAGGAATAACCGATGAAGAAATGAAAAAACCATTTATTGGAGTCGCCCAGGCAGCCAATGAAATTATTCCCGGGCATCTTCATTTAAGAAATATAGCTCAGGCGGCAAAGGACGGGATAAGAATGGCCGGTGGAGTTCCCTTTGAATTTTCAACTATCGGGGTGTGTGATGGATTGGCTATGAACCATGAAGGGATGAAATATTCTCTCCCCAGCAGAGAGTTGATAGCTGATTCTATTGAAGTGATGGCCAAAGCCCATGCCTTTGATGCCCTGGTCCTTGTCCCCAATTGCGATAAAATAGTACCCGGAATGATTATGGGTGCCTTAAGAGTGAATGTGCCGACTATTTTAGTCAGCGGCGGACCTATGTTAGCCGGATGTTATCAGGGGAAAAATATATCCTTGAGCAATGTCTTTGAAGCGGTAGGGAAGTTTCAAACCGATTCTATAAGCGAGCAAGAATTAAAAGAAGTAGAAGATTATGCCTGTCCGGGGATTGGTTCTTGTGCCGGTCTATTTACCGCTAATTCGATAAATATTTGGGTGGAAGCAGCAGGAATAGCTCTCCCTGGTAACGGAACCATCCCGGCGGTGGATGCCCGTAGAATAAGGTTAGCTAAACATGCTGGAATGAAAATAATGGAATTATTAGAAAAAGAGGTTAATTTTTTAGATATCATTACCAAAAAATCTATAGAGAATGCGATCGCTGTAGAGATGGCCTTAGGGGGTTCTTCCAATACCATGCTCCATACTTTAGCGATTGCCTCTGAAGCAGGACTTCCTTTTAATATAGATGATTTTGACCGGATAAGGGAACAAGTCCCGCAATTGTGCAGCCTTTCTCCTGCCGGAGAGCACTATATTCAGGATTTAGATAAAGCGGGTGGCATTTCAGCTTTGCTTAAGGAGCTGAGCAGGAAGAAGATCATTCATTTAGGAGAGATGACTGTAAGCGGTAAAAATATTGGTCAGAATATTGAAAATGCTTTTATATTGGATCATAAAGTTATAAGAACCATAGAAGATGCCTATAATCCCAAAGGAGGTATTGTCTTTTTAAAAGGTAATCTGGCTCCTCAGGGCGCAGTAGTAAAAAGTTCGGCAGTTCACCCTGACATGTTGAAACATCAAGGACCAGCCAGGGTCTTTGATTCAGAAGAGGAGAGTACCAAAGCCATTTTAGAAGGCAAAATCAAAAAAGGAGATGTTATAGTTATCCGTTATGAAGGACCTAAGGGCGGTCCTGGAATGAGGGAGATGTTAACTCCTACATCGGCCATTGCTGGTATGGGACTGGATAAAGAAGTAGCTTTAATTACCGATGGACGTTTTTCCGGAGCTACCAGAGGAGCATCTATTGGCCATATTAGTCCTGAAGCAGCCGCAGGAGGTCCAATAGCAATTGTTCGAGAAGGGGATATGATTGAAATTGATATACCTCAAAAAAGATTGAACCTTAAGTTAGCAGAGGAAGAGATAAATCAAAGATTAGAAAAAATAAAATTACCCTCTTCTGCCGCAAAATCAGGTTATCTGAAATATTATGCTAATTTTGTTGGATCTGCTGATAAAGGAGCCATAAGAAATATTTAATTATCAGATAAAATATTAAAAATAGTTTGAACTCCTATTGACATTTATGTTTAATTGTTGTAATCTATTTTTTAATAAATAAAAATTGTACACCACGAAGGAAAAAGTAGGCAAGCCGAGATGGTTAAAGAGAGCCGATGGTTGGTGCGAATTGGTACCAAAAGTTTGCCGAAGATCTCACCTTCAATAATTTATACACAGGTGAAATTGGATAGTAACCTGTGACGCTTCAAAAGCGTTATCTATTGTCTACTAATTAAGGATAAAGGCAGGGAAGATTTAGTTCTCCTTTTCTTTATTAAATTAGGGTGGTACCACGAATAACTTTCGTCCCTATTTTAATCTTTATGGATTAAAATGAAGATGAAAGTTTTTTTGTTTTTTTGGGAGTATGCCTAGGGTTCCGTCTAATCAATTAAGGTAAGAGCCTGGACCGAGTGGCATAAAATGCTAATATCATAGTATTAGTATTACACCGTGGGTAAAAAAGACCCCAGCGGATAGGTCCCTTTTGTTTTAACTAACAAAATGGATTTACTCGCTGGGGTATTTTTATATGCAAAATTAAAAGTGCGATATAAATTATTTATTAATTTATATTAAATGATAGAAAGGGGATGGATAATATGAAGTTAACCGGAGCGCAAATAGCAGTAGAGTGTTTAAAAAAAGAAGGTGTAAAGGTAATATTTGGCATCCCGGGTGGGGTAATAATGCCTTTATATGATGTTCTTTATAGTGAAGCCTCAATAAAACATATACTTACCAGACATGAACAGGGAGCAGCTCACGCTGCTGACGGATATGCTCGTGCTACCGGTAAAGTGGGTGTTTGTATAGCTACTTCCGGACCGGGAGCTACTAATTTGATCACCGGTTTGGCCAATGCACATCTTGACTCTATTCCTTTAGTCGCCTTTACCGGACAGGTGCCTACTAACTTAATTGGCACCGATGCTTTTCAAGAAGTGGATATTAGCGGCATTTCCTTACCCATTACGAAAAATAATTATGTAGTAAGAGATGTAAAAGATTTGGCCAGGATTATAAAAGAAGCTTTTTATATTGCCAGAACAGGAAGACCCGGGCCAGTATTAATAGACTTTCCAAAAGATATTCAATTGGCAAAAACCGAGTTTAAATACCCTGAAAGTGTCAACTTAAATGGTTATAAACCAACTTTTAACGGGCATGTTCAACAGATTAAAGCAGCAGCGCAAGAAATAAACAATGCTAAGAAACCAGTAATCTATGCAGGAGGAGGAGTTATTTCATCTAATGCATCCGCTGAACTAAGAGATTTGGTTTTCAAAACCAATATTCCGATTACGACTACTTTAATGGGTTTGGGCTCTTTCCCGGAAACTCACTTTTTATCTTTGGGAATGTTGGGCATGCATGGTACTCCTTGTGCAAATTATGCTATGTGTGATGCTGATTTAATTATTGCTTTAGGAGTAAGATTTGATGATCGAATTACCGGGAAATTAGATGAATTTGCTTTGAAAGCTAAAATAATCCATATTGATATTGACCCGGCTGAAGTAGGTAAAAATACCTTGGTAGATATTCCCATCATAGGTGATATTAAGAGTGTATTGGGAAAACTGAATAAATATATTCTTAAAAAAGAAGAACGAGAGTGGTTAAATGCCATAGAAGATTTTAAAAGAAAATATCCCTTAAAATATATTCGCAACGAAGAACTGAAACCACAATTTGTTATGGAAACCATTAATGAAATTGCCAAGGAAAATACCATTATTGTGACCAGTGTGGGGCAGCACCAAATGTGGGCTGCTCAGTATTATCAACATACCGAACCTCGCGGTTTTATTTCTTCCGGAGGACTGGGGACCATGGGATTTGGTTTTCCGGCTGCCCTTGGGGCAAAGGTAGGCTGTCCCGAAAAAACGGTCATTTGTATTTCAGGGGATGGCAGTTTTCAAATGAACCAACAAGAAATAGCAACCGCTGTTAGTAATAATTTAGCTATTACAGTTATTATTATGAATAATGGTTTTTTGGGAATGGTGAGACAATGGCAAGAATTATTTTTTGATAAAAGATATGCTGAAACTACTTTAAATGGGAATCCTGATTTTGTAAAGTTAGTTGAAGCTTATGGGGGAATAGGAATAAGAGTGAATAAAAAACAGGAATTATATCCGGCTTTAGAAAAAGCCCTTTCCCTGAGTAAGTTTGTATTAATTGATTGCCTTATTCCCAAAGAAGAAAATGTATTTCCTATGGTAGCCCCAGGCTCACCGATATCTAAAATGATAGGAGTTGAATAATAATGAGACATACTATAGCAGTTTTAGTAAAAGATCATCCCGGTGTCCTGGCCAGAGTAGCCAGCTTATTTACCCGTCGTGGTTTTAATATTGAGAGTCTGGCGGTTGGTCATACCGAGGAAATTGATATTTCCAGGATGACTATTGTAGTCAAGGGGGATGAACGGACCTTGGAACAAATCACTAAACAGCTGAATAAATTAATTGATGTGGTTAGAGTTAAAGATATTTCTCCTAAAAATTCAGTTGAAAGGGAATTGGCTCTAATAAAAGTAAGTACTAATTCCTTGCCCGCCCGCTCGGAGATAATTCAAACGGTAGATATTTTTAGAGCAAATATAATTGATGTTAATAGTCAGATAGTAACCATTGAAACTACCGGAACAGAGGAAAAGATTAATGCCTTGATCGAACTATTACGTCCTTTTGGATTAAAAGAAGTCGTACGGACCGGAAAAATTGCTCTATCTAGGGGGAGTGCTACTACGTCAGTGTTAAAAAATAAAACGGAAAATAATTAAAATTATGAAGAGAACGGTTAAAAATAATAAGGAGGATTAAACAGGTGGCAAAAATTTATTACGACAAAGATGTAAAAAAAGAGGTTTTAAAAGGGAAGACAGTTGCTGTAATTGGATATGGAAGTCAAGGTAAAGCACAAGCTCTCAACTTGCACGATAGCGGAGTGAAAGTCATAGTAGGTCTGCGAGAAGGGAGTAAATCGTTTGATTTAGTAGAAAAAGATGGGTTAAAGGCGATGACTATTTCTGAGGCAACCAAGGGTGCCGATATTATTCAAATGTTGATTCCGGATGAAATTCAGGCTAAGGTCTATTATCAGGAAGGAATAGACAAGAGTTTGGAGGATGGCAATGTCTTAATGTTTTCTCATGGATTTAATATCCACTTTGGCCAAATTATTCCGCCAAAAAACGTTGATGTTATTATGATTGCTCCCAAGAGTCCCGGTCGATTGGTAAGAGAGATGTATCTTCAAGGGAAAGGTGTCCCTAACCTGATTGCCGTGTATCGGGATTATTCCGGCAATGCCAAAGAAATCGGATTAGCCTATTCTCAAGCTATCGGCGGTACAAGAGCAGGGACGATTGAAACCAGCTTTAAAGAAGAGACAGAAACTGATTTATTTGGTGAACAAACAGTACTTTGCGGAGGAGTAACTGCTTTAATCCAGGCAGGTTTTGATACCTTGGTAGAGGCTGGCTATCAACCGGAAATTGCTTATTTTGAATGTCTCAATGAATTAAAATTGATCGTTGATTTAATTTATCAGGGTGGGATTACTTATATGCGAGATAATGTGAGCAATACTGCTGAGTATGGAGATCTCAAGGTTGGCAAGAGAATTATTAATGAGGAAACTCGTAAGGAAATGAAAAAGGTGTTGACGGAAGTACAAAACGGAGAATTTGCTAAAGATTGGATACTTGAAAATCAAGCAGGAAGACCTTTTTACAGTGCGATAAGAAATAAAGAAGCTAATTTTCTAATTGAAAAAGTCGGACAAGAATTACGGAGCATGATGCCCTGGATAAAAAACTAAATTCGTATCTCGCGAAGAAAAGAAAAATATCCAGGTAATCATTATAGATTGTAGGAGATAAGGTTTAGTGCTGTTTAAATCCTTAATTAACTAATTGGCGAATTGGAGAATTGGTAAATCGGAGAATTGGTGAATTGATAAATGAGGTGAAAAATTTGCAAAACAGAGTGGCATTTCAAGGAGAAAGGGGAGCCTTTAGCGAGATTGCGGCCATTAAATTTTTTGGTTCTTCTATTCATCCGATAGTTTGCAAAACTTTTAAGCAAGTATTCCAAAGGATAAATGATAAAGAAGCCGACTATGGTATTCTTCCTATAGAAAACTCTCAAACCGGTGGAATAAATGAAGTCCATGACCTTTTGTTAAATCAGGGATTATTTGCGGTGGGAGAAATAAAATTAAGAGTTAAACATTGTTTAATAACCAAAGAAGAGATTGATTTTAAATTGATTGAAAAAGTGTATTCGCATCCTCAAGCGCTAGCTCAATGCGAAAAATTTCTCTCTACAAGATTACCTCATTGCCAGATAATTCCGGTTTATGATACGGCCGGGAGCGTAAAAATAATTAAAGAAGTAAAAGAAAATAATGTCGCGGCCATTGCCAGTAATTGGGCAGCAGAACTTTACGGTCTAAAAATACTGGATTCAGGGATTCAAGATAACAAATATAATTATACCCGTTTTTTGGTTTTATCGGAGGAAATATCTTCGGATCCTAAAAATAATAAAACTTCTATTATTTTTGCAGTAGTGAGCAAGCCTGGAGCGCTTTATCGTTGTCTTAGGGAATTTGCTTTAAGAGAAATCAATATAAATAGATTGGAATCACGACCTAGTAAAAGAGAGCCGTGGGAGTATATTTTTTATACTGATTTTGAAAAGGGATTGCAGGCACAAGAAACTCAAGAAGCATTAAAATCTTTGAAAGCCTGTACTACTTTTATAAAAATTATCGGGAGTTATTATTCCGAGTAAAGGTTTCAAAGCAGAAATATTAAAATAAAATAGGGGGGAGGCAAGATGACAGATAATATATTAATTTTTGATACTACACTTCGAGACGGAGAACAATGTCCGGGTGCATCACTTAACACTGATGAAAAATTGGAGGTAGCCAGGCAATTAGAGAATCTTAAAGTTGATGTAATAGAAGCAGGCTTCCCCATTGCTTCACCAGGAGATTTTGAAGGGGTAAAATTAGTTGCTCAAACCATTAAAGGTTGTAGTATTGCCGGTTTAGCTCGAACAATAAAAAAAGATATTGAAAGAGCCTGGGAAGCAATCAAATATTCCGAAAGACCGCGAATCCATACTTTTATTGCCACTTCTCCCATTCACATGAAATATAAACTGCAGCTTTCTCCCGAACAAGTTTTAGAACAAGCAATTGAGGCAGTAAGATATACCCGCAAGCTCTGTCCGGAAGTGGAATTTTCTGCCGAAGATGCCAGCAGGAGTGAGAAAGAATTTTTATACAGAATTTTTAAAGAAGTAATCAAGGCCGGTGCCACTATCGTAAATGTACCTGATACGGTAGGATATGCTCAACCGGAAGAGTTTGGCAGATTAATAAAAAATATTAAAGAAAATGTTTCTAATATTGAAAAGGCGGTCATTAGTGTCCATTGTCATAACGACCTGGGCTTGGCGGTGGCCAATTCCTTGGAAGCAATCAAAAATGGAGCCACTCAAATAGAGTGCACTATAAATGGAATTGGCGAGAGAGCAGGAAATGCATCTTTGGAAGAAGTGGTGATGGCTATTCATACCAGGAAAGATCTTTATCATAAAGTTACCCGGATTAATTCCACACAAATATATCCTGTCAGCAGATTGGTGAGCAAATTAACTGGCTTTACAATTCAACCCAATAAGGCAATAGTGGGGAAAAATGCCTTTGCCCATGAGGCAGGAATTCATCAGGCTGGAATCTTGAAAGAGCGTACTACTTATGAAATTATGACCCCTCAATCAGTAGGATTGGAAAGCAATAGCTTGGTTTTAGGAAAACATTCGGGACGGCACGCTCTAAAGAATAAATTGGAAGAGATGGGCTATGTCTTGGATAAAGAAAAATTAAATGAAGTATTTGAAAAATTTAAGAAATTGGCCGATAAGAAGAAAGAGATTTTTATTGAAGATTTAGAGGCAATTGTATCCGAAGAAATAATAGGGAAAGTCCCCGAGACTTTTTGCTTGGACTATTTTCATATCAATACCGGTAATAACACTTTACCTACCGCAACCGTAAGATTATTATTTCAAGATAAAAAATTTGAAGATGCAGCCTGTGGAGATGGTCCGGTAGATGCTTCTTTTCGAGCTATAGATCGTATTACCAAATTAAAGCTAAAATTAGTAGATTACAATGTTCGTGCTTTAACCAAAGGTAAGGATGCTCAAGGGGAAGCAACTATTAAGATAAGGGATGCAAAAGGAAATATTTTTACAGGTAGAAGTACAAGTACGGACACTTTGGAAGCCAGTATCAGAGCTTATCTTAAGGCAGTAAATAGAATAGTATACAATTTAGTTTCAACTACTCATGATTAACTGGTTACTTAGTTACTTGGTTGCAAATTCGTATCTCGTATCTCGTGAATCGTATTTCGTGAAGAGAATAGAGGTTAGATGATAGAATTCAGGAGCCAGGAGTCAGAATGAAAAGTAAGAAATGTTGTTGCTAAGCTGTAGTAATCTCATTATGAGGCGATACTATTTTGATACTATCCTATACGCTAAACACTGTACGCTCCATGTTCGATTTTCACTAACGACTAATCTAAAAGGAAGTGATTAAAATTGAATCGGAAAATAGAAATTATGGATACTACCCTAAGAGACGGAGAACAAATGAAGGGAGTAAGTTATTCTCCTCAGGAGAAATTGACTATTGCCAAAATTTTACTGGAAGATGTAAAAGTAGATAGAATTGAAATTGCCAGCGCAAAAGTAAGTAAAGGAGAATTACAATCTGTAGCAGAAGTAATTGATTGGGCTCAACAGTCTAACCGTGTAGATAAGATAGAAATTTTAGGATTCGTAGACAAAACAGAATCGGTGGATTGGATAGGTACTCTTGGTGGAAAAGTAATGAATATTCTTAGCAAAGGTTCAATGAATCATCTGACAAATCAACTAAGAAAGACCAAAGAGCAGCATGTTCGAGACATAAAAGAAACTGTTGCCTATGCCAGAACTAAGGGGATTGCTTGTAACATATATTTGGAAGACTGGTCTCAGGGGATGCTTAATTCTCGAGACTACGTTTATTTTCTTTTAGATAGTCTTCAGGGGGAAGCGATAAAACGCTTTATGTTGCCTGATACCCTTGGAATTCTCTATTCTTCACAAGTTTATCAATTTATTAAAGAGGTTTTGACAAGATATCCTGAACTTAGTTTTGATTTTCATGCTCACAATGATTATGGCTTAGCTACTGCAAATACTTTAATTGCAGTCGAAGCCGGAATAAAGGGAGTCCATTGCACAGTGAACGGTATGGGAGAACGTACAGGAAATGCTCCTCTGGAAGAAGTAGTGGTTGGGCTTCATGATTTTCTTAAAATTAAAACCGGGATAAAAGAAAAACACTTATTTCATCTCAGTAAAACGGTTGAAGCCTTTTCTGGTCACCGCTTATCTTTAAATAAACCAATATGTGGTTCCAATGTCTTTACGCAAACCGCCGGAATTCATGCAGATGGAGATAAAAAGGGTAATCTTTATGTTACCTCCCTTTTTCCTGAACGATTTAACCGTAAGAGACAATATTCTTTAGGTAAATTAAGTGGGAAATCTAATTTAGAATATAATTTGGAAGAAATTGGCATTGAACTTACCAAGGCACAAAAGAAACGTGTGTTAGAGAGAATTATTGAACTTGGTGACAGAAAAGAAACCATTACTGTAGGTGATTTACCTTATATTATTTCAGATGTTTTGGAAACGCCTCAAGAAAAAACCTTTAAATTGATATTATGCAACATAGTAACCAGTATGGAATTGAAGCCTATTGCTGTGGTTAAACTACTATATAATGATAAGATAAAGGGCAAAGAGACACAATTGGAAGAGAGTGCCCAGGGAGATGGAGGATATGATGCGTTTATGAATGCTATTCGAAAAATTGCGAAAAAAATAGATTATCCCTTACCGTCTCTTTTGGATTATACGGTGAATATACCTCCGGGAGGAAAAACGGACGCTTTGGTACAATGCACCATTACCTGGGGGTGGCAAAATCATAAAACTTTTATTACTAAAGGAGTAAATCCCGATCAAGTTTTAGCAGCTATAGAAGCGACCGAAAAAATGCTGAATATCATTGCTTTTCAGAAAACACTTAGTTAACATATAACTAAACAGCGAACTAAATGCCAATAACTATTATTCACTAGTGACTTGTACTATAACAATATCTAATTAATCGGAGGATTATTTTTTGGCTATGCAAAGAACCTATGAGGAGATTAATACTAAAATTAAAAGTGGTAAAGCGGTTGTGGTGACTGCCGAGGAAATTATTCCTATAGTCCGGGAAAAAGGTTTAGAAAAGGCTGCAGAAGAAATTGATGTGGTGACTACCGGTACTTTTGGGCCCATGTGTTCCTCGGGGGTAATATTAAATTTTGGGCACAGTGATCCCCCTATCCGCATGCAACAAGTTTGGTTGAATGATGTTGAGGCTTATGCAGGATTAGCAGCAGTGGATGTCTATTTGGGAGCTACTCAACTTTCTGAAAACCGGGGGATGGAATATGGAGGAGCTCATGTCATTGAAGATTTAATTTCGGGGAAAAAGATTAAGCTAAAGGCTATATCCCAGGGAACCGATTGTTATCCGCGGCGGGAGATAGAAAGTTATGTAACCAAAAAAAGTATAAATCAAGCAGTATTGTTTAATCCGCGAAATAGTTATCAAAACTATAATGTGGCGGTCAATACTTCTGATAGAAAGATATATACTTATATGGGGATCTTGCTTCCTAAAATAGGAAATGCAAATTATTGTACCAGCGGTCAACTAAGCCCTTTAATCAATGATCCTCAATTTAGTACTATCGGTATCGGTACCCGCATCTTTTTAGGAGGAACGCAAGGTTATATAGCTTGGGAAGGAACGCAATTTTGCCCTCAAGCGCTAAAGGACGAGGAAGGTAAAGTCATCTATAAAGGAGGTACTTTAGCAGTTATTGGAGATTTAAAAGAAATGAGCACAGATTATATTCGTGCGGCGACTTTTAAAGGATACGGAGTGACCTTGGTGGTAGGTATAGGAATACCAATTCCTATTTTAAACATTGAAATAATGAAAAATGTAGCTATAAAGGATGAGGATATTTGGACGGAAATAATTGACTATAGTTTCCCGCACTTAAAAAAACCCTCTTTGGGCTGGGTGAATTATAAGCAATTAAGGGAGGGGGAAATTACGATTCAAGGGAAAATTGTTCCCACCTCTCCTCTTTCCAGTTATGCGAAAGCTCGAGAAATATCTCAAAAATTAAAAGAAGAAATATCCGGGGGAAAATTTCTTTTACAGGAAGCGATTCAAAAATTTCCTAAAGAATGTGAATTCAAATCTTTATCGGAAATTCATTTAAAATAATTTGATGTTTATTCCCCGAAAAGTAAAAATATTTTGAATTTTACTATAAGGACTAATGATTATGCACGGTCCACTAATTTGTCTAAAAAGGAATGATGTAAAATGATAAGCAAAAAAGTAATTTTTACCTTTTCTCCTCGAAATGTTGAGCGGCCGGTAACCTACCAGCTGATAAAAGATTACGGCTTGTGGGTCAATATTTTACAGGCAAAATTTAAACCAAGTGTGGGAGGAAAGTTAGTTTTAGAACTAAAAGGAGAGACTGCGCAGATAGAGGAAGGTTTAAACTTTGTCCGACAGGCAGGTGTAAGTATTGAACTATTAGAGCAAGAGGTAATATGGGATGAGAAGAAGTGCAGTGATTGCGGAGCGTGTATCTCTATTTGCCCGACCGGTGTATTATCTTTAGACAAAGCAACTTTCAAATTGAAGTTTGATTACGAAAAATGTATTGTTTGCGGTAATTGTGTGGAGGCTTGCCCTTTACAGGCAATCAAAGTTACTTTTTAAGAAGATCTAAAACAAGCGAGAAAAAAGTAATGATTTTTCCTCAAACTAATACAACTGAATATGGAGAAAGAAAATATCGAAATTTAATTGAAGAAAAGGATCTAATTTCTTTTCAAATAACGGAAGAAGAAAGCGATATATTTATTAGAGCAAATCAAGAATTGAATTTCTATGCAAGACAGATAGTCTCAAACTATAGAAGACAAATAGAGAATTATATTTATAGTCACCCCTTATTTAAAAGTACTCTTTTGCCTTATTCTCAGGATAAAAAAGCTCCCCAGATTGTCCAATTTATGATTCACGCTTCAGCATTGTGTAGGGTTGGGCCAATGGCTTCGGTTGCAGGAGCAATAGCTGAATTCGTCGGAAAAGATCTTTTAAATTATTCCTCTGAAGTGATAGTGGAAAATGGAGGAGATATTTTTATAAAGAGCAATAAAGAAAGAAAAGTAAGTATATTTGCCGGAAGTTCTCCTTTTAGCCAGAGAATTATTTTAAAGATAGAAGCAAAAGATAATTATGTGGGGGTTTGCACCTCTTCTGGAACGGTGGGTCCTTCTTTAAGTTTTGGAAAAGCAGATGCGGTTACTGTAATTTCTAATTCTGTTTTACTTGCCGATGCTGCTGCTACAGCAGTAGGGAATATGATTAAAACAGAAAAAGATATAGAGCAAGGATTAATTAATGCCCAAAAGATAAAAGATGTCAAGGGTATAGTAATAATAAAAGATGATAAAATGGGTCTATGGGGAGATATTAACTTTACTGTGGTAAAATAGAAAAAGATGAGATTTATAGATTGGCAGACTAATAAGCGCTGTGAAGACGGATGATACTGAGTAACAATTGAATCGAGAATTAGTAAATTGGTGAATTAGTAAATTGGTTAATTTAAAAATTAAACATTTTTTACCGAAAAGGGGAATATAAACATTATGCTTACCAATAAAAAAATTGCTATAATAGGCGTAGGAAAAATGGGAGAGACTCTCCTTAATGGCATGATCAAAAATAATTTCGTGAAGAAAGAAAATGTAGCCGGTAGTACCGCCCAGGAAGAGCATGCCCAAGAGTTGAACAAAAAATATGGCATTCAAACTTTTATTGATAATAAAGAAATGATCTCGGGGAAAGATATAATTATAATGGCAATTAAACCCCAGATGATGAAAAAAGTACTTTTAGAGATCAAAGAAGTTATTTCAGAAAAACAATTAATCATCTCTATCGCTGCGGCTACCAGTACTCAATTCATAGAGAAATGTTTGGAAAAGAATATCCCGATAATCAGGGCGATGCCTAATACGCCTGCTTTAATTAATGAAGGGATGACCGTTCTTTGTCCTGGTAAGTATATTGATGAAGAGCACGTTCAGATGGCTATGGATATCTTTGGTGCAATCGGATTAGTGGAGGTTATTCACCAGGAGGAATTGATGGATGTAGTAACTGCCTTATCGGGCAGCGGTCCGGCATACACTTATATAGTTATTGAGTCTTTAACTGAGGGAGGAGTAAGAATGGGTTTACCTCGTGAATTAGCTAAAAAACTAACTGCACAAACCCTATTAGGAGCAGCAAAGATGGTATTGGAAACTGGAATGCATCCCGCTTTATTGAAGGATGCTGTGACTACTCCTGCCGGAGTAACGGTAGATGGATTGATGGAATTAGAAGATGGAGGAATAAGGGTAGCTCTTATTAAGGCAATTAGCCGAGCCACAGAAAAATCTAAGGAAATTTCTCGATAAAAAGGTATGTAATAAGAGAGGAGATAATCTATGGTAGAGTTAAAGGAATTACAAGAAGCTCTATTGCGAGGCGATATTTTAAAAGTAAAAGAGATAACCCAAGAAGCTTTACGAGAAAAAAGAGAACCCCGGGAAATTTTAGAGCAAGGCTTGATTAAAGGAATGAATATTGTGGGAATAAAATTTAAGAATAATGAAATATTTCTGCCTGAAGTATTATTGGCTTCCCAAGCGATGCATAGCGGGCTGACCTTACTGCAACCCAAATTAATCAAAGATGGAATAAAAGCCGTAGGCAAAGTGATCATAGGTACTGCAAAAGGTGATTTACATGATATTGGCAAGAATTTAGTAGCCATGATGTTAAGAGGGGGAGGGTTTGAAGTAATAGATTTAGGTATAGATGTCTCTCCTGAAAAATTTTTGAAAGCTTACCGGGAACATCAACCGGATATTGTCGGTATATCCGCTCTGCTTACTACCACCATGATCGCTATGACGGACGTTTTAACTGTTTTTGAAAAAGCAGGCTTAAGAAGTTCAGTTAAAGTAATGGTAGGAGGAGCACCGGTTACCCAAGAATTTGCTAATGAAATTAATGCAGATTTATATGCCCCGGATGCTGCTTCGGCGGTAGATAAAGCAAGGGAGTTATTAAAAATTTAAGGGGATAGTTTGATATGTTGATTATTGGTGAAAAGATAAATTCCAGCCGGAAAGACATTAAAAATATGGTGGAAAGCAAAAATAAAGAATTTATTCAAGAGATAGCCCAAAAACAGGTTGAAGGCGGAGCCAAGATGTTGGATTTAAATATCGGGACAATTAGAAAGAACGAACCGGAAGATATGAAGTGGTTGGTAAAGACGGTGCAAGAAGCAGTGGACACCCCTTTATGTATTGATAGTCCCAATCACGAAGCTATAAAAGCGGGGTTAGAAGTCTATGATTGGAATAGAGGTAAAGCTCTGATTAATTCGGTAACGGCAGAGAAAGAAAAATTGAAGTTAATCATTCCCTTGGTAAAAAAATATCAGTGTTCGGTGGTTGCCCTTACTATGGATGAAGGGGGTATTCCTCAGGGCGTAAAAGAAAGATTTAAAATTGCTGATAAATTAGTGAGAAAACTTACTCAGGAAGGAATTCCCGGAGAAGATATATATATTGATCCTTTAACTTTACCGGTAAGCGCTAATATTCAAAATTGTAATATTGTTTTGGAGACTTTAAACAAGATAAAGGATTCACATCCCAAAGTGAAAACAATTATTGGATTAAGCAATATTTCCTACGGATTACCGGAGAGAAGATTAATTAATCAAGGTTTTGTAGTTTTAGCCATGGCAGCTGGTCTCGATGCAGCAATATTGGATTCCACTGATCAAAAAATAATGGCTTTGATCCAAGTAACCAGTCTTTTGTTGGGTAAAGATGAATTTTGCGGGGAATATATTAAGGCTTTTCGTGAAGGAAAATTATGTTCTGGCGTTTTTTTAAAAGGGAGATTGTAATTTTATCCAAAATAAAGAAAGGCGGATATAAAGTTAATGAATCTAAGAGAAAAATTAGCAGCGAATAAGTTTGTAGTAACAGTAGAATTAGATCCCCCAAAAACGTTGAATATAGAGAAAATATTAAGAGAAGTAAATAATGCCGATTTTAGAAAGGTTGTAGATGCGGTTAATGTTACCGATTGTCCATTGGCTAAATTAAGAATGAGCCCGATTGCCCTTTCTCATATTATTCAGGATAAAATAGGATTAGAGGCCATTTTTCATATAACCTGCCGAGATAGAAATTTATTAGGCTTACAGGCCGAACTTTTAGGAGCGTCTGCATTAGGAGTAAGGAATATTCTGGCTTTAACCGGAGATCCTCCCGAGGTGGGTGATTATATTATGGCGACTGGTGTTTTTGATGTTGATTCCATCGGATTGGTAAAGATGGTAAATAAATTAAACCATGGATATGAATATAGTGGAAGTAAACTTAAAGATAACACAGATTTTTTTATCGGGATAGCGGTTAATCCCACCGCTCGAAATTTAACCAAAGAGATAGAAAGATTTGAAGAAAAAGTATCGGTCGGAGCTAATTTTATTCAAAGCCAACCTATTTATGATATAGGGCTATTGGAAAGTTTTTTAAAGCTTACCGCTCATATCAATATACCAAAAATTATTGGAATTATGCCTTTGAAGAGTTATGAGATGGTTGAATATTTGAGTGATAATTTGTCCGATATCTTTATTCCTCCCGAAGTTAAGGAGAGAATGAGAGGGAAGAGCATAGAAGAGGGAGTAACGATATCCCGAGAACTGATTGATGAAATAAGTAAATTTAAAGATGTAGCCGGAATTCATATCTTTCCTTTGCGAGATATGAATTTAGTCTGCCGTTTGTTCGATTGATCGTTTGTGTATAGTGGATAGTCGTCAGTATTTAGTGCACCGGTTAGTTGGTTAGCCAGTTGACTGATTTGTTATTAATCTATTAACTAACTAACTATTTAACCAATTAACGAGCTAACTACTTTTTATTCACGAGATACGAGATGCGAATTAGAACTTGCGTGAAAATGGAATTCTTATACAATTCAATTAGAAGATGAGAGATATGTATGAAGGTAATAAAAGATATTAAATTAAATATAGACAGGGAGGCAGTATTACGATACCAGGGGTATAGTCAAAAAAAGGTTAAAATACCTAATCAAAGCATTCTGCAGATTACCGAAGAGGAAATTAATCGAGGTTATGATCTTTTTATGCCCCAAGGCATTTATTCCTTAATTAAAATAGTTGACTTTGCCTCCAAGGGAAGAATTAATTTAGAAAACGGACTGACCTTTAAATTCCCCAATGCAATTATCAGGCAATTAGAGGGAGTAAGTCATTTTCTGTTAGGGGTCGTAACTATTGGGGCAGTGATGGAAAAAAAAGTTGTTGAGTTATTCTCTCAAGGAGAATTTCCTCGGGCATTAGCTTTGGATGCAGTAGGGACCGTAGCAGTCGAGGATTTTAGTCGAAGTGTTAGAAAGTTAGCCCGTAAAGAAGCAGAAGAACAAAACTTTAAAACAAGTAGACATTTTTCTCCCGGATATAATGGATGGGAAGTGTCGCAGCAAGGTGTTATCTTCCAAAGCATTCCTGCTAATAATATTGGAGTAAGGTTAAGCAAAGGTTACATGATGTTACCCCAAAAATCATTGTCCTGGGCAATCGGTACTGGGAAAGAAATAATGGCTCCTTCCCAAGAGGATAATGACTGCGAAAACTGTCAGCATAAATACTGTACCTATAAATATTAAATTTCACTAAACAAGGAGAAAATAATGGGAAAAACAATTGTAGAGAAGATATTCTCTACTCATACAGATACCCCTAATTTTAGGGTAGGAGATATCATTAAAGCTCGGGTGGACTTTGCCTTTGCCAATGACATCACTGCGCCCATTGCAATAAAATATTTTAAAGAAAGTGGTGCCAGACAAGTATTTAATCAAAAGAGAATTGGTTTAATCCCTGATCATTTTGCTCCCAATAAAGATATAAAATCTGCAGAACAGTGTAAGCTATTAAAAGAATTTGCTCAGGAGTACGGAATAGAGAATTATTTTGAAATAGGTAAAATGGGAGTAGAACATGCCCTACTACCAGAAAAGGGATTGGTGCTTCCCGGTGAAGTGATAGTAGGGGCAGATTCTCATACTGGCACTTCCGGAGCATTGGGTGCTTTTGCTATCGGAGTGGGAAGTACCGATTTAGCAGCGATTATGGCCTTAGGTGAGGTCTGGCTTAAAGTGCCGCCTACCATAAAATTTATTTATTCCGGGAAATTAAATAAATGGGTCAGCGGAAAAGATCTGATCCTTTATACTATTTCCAGGATTGGAGTCGATGGAGCAAATTATAAGGTGATGGAATTTAACGGGGAAGTGATTAAAGGACTTTCTATGGATAACCGCTTTACCATGTGTAACATGGCCATAGAGGCAGGGGCTAAAACCGGAATTATCGAACCCGATGAGATTACTATGACATATCTAAAAGGGCGAGCCAAGAGACCTTTTAAGGTTTATCAAAGTGATCGCGATGCTCATTATGAGAAAATTATAGAGATTGATGTCGGTAAAATTGAGCCTCAAGTAGCTTTTCCTCATTTACCGGAAAACGCTAAACCGATTAGCGAAGTAAAAGAGATTAAAATTGATCAGTCTATTATCGGTTCCTGTACTAACGGGAGGATAGAAGATTTACGTATAGCCGCAGAAATCCTAAAAGGGCAGCAAGTTCATCCTAAAGTCAGATTGATTATTATTCCGGCAACTCAAGATATCTACCTGCAAGCTATTCGAGAAGGTTTAATTGGTATCTTCATTAATGCAGGTGGAGCAGTTAGTACTCCTACCTGTGGTCCATGTTTGGGCGGATATATGGGTATTTTGGCTAAAGGGGAAAAGGCAATTTCTACCACAAACAGGAATTTTGTAGGAAGGATGGGACACCCCGAAAGCGAAGTATACCTGGCCAGTCCTGCTCTTGCTGCTGCTTCTGCTATTTTAGGCAGAATAGCCAGTCCCGAGGAGGTAAAATGAAATGACGATTAAAGGCAAAGTATGGAAATTTAAAGACAATATTGATACCGATGTAATAATTCCTGCTCGTTATCTTAATACCTCTGAACCTAAAGAGTTAGCTTTGCATTGCATGGAAGATTATGATTCTGAGTTTGTTAAAAAAATGACTCGGGGTGATATTATAGTGGCTGGTAGAAACTTTGGTTGCGGGAGTTCCCGCGAACATGCACCCATTGCCTTAAAAGCAGCAGGTGTATCTTGTATTATCGCTCAATCTTTTGCTCGAATCTTTTTTAGAAACGCCATAAACATTGGTCTTCCCATCTTTGAATCCGAAGAAATTGCAGATCAATGTTCCGAAGGTGATTTTCTAAAAGTGGATACAGCCAGAGGAATAATAGAAAATATTAATAAAGATAGAGTTTACGAAATAAATCCCTTACCAGTCTTTATTCAAAATATTATTTCTTCGGGTGGATTAAGAGAATATGTTAAAGAAGAAATAAAGAGGAGAGAAAAAGATGTATAATATAGCTTTAATTCCCGGTGATGGGATAGGACCGGAAATAATAAGAGAAGGCAAGAAAGTAATTAAAGCAGTATCCAAAATATTTGCCATAGATATAAATTGGATTGAATATCCTTTTGGCGCTGAACATTACCTGAAAACCGGAGAATTATTACCCGATAGCGCCTTAAAAGAGATTGAGGATATGGATGCAATCTACTTTGGAGCTATTGGTGATCCCCGAGTAAAACCGGGAATTTTAGAAAAAGAGATATTATTGAAAGCCAGGTTTTACTTTGACCAGTATATTAATCTACGTCCTATCAGATTGTATAAAGGAGTTCCTTGTCCCCTGAAAGATAAAAGCCCGAAGGATATTAATTTTTATGTGGTTAGAGAAAATACAGAAGATTTTTATATAGGAATAGGGGGAAGGTTTAAAACCAAGGCGAACCAGGACCATCTGGAAGTAAAAAGAAAATTATATAAAGCTAAAATAGAAGTAGGTTTTAATTTAGAACAAGAAGAAGAGATGGCTTATCAGGTTGGTTTGATCAGCAGATCTGGGGCTAAAAGGGTAATTAAGTATGCTTTTGAGTTAGCCAAAAAGAAGAATTTAGAAAGGGTAACTTCAGTAGATAAAGCTAATGTGTTAACAGATATTTATGGATTATGGAGAGAAATATTTGGAGAAGTTTCCCGCCAGTATCCTGGTATCGAGACTGAGTTTAACTTTGTTGATGCCGTTGCCATGTTTTTTATTCAAAGACCCGAATGGTATCAAGTGGTAGTTACTCCGAATATGTTCGGAGATATTATTACCGACCTAGCAGCGATGATCCAGGGGGGGTTAGGAATAGCTGCCGGAGGAAATATAAACCCTGAAGGTGTATCTATGTTTGAACCTGTGCATGGTTCTGCCCCTGATATAGCCGGTAAAAACATTTCTAATCCCACTGCCACAATACTTTCCGGTGCAATGATGTTAGATCATTTAGGAGAGACTAAAGCTGCTCGAGCCATAGAGGATGCAATAGAAAAAATCTTCATGGAAGGTAAAATAAAGTCTCATGACTTGGGAGGAAATTCATCTACCATCAAAATAGGGGATGAGATTATAAAAAAATTATGGCAAGTATCACAGTTCAGCAAATAATCGCCTTTAAATTTTTTGGGTAAATTCAAACTGCCTCTAATCTTATCATTTGAGCACCATAACCTTCCAATTTTCCGTATTTTTATCTTTGGTTTATTAGATATTATGTAAAAAATATTCTAATTATTGTTGACAATATACAATCGACAATATAAAATATTTACAAGAATAGTTGGATCTTTGAAAAGGAGTGGGGAATTATGAAAGAGTATTTCGAAGATTTAGGAAACTACCTATCCCTTAAAGACAGGGTTTACCAGGACATAAAATTTAAGATAATAATAGGTACTTTAAAGCCGGGTACCCGTTTACCGGAAGAAGAATTGTCAAGAGCAATGAATATCAGTAGAGCACCCATTAGAGAAGCCTTTAATCGGTTGGAAAAAGAGGGATTTGTTACTGTTATTCCCCGAAAAGGAGCAGCAGTCTCTAAAGTTACCACTCAAATAATAGAAGATCTCTTTGAAATTAGAGAAACATTAGAATCACTGGCAATTAAAAATTCTATAGGTAAGATATCCTTAGAGGAATTAGAAAAAATAGGAGTTAGCTTTAAAAAATTTATTAACAAATCCACAGAACCAGAAAATTGTATCAAGTATTTAGCTTTAGATAAAAAATTTCATGACCTTCTTATTAAAAGTTGCGGCAATAAAAAGCTGATTAACTTATTAGCTAATCTTCAAGAACAGATCCATTGGCTGAGAAACATATCTCTCAAAAGAATTACTTTTGCCGGTTCAGTAAGAGAACATTTGGCAATTATTGAGGCCATACAAAAGAATGACAAAAAACTTATTCTTGAAACCTTAATCCAACACTTAGAAAGAGCAAAAAGATCTTCTCTTGAGGCAATAGATGTCCCTGATTCCAGCCATAAATAGTTTTAGAGATAGCAAGAATTTATTTATTTGTTTTTAAAGGGAAAAGATGAAAACAATAAACCATGATTTTCACATAATTATAATCGGAGGCGGTGTAGTTGGTTGTGCTATTGCCCGAGAATTATCTAAATACAAAATTAAGATTGCAGTTTTAGAAAAGGAAGATGATGTTGGCTGGGGAACAAGCTGTCGAAATAGTGGAGTGGTTCATGCCGGATTTAATAATAGACCGGGTACCTTGATGGCTAAATTTTGTGTTGAGGGGAATAAATCTTTTGAAGATCTTTGTCATCAACTTGGAGTGCCTTACAAAAAGATAGGGAAATTAGTGGTCGCCCAAAAAAAAGAAGAGCTCAAAGATTTGCAAAAATTAAAGCAGCAGGGTGATGCGAACAGAGTAGACAACTTACAAATTATTGGCCTGAATGAACTGAAAAGGCTGGAACCCAATTTGGTCGGAATAGCTGCCCTTTATTCTCCCGAAACCGCTATCACCTCTCCTTACCTTTTAACCATTGCCCTGGCTGAAAATGCCCTGAATAATGGAGCTTCTTTCTTTCTAAATACCGAAGTAAAAGATATTAGCAGATTAGATAATTCTTACTTTAAAATTAGCACTAACCGAGGAGAATTTACTTCTTCCTATGTAATTAATAGCGCTGGTCTCTATGCTGATAGAATTGCCCGAATGGCTGGAATAAAAAAATTCAGCCTCTATCCTTGTCGGGGAGAATACCATATCTTGGATAAGAAAGCCTCTTGGATGATAAATCATCTGGTTTATCCGGTTCCCCAAGATGGTACCGGGGGGTTGGGAGTTCATCTGACTCCTACTATTGATGGTAATATTTTAATTGGTCCCAGCAATGAATATATTAACAGAAGAAATGATTTTTCTAGCACTTTCCCAATAATGAAAATGCTTTCTGCTGAAGCCTATAGCTTTTTACCTTTAATTTCATCAGGTGATATCATTCGTAGTTATTCTGGTCTTCGAGCCAAACAAGTTCCCTCTTCTGTTGGCGGATTTTGGGATTTTGTGATAGAAGAAAGCGATACAGTGAATAATTTTATCAATCTAATCGGAATTGAATCTCCAGGATTGACCGCCGCTCAACCAATTGCTCAAAGAGTAGTTAACATCATCAATAAAAAAGAAAGATTAAATTCCAATTCTAGCTTTAATCCTTTCAGAAAAGGAATTTTAAAATTTGAAGAACAGGATGAAGAGACCAAGAAAGCCTTAATCAAACAAGATTCTAACTACGGAGAGATCGTCTGCCGTTGTGAAAAAATTACCAAGAAAGAAATATTGGAAGCAGCCAACAATCCTTTGGGGGCTAAAAGTCTGATCTCCATTAAATATCGCACCCGGGCTATGATGGGAAGATGCCAGGGAGGATATTGTCAAACCAGAATTATGGAGATATTAAGAGAATACTTTGAGCTTGATCCCAAGGAAATTACCTTAAAAGGAAATGATTCTTATCTGTTAAACGGATATAGAAGCAATAAGGAAAATAATCAATCATGTCAGAAAAAGAAGTTATTATCATTGGAGGAGGGGCTGCTGGTTTAGCCGCTGCCGTTGCCTGCAAGCAGAAAGGGATAGAGGAACTTCTCCTTATTGAAAGGGGAGGCTATTTAGGAGGTATCTTAAACCAGTGTATCCATGACGGATTTGGGCTGGAAAAGTTTCACATCTCCCTGGCTGGTCCGGAATATGCTCAACGATATATTGAACAGTTATTAGATCAAGAGATCCCTTACTTATTAAATAGTATGGTAGTAAGTCTTACTCCTCAAAAAGAAGTGGTGGTAATGGGCAGTAACGGTTTACAGCATTTTCAAGCCAAAGTAGTTATTCTGGCCATGGGCTGCCGTGAGCGAACCCGGGGAGCTATTGGGATACCGGGAGCTCGACCATCCGGTATCTATACGGCCGGTGTGGCACAAGAATTAATTAATTTAAAAGATTATATGGTGGGGGAAAAAATAGTCATATTAGGTTCGGGAGACATTGGCTTGATCATGGCTCGACGCCTAACCCTGGAAGGAGCAGAGGTTATCACCGTTGCCGAGAAACTCCCCTACAGTAGCGGTCTTCCCCGAAATATCAATCAATGCTTGTATGATTTTAATATTCCCCTTTTGCTCAACCATACCGTAGTAGATATAGAGGGAAATGGACGTTTATCCGGCGTAACCATTGCTCAATTGGGCAAACGAGGAGGAATTATCCCGGGAAGTAAGCAGAAAATAGCTTGTGACACGCTGCTTCTCTCGGTAGGTCTCATACCAGAGAATGAACTTTCCCTGGAAGCAGGTATTCTGTTAGACCCCATCACCGGAGGACCGCAAGTCGACCAAAGAGGTCAGACCAGTCTCCCCGGCATCTTTGCCTGCGGGAATGTTCTGCAGGTACATGATATTGTAGATAATGTCTCATTGGAAGCCGAATATATTGTAGAGGGAGTGGCAGAATATCTAAGGGGGAAACCAAGGAAAGAGTGCAATATAAAAGTAGAATTGGAAAAGGGTTTAAGATATGTTGTGCCTCAAACTTTAAATAGCCTTAAAGATACACTCTTTTCCTTTCGGGTGAATCAACCGGGAGAAAAGAAGGCTTTAATCTTTCATGATGGTGAAAAAGTTATCAAGAAAAAATCTTTCCCCCGGGTAAATCCAGCAGAGATGATCAGGGTGAAGTTATCCTCGAGAGAATTAGAGGATCTAAAATCACTAAAGGTAAGGTTGGTTTAACTATGGAGAGAGAATTTGTTTGTATCATCTGTCCCAACGGATGCCGCATCAAAGTAGAATATGAAGGAACAAACATTAAAAATATTACCGGGCAGGAATGCCTTAAGGGAAAAGACTATGTAGAAAACGAGATTATCAATCCCCTAAGGGTCTTCACCGGCTCGGTTGAGGTAGAAAATGGAGATTTTCCCTTGGTTAGTGTTAAAACTACTTTTCCCGTCCCCAAAAAATATTTAAAGAAAATAGGAGAGATGACCCGTCGGATTAAAGTTGAAGCTCCTATTGACCTTGGCCAGATAGTAGCTGAGAATTTATTGAACGAGAATATAGATTTGGTAGCTACCCGGAAAGTAAATACAATAATTAATTAAATTAAGATAAAGAATTCATTTTGATTTGATACGGAGGAAGAACCTTATGAAATTACATGAATATCAGGCAGAAGAAATATTTTCAAAATATGGCATTGATATTCCACCGGGGGGATTGGCCAAAATACCCCGGGAAGCAAAGGAAATAGCGCAGAGTATTGGTGTACCGGTAGTACTTAAATCTCAAGTTTTAGTAGGAGGAAGAGGAAAAGCCGGAGGAGTAAAGATTGTAGATCGCCTGGCTGAAATAGATATCGTGGCAGATAAGATGCTAAAAACTGAGATAAAAGGATATAAACCTGAAGGATTGTTAGTTTTAAAAAAAATAGAGATCCAGAAGGAAATGTATTTAGGGATTACCATTGACAGAACTTTAGGAATTCCCATCATTATGATTTCTTCTGAAGGTGGTATTAATATAGAAGAGGTAAATAGAGAAAATCCAGAAAAAATATTTAAACTGCCGGTTGATCCTTTACAAAATTTATATCCCTATCAAGTTATAAGTCTGGTTAAAAAAATTGGATTAAGCGGTGAACCTTTAATAAAAACCGTAAATATAATAATAAAATTGTATAAAATATTTAGAGAATATGATGGTCTAATTGCAGAAATAAATCCTTTAGTGCTTACTGAAGACAAAAAAGTGTTTTGTGTAGATGCAGTTTTAGAGATAGATGATTCAGCTCTTTTCCGGCATCCTAAATTAAATAGAAAAAGATGGGATGCTATGAGCGGAAGAGACCAGAGATTAATGAAAAAAGGAGCTACTTTTGTTAAATTGGATGGAAACATTGGATTAATCTGCAGTGGAGCTGGATTGGCTATGGCCACCATGGATATGATAAATGATTATCCCGGGTTATCTCCCGCAAATTTTTTGGAAACAGGAGGCGGGATAACTTCTGACTTAATGGTGGATTGTATGGAGCTTGTTTTAGAGCAACCTGAATTAAAAGCAATATTAATAAACTTATATGGAGGGATAAATCCTATTCATGAAGGAGCTAAGGGAATAGCTAAGGTGATTAAAGAAAAAAAAGTGAGTATTCCCATGGTAGCGAAGGCTTTAGGTAATCACCAAGAAGAAACTTGGAGTACCTTAGAAGAAGTAGGGGTTCATGTAATTAAGGAATCCGAAACTCAGAAAGCAGTAGAATTTCTCGCAAAATTGTTGGGGGTTAAAGCAAAATGAGTATTTTAATTAATAAAAAGACCAGGGTATTAGTTCAGGGCATTACCGGGAATATTGGTGCAACTCAAACAAGTTATATGTTAAAAGAAAGAACCAAGATAGTGGCAGGGGTAACTCCGGGAAAAGGAGGCTTAAAAATTGAAGGTGTTCCTGTATTTGATACGGTAGAGGAAGCAGTCAATCATTTTTCAATCGATGTTTCACTTTTATTTGTTCCTGCAAGTGTAGCCAAAGATTCAGTTATTGAGGCAATTGATGCAGGGATTAAAACAATGGTTCTAATAACCGAGCATATTCCGGTACATGATGTAATGGAGATGAAGGCTTATGCTTTGCAGAAAAATGCTACTTTAATTGGTCCGACTACCCCGGGCATCATTACTCCCGGTGAGTGTAAGATAGGTATTTTACCGGCAAATATGTTTTGTCGAGGTCAAGTCGGCATCATTTCCAGGAGCGGAACATTGGCTTACGAAGTGGCAGCAAATTTAGGCGCAATAGGGGTAGGGCAGAGTACGGTAGTTGGCATGGGTGCCGATAGGATTGCCGGGACTAATTTAGTGGATATTTTAAAATTATTTAATCAAGATAAAGATACCAAAGTGGTGGTTATAGTTGGGGAAGTAGGCGGAACTCAAGAAGAAGATGCTGCAGAATTCATTAGGGAAAAAATGTCTAAACCGGTTGTCGCTTATATTGCCGGAACTTCAGTACCTCCGGGGAAGAGAATGGGACATGCAGGAGCAATCATCGAAGGCGGCAAAGGAAGCGCTAAAAGCAAGGTTGCATCCTTACTGGCCGCCGATGTAAGAATAGCTAATATGCTTTACGAAATCCCTTCTTTAGTGAAAAATTTGTTTCATGATAACCAATAGAGTAAAAAAGGAAATTGACAATGATTGGGAGGTACAAAGTAAGAGAATGGTTCAAATAAGTAAAGATGCATGCAAGGGTTGCGGAATATGTATTGCCCTTTGTCCGGTTAAAATATTAGAATTTTCCGGTGAGTTAAACAATAAGGGATTCCGTTTCCCCAGAATAACCAATGAAGAAAAATGTACAAAATGTGAAAACTGTATGATCTATTGTCCAGATTTTGCTATCGTGGTGAGTAAAAATGCAAAATAAAATTACTATAAGAAAAACTGATTTTATCCAGGGAAATATAGCCTGCGCAGAAGGGGCTATTGCTGCAGGATGTAATTTTTTCGCCGGTTATCCCATAACTCCCGCTTCGGAAATTGCTCATCATATGTCTCAAAGAATGTTTGAAGAGGGAGGGACTTTCATCCAGACCGAGGATGAAATTGCCGCTATTGCCAATATTATCGGTGCCTCCTGGGGAGGAGCAAAGTCGATGACTGCTACTTCCGGGCCGGGGATTAGTTTAATGTTAGAAAATATTGGTCTGGCAGTCGTTACTGAAACGCCTTGTGTTATTGTAAACGTGCAAAGAGGAGGTCCCTCTACCGGAAGCCCAAGCGTCCCCCTACAAGGAGATATGCTTCAAGCAAAATTTGGCTCACATGGGGAGTATCAGATTATTGCCTTAGCACCTTCTTCTCCGCAAGAAATGTTTGATTTTACTATTGAAGCTTTTAATAAATCGGAAAAATATCGTGTTCCGGTCTTTATATTAGCGGATGGATTAGTTGGTCATATGAGAGAAAGAGTTGATTTTCCTTTTACTGATGAGATTATATTAGTGGAAAGAAAACAATTGCTAACTTATCAGGGAATGCATCAAAAGATATTTTTAGATGAAGAAGTAGCCCCAATGCCTATTTTTGGGAAAGGTCTGAAGGCGAATATTACCGGCTCTACCCATAAAGAAGATGGGTTTAGGAATGTATCCGATCCAAAAATTATGGATGTTGCTATTAAAAAACTTAGCAATAAAATATTAAAACACAAAGACGATATTGTCATGATAGAAGAGGAATACCTGGAAGATGCAGAAGTAGCAATATTTTCTTACGGAGTAGTGCATCGAGCAGTCTTAGAAGCGGTTAAATTAGCCCGAGAAAAAGGATTAAAAGTCGGTAGTTTTAGGCCGATTACTTTATGGCCTTTTCCCCAAGATCAAGTTGAGGAATTATCTAAAAAAGTTAAAACAATTATAGTATGTGAAAATAATTTAGGACAGATATTGCCATTTGTTCAAGCGGCTGTTAATGGTAATGCTAAAGTTAAATTTTTACCTCCTCGAATTTTAGGTACCCTTTATCGTCCCGAATATATTTTAGATGAAATTAAGGAGGTCATATAATGGAAAGAGCTGTTGAACATCCTTTAAAAAAATATTTCCGAGGAGAAATAAATTACACTACTTGTCCTGGTTGTGGAAATGGCATTATTTCCCAAAGCATTTTAAGGGCAATTGACGAATTAGGGTTAAATTTTGATGATGTAGCCTTTGTATCAGGTATCGGTTGTTCAGGGTGGATTCCCAGTCCTTCATTTAATACCGATCTTTTGCATGTTACCCATGGTCGTTCTGCCGCTTTTGCTACCGGACTAAAATTAGCTGTACCTAAGATGAAAGTAATTGTTTGTGCCGGTGATGGAGATACCAGTGCGATCGGAGGAAATCATCTTATTCATGCCGCCAGAAGAAATATTGATCTAACGCTCATTTGTGTTAACAATCAAATTTTTGGAATGACTGGAGGACAAGTAGCGCCATCTACTCCTTATGATTCCAAGACAACGACTACACCTTATGGAAGCATCGAAAGACCTTTCGATTTAAGTAGTTTAGCCATTGCTGCCGGTGCTACTTTCGTAGCCCGTTGGACGACTTACCAGGTTCGTCCCTTGAAGAATTCCATAAAGAAAGCGATTATGCATAAAGGATTTTCCTTTATTGAAGTAGTTTCGCAGTGTCCTGTTCAATACGGTAAAGTCATCAGCAAGAGAAATAATGCGGTAAGTATGTTACTGGATTATAAAAAATATTCGGTGAATATAAGTAAAGCCAGGAGTATGAGTGAAGAGAAATTAAAAGACAAGATCATCGTAGGAGAACTTGTGGAGAAGAAAAACATCCCGGAATTAACCGATGAAATAAAAAGGCTGCGCAAGGAGGCTGCAAGAAAATGAAGAAAATGGAAATAAGATTAACCGGTATGGGTGGTCAGGGTGTGGTATTATCAAGTGTTATTTTGGGGAGAGCCGCTTCGGTTTATGATAAAATCAATGCCGTTCAAACACAAACTTATGGTTCTGATATGAGAGGCGGAGATGTATGTACGGAAGTGATCGTTTCGGAAGAAAAAATTATTTATCCGGTTATTAATAATCCTGATATACTTATTGCTTTAAATCAGAAAGCCTTTGATGGTCATGTTAACGACCTCAAATCAGACGGAGTTGTTATCACTGATTCTGATTTAGTAAAGGTATCATATTTAAAAGAAGGTGTTATTCATTATCATAAGTCATTTAATAAAATTGCGCTTGAGGAATTAAAGAAAAAAAACGTTGCTAATATGATTATGTTAGGCTTTCTTTATAAAAAGATTGGAGTGGTATCTTACCATGCCATAAAAAAAGCAATGTTTGATCTCATCCCGGATACAACCCAAGAATTAAATATGAAAGCGTTAGATTTCGGAGTTAAATTAGCAGAACAATCTATCAGTTGATCTAATAGAATAAAGAAAGTTGAGGTATTTATCTAATGATTGGTCTCGGAGCAAGTGATCGTGTAAAGGGGATAAATTTCTCCAAAATACGAGAAACAACTAATAAAGCAAAAAAAATGAAGAATGAAGGATTTGATGTTATAGAATTTTCTCAAGGTAGGCCTGATTTTGATACACCACAACATATTATCGATGCGACCGAAGAGGCCTTTAAAAAAGGAATGGTGCATTATGATTTAAGTGCCGGGACGCAAGCCTTGAGAGAGGCAATTGCCTATCGAATAAAAGAAGATTTCCAATTAGAGGTGGGAATAGATGAGATCATTGTGACCGTGGGGGCTTCCGAGGCAAATTATCTTGCTACCCAAACTTTGTTGAACCCAGGGGATGAAGTATTAATTCCCGATCCGATGTATGTATACTATAAGGGATGGTCTTTTTTGGGAGGAGCAAAAGACATAAGCGTACCTTTAGATATTATTTTGGAACAACCTGAAAATTTAGAAAACTATATAACTGACCGAACAAAATTAATTATTTTAACCTCACCCCATAACCCGACTGGTCAAGTCATTTCCCGGAATTCATTAGAAGTAATTGCTGGATTGGCGAAAAAATATAATTTTTTTGTTATTTCCGATGATATTTACAATAAAATGATATACCAAGAAGATATCAATTATATTAGTATAGCGAACTTAAAAGATATGCGGGAGAGAACTTTTATTATTGGGAGTCTTTCTAAAACTTATGCCATGGATGGTTGGCGGGTTGGCTATCTAATTGGATCGAAGAATATTATCAGAGAGGCGCTTAAAATGCATCAGCATATCTTAAGTTGTCCCAATACTTTTGTTCAGGAAGGAGCAAGAATAGCATTAACTTCCTCTCAAGATTGTGTGGAAGAGATGGTTAAAGAATTTGGTCGAAGAAGGATGCTAATGATGTCTTATTTTGATCAAATGGAGATTCCCTATAAACCTCCCCAGGGGGCTTTTTATATTTTTCCTTCCATCAAAAAATTCGGAATGGACTCCGAGAAATTTTGTGAATATCTATTAAATGAAGCAAAAGTAGCCATAGTTCCCGGAAATGCCTTCGGAAAATTAGGAGAAGGCTATGCACGATTTTCATACACGACAAATTATAAAACCATTGAAAAAGGAATGGAGAGAATCAAAACTGCCCTTGAAAAATTATAATCTAAATTCATTTTATCAAAATTATTTTTAAATTGGAGTTTATCATGACGGATATTAATTTACAATTTAGAAAAGTTTATCAAAAATTTAATAATACTTATTTAGAAGATATACCTAAAACCATCAAAGATGAGTTTTCTCGTATTCAGTTAGATAAAAAAATCAAACCCGGAATGGAAATTGGAATAACCGTTGGAAGTAGAGGGATTGATAATCTTCAATTAATTTTAAAAAGCATTATTAGTGAAGTTAAAAATAGAAAGTGTGTGCCTTTTATTTTAACCGCAATGGGATCTCATGGGGGGGCAACTTCCGAGGGACAAAAAGATGTACTGGCCAATTATGGAATTACAGAAGAAAGTATGGGTGTACCAATAAAAGCTTCTATGGAAACGGTAGAATTGGGTCAACTTAAAAATGGCTTACCGATATTTTTCGATAAAATTGCGTACTTAGCTGATGGAATTATTGTGGTAAATCGGGTGAAGGTACATACAGCTTTTAAAGCAGAAATTGAAAGTGGTTTACATAAAATGTTATCTGTAGGATTAGGCAATCATCAAGGTGCGAAATTGGTCCATTCTCTTGGAGTAAAAGGGCTTCGGGATTATATGTTCGAATTTGCGAAATTAATCCTTGAAAAAGCACCAATTTTAGCAGGGTTTGCTATTTTAGAGAATGGTTACGATCAAACCCTTAAAATTATGGCAGGCGTACCGGAAGACTTTGTTCGAATAGACAAAGAATTACTCAGGGAATGTAAACAAATATTGCCGACACTTCCGGTAAAAAAGATAGACATTCTTATTATTCAAGAAATGGGCAAAAATATAAGTGGAACAGGAATAGATACTAATGTCATTGGTGGGATAAAAGATTTTCAGCCAGATGAGTACGAGCCCCCGGTGATTAAAAAAATATTGATTTTAGATTTAACCCCGGAAACTCACGGAAACGCTTTGGGGATAGGAATGGCTGATATGATTACCAGGAGATTATATGAAAAAATAGATTTCAAAGCGACGAATATGAATACTATTACTACAACTTTTCTCGATAGGGCAAGAATTCCGATGGTCTTTGATACGGACAGAGAAGCAATTGAAGTAGGATTAAAAACTGTATGGAACCTGCCAGGTGTAATTCCCAGAATTGTTATCATAAAAAATACCTTAAAGCTTGATGAGATGTATGTATCAGAGCCGATATGGGAAGAAATAAAAGAGAAAAAGAATATTTCTTATGAATTATCTTGGGCAAAAATAGAATTTAATTCTGAGGGAAATTTAAAATTAAATATATAGGAAATTAAAAAAATATTAAATAATGGAAATGTTGCAGGTTTTAATAGCCGGTGGGTAGATTATGCTTTAGTAGATCAGGGCAGCTACTGACTAAGCTTTATCAGGGATTAAATAGTGTTTCTTTGCAAAGAAAGTAATTAGTGTGAAAGGAGTAAAGATATGACAGTTCATCCTAAGGGTATTATACCTCCAATGGTAACCCCATTAGACAGGGAGGAAAATATAGATAAAAAAGCAATCGGTAGAGTAGTGAATTACCTGATAGAAGGAGGAGTGCATGGTCTATTCCCCTTGGGAAGTACCGGAGAATGGTATGGTCTTAGTATCAACCAGAAAAAAGAAATTATCGAAACGGTAATGGAAGCAAATCATGGAAGGGTTCCGGTTTATGTTGGTACTGGCGCTACCACTACCAAAGAAACGATCCAACTCACCAAGTTAGCTACTGATATAGGTGTTGATGTTTTATCGATAATTACGCCGGTTTTTATTTCCCCCAATGAACAAGAATTATTTAATCATTACCAGGCAATTGCTCGCAGTACAGATTTACCCATTATTCTTTACAATAATCCTGGACGAACGGGGATTAATCTTAGTGTTGATCTGGTAGTCAAACTTAGCAAGATTGATAACATTATAGGGATTAAAGATAGTAGCGGTGACATGGCCCAGGGAGCTGAATATATAAGAAGAACTAACAATGATTTTTCTGTCTTAGCCGGGAGAGATACGTTGATATATGGATTTTTAGCTTACGGAGGGAAAGGGGCTATTGCTGCTACGGCAAATATTGTTCCTAAGATAGTGGTGAAAATTTATGAAGAGTATCAAAAAGGCAATTACCAGGAAGCTTTAAAGGCACAGTTTCAATTAGCTCCCCTACGCATGGCTTTCAGTTTAGGAAGTTTTCCGGTGGTTGTAAAAGAAGGTTTAAACCTTTTAGGTATCGAAGTAGGTTCTACTTTAAAGCCGGTGCAACCCTTAACAGAAGAGGCTAGAGAGAAACTAAAAGAAGTGCTGTATAGTATGCAGGTTTTATAGAATAGGGAATCTTAAAAAGAAGAAATAATTTAAAAAACATAAAAATCCTTTGACTTAAAGTGGATATAAAAATGTTCTGATAATAATTATACAAAAAAGGTCGATATTAAATAACACTAACATGGAATGCAAAATTATCGTAGATAAGTTATACGATAGGATGGAGGTGATTTTATAGTTTAATTGCTGCTTAGAATTTATAATTAGTTAAAATTAAAAATTTAAAAAAATAAAAAAGGAGTATTTTAAAATGAAATTTAAATCGAAATTGATGATTCTTTTTATTCTTTTGATGCTATCTTTTGTAACGTTGGTTAGTATTGCAGCCGAATATCCCGAAAAGGACATTAGAATGGTTTGTCCCTGGGGCGCGGGCGGAGGAACAGACGCTATTACCAGAAAGATTTCGCAAATAGCTGAAAAAGCTCTTCCTGTTTCCATTTATGTTGAAAACTTAGAAGGTGGAATGAGCGGAACCGGTGTATATTCCGTAATGCAATCTAAGCCCGATGGAAGTACCCTTGGAACGCTCACTTACGATAGCGTTATTACTGTTCCCTGGAAAGAATTGGTTCCGGGATATAGTTTGGACAAGTTAGTTTTGTTATGCCGACTCACCAGTGAAGCTGATGCTTTAGTGGTTCGTCAAGACTCAAGATTTAAAAACTTTGAAGATCTCGTAAAAGCCGCCAAGGAAAAACCAGAAAGTATTAATATAGGTATACAAGAATTGGGTTCGAGAACACATATTGCAATTTTACAGCTTCAAGAAAAAGTAGGGGTTACATTTAATGTAATTTCCTATACAGGTGGCGCTGCTCCTCAAAAAGAAGCATTGCTTTCCGGAGAAGTAGAAGTCATTATCACCAGCTTGGGCGATTTTGCACCACTAATCAATTCTGGGCAAGCACGCGGTTTGGTAGAATTATCAGGAACCAGAAATGTAAAATTTACTGATGTACCAACTTTAAAAGAATTGGGTTACAATTTAGAAGTACTCAGCTTTGTTTTAGTTGCTGCTCCTGCTGGAACCCCAGAAGATATACTAGCAAAGCTTGAGAAAACATTTGACGATGCTTACCATTCAGATGAATTTTTGGATTGGCTTAACCAAGTTGGCGTAACCTCAGCGTGGTTGGGAAGAGCAGACGTAAATAAATGGGCAACTGATACTCAAACCAAGTATTTTGATATTCTAAATGACTTAATTAAACAAGGTATTATTGAGGAATAAACAAGGTAGCAATCAACCTTTACCCTTTACCAAAAGGGTAAAGGTTGATTGTACAGGAGGGTAGTGATATGTTGATTAATTTTAAACATAAGATAAATAATACAACGATTATCTGTATTATGATATTTATCTGGAACACAATATATATGATTGAAGCTATTAATATGGGTTCACCTATAAGAAAAGGAAGGGTTGATGTTAATTTTTTCCCGATAGTAATTTCTTGCTTAATGTATCTTATAACATTATATCTATTGATTGATTCTTTGAAACAAAAAAAAGAAATAATTGATTTTAATTTGACAAATAAAACTAAACCCATACTAATCATTATCTTTACCGTTATTTATATTCTAATTTTAAAATCGACCGGTTATATGTTATCTTCGATTCTTTATATTTTTAGTATCATTTCAATTTTCGATTCTAAAAAAAGAAAGCTGTATATAAAAATTATCTACGCTGTCATTATTACTGTTCTAATATTTTTGTTATATGAAAAAATATTTGCAATAAGATTGCCTAAATTGGGAGGTATATTTTAATGGAAAATATACAAGGTATACTAAATGGTTTTGTCGTATTAACAAATCTAACTATCTTTATTTATTTAGTTATAGGGTTTTTTATAGGCATGTTTTTTGGGGCGGTACCAGGACTCACTTCTTGTTTAGCAATAGCCTTGATTTTACCTTTAACTTATAGTATGGATATCGTGAGTTCTTTGGTTATGTGTATGGGGATATTTATGGCCGGTATATATTCGGGAAGTATTACCGCTATTACTATTAATATACCGGGTGCTCCTTCTGCAATGATGACTGCTTTAGAAGGGAATAAATTAATGCAAAATGGTCAAGGAGCAAAAGCCCTGGGACATGCTGCTTTTGGTTCAATGATAGGTGGAACGATCGGAAGTATTTTATTAATGCTGATTGCTCCTTTTTCGTTAAAATTAGCTTTAATGATTAGAACGCCTGGAAAATTTTCTCTAATTCTATTTGCACTGGTGGTTATTATTCTGATTAATCGAAAGTCTTTGGCAAAGGGTGCAATTGCTACCTTCCTGGGAATTATGCTTGCTACAATAGGAATTGACTTAATGAAACCGATGGTACGTTTTAATTTTGGTTTTAATGTTTTAACTGAAGGGATAGATTTAATGGCGGTAATTATTGGCACATTTGCCGTTAGTGAAGTATTGATCCAAGCTGAAAAAAGCCAAGATGAAGTCAGTGTAAAAAAAGAAGAAACTGAGCATAAATTAAATAGGCGGGATTTTATTCCAAAATGGAAAGATATTAAAGAAATTGGGATAGTATCCTATATTAAAAGTGCATTGATTGGTTTTTTTGTTGGTGTGCTTCCGGGAGCAGGCGGTTCAATGGCTGCTTTTATTTCCTATTCCGAAGCGATAAGGGCATCAAAACATCCGGAAAGGTTTGGTACTTCAGAAACAGTAGAAGGTATAGCGGCAGCTGAAACGGCGAATAATGCCATGTGTGGCGGAGCTCTGGTTCCCATGTTAACTTTTGGTATCCCGGGAGATGCAACAACAGCAGTTGTATTAGGAGTATTAATTATTAATGGATTACAGCCCGGACCTCAATTAATGAGTACGCAATTTCATTTGGTCGCTCCCATGTTCGCTGCTTTATTTGTAAGTGCTTTGATATTGTTGCCTTTAAGTCTTTTTCTGCTTGGACCTTATTGTATAAAAATAGTTTTAATAGATAGAGGTATATTATATGCCAGTATTGCAACAGTAGCAATCGTTGGAGCTTATGTTAGCACCTTTTCGATTTTTCAGATGTTCATGGCTTTAATTATGGGAATCATCGCTTATATCCTTAGAAAGCAAAATTTTCCAGTTGTTTGTCTATTGTTAGGTTTTATATTAGGGCCTATGGCAGAAGATTATTTCAGAAGAGCCCTTTCCCTTGGGCATGGCAATCCTTTAATTTTCTTTAGAAGTGCCGATAGTGTCTTCTTTTTAGTTCTAACAATAGTATTTTACTATTTCTTAATTGTTCGTCGTCGACCGGGAAAATAGATAGAATAATGGTTGAAAAAAAAGATTTATTTTGTGATTAAGAAAATAAAAAATTATTATATTCAAGAAAAGATAACCAAGATGATAAAAAAATTTAAAGTTCTATTATTAGAAAATATTGATCAGAAAGGAATTGATATTCTTAAGAAAAAAGCCGATATTTTCTATATAGAAAAGTATGATGAGGAAAGAATTACCAGTGCTTTATTTGGAAAAGATGCAGTCATTAAGAGAGACCGCGGATTTATCACTAAAAAAATGCTAGAACAATGCCCCACGGTAAAAGCTATTGGTAGACATGGAGTAGGTTTAGACAAGATCGATGTAAAAGGTGCAGAAGAATTAGGAGTCTATGTTGTGAATACTCCTTATGCGAATTATGAAGCAGTAGCGGAACATAATATTGGACTAATGTTGGACATAGCAAAACCTATAACAAAAGTTGATCAAGCATTGAGAGAGGGTAAATGGGATTATGGTCATTACCTTGTTGGACAGGAATTATCCGGAAAAAAAGTGGGGATAATCGGTTTGGGGAAGATAGGTTATAGAACTGCAGAAATTTGTAAAAAAGGATTTAATATGGAAGTTTCTTATTTTAGTAGAACAAGAAAGAAAATAGCTGAAAAAGAATTAGCCATTAAGTTTGGAACAGTAGAAGAAATTTGTGAGAGTAGCGATTTTGTTATATTATCTTTACCGCTAAATAAGGATACTGAAAATTTTTTTAATAAGAAAAAATTTGATTTAATGAAAAAAACCGCTTATTTTATTAACACTTCAAGAGGTCCAATTGTAGATGAAGGGGATCTGATTAACGCCCTAAGAGAAAATAAAATAGCTGGAGCAGGCATTGATGTTTTTATCGATGAACCTCCAATCAAAGATAATCCTTTATTTAAATTAGATCATGTTGTCGTTACCCCCCATTCGGCCGGAAATACTAAAGATGCTATGGTTAAAATGGCACTGGTTGCAGAAGATATTATTCGAATTTTGGAAGGTAAAAAGCCAAAATACCCAGCTAACAATCCAAAAAAATATCAGTTTAGGAAATGCGGGAGGAATTAAAAATGAGGAAGAATAAACTTAGAGAATTAATAAGAGCCAGTAAGGCAACTATTGGTACTCGTCTTCTAAGTGTATGGCCGGGGATGGTTGAAATTATAGGTCATATCGGGATATTCGATTATGTAGAGTTTTTGGGAGAATATTCGCCTTGGAGCATTCATGATTTAGAAAATTTTGGAAGAGCAGTTGAGCTTTTTGATATGTCCTCCATGATTAAAGTAGATCAAAATAATAGGGCATTTATTGCCCAGAGAGCCTTAGGTTCGGGGATACAAAATATTCTTTTTGCTGATATTAGAACTATGGAAGATGCTAAAGAATGTGTGGGTATTGTAAGAGCAGAAACCCCTCAAACTAAAGGGGTTAATGGAGCAGCTAATCGTAGGAATGTTGGATATTATGTTGAAGCTGGTTCTCAAGAATATGTGAAGGCGATGGATGAAGCTGTAGTAGCTTTAATGATTGAAAAAAAAGAGGCCGTTGATAATTTAGAAGAGATTCTCTCAATAGATGGTATAGATATGGTACAATTTGGATCCGGTGATTATTCTTTAAGTTTAGGATATCCAGGGCAGCGTAATCACCCAAAAGTAAAAGAGGCAGAGTTAAAAACCATTAAAACAGCATTAGAGAAGGGAATCCGCCCCCGCGTAGAAATAGGTTCCATCAATTATAAGATAGAAGATCTTCAAAAATATATTGAATTGGGAGTTCAAGATTTTAGTTTGCCAAGTGAAGGGAAGATAGTTTATGAATGGTTAAAAAAGCATGGAGAGAATTTAAGAAAGTTAATTTTTAATCTTTAAATAGTAAATGCTAAAAATTTGATTGACTATTGAAAGCTTTTAATATATTATTAGAAAAATAAAATTTGCCCTTTTAAATTGGTTCAGAGAGACTAATAAGGGGATAAAAAAGGAAAATGATATCCTCTTATTAGTAATTAATAAGGGGATATTTTATTATATAGAAAATCTATGTCTTTCTTTAACAGCTGTCAGGTGGGTCTGGTAAGAAATGATTATGTTCCTATATCAGCAACAATGGATTGAAAGGGAATTTTGTTTAAATATATGGGAGGAAGAAAAGGAGGTATAAAGAAGTGAATATGCAGGAAAAGGCGGTGGTAATGGGAGAAAATGAAATTAGCAGGACTCTGGTAAGGATCGCCCATGAGATAGCAGAAAAAAATAAAGGAGTAACTGATTTAGCTATTGTGGGGATAAGAACTAGGGGAGTCTTCTTAGCTAAAAGATTGGCAGAAGAAATTTTTAAAATAGAGAAAAAAGAGATCCCGGTAGGCACCTTAGATATAACTCTTTATCGGGATGATTTATCTTTGGTTGCCCGTCAACCCCTGGTGCTTAAAACAGAAATACCTTTCGATGTGTCTCAGAAGAAAATAGTGCTGGTAGATGATGTTCTTTATACCGGAAGAACTATAAGGGCAGCTATGGATGCCATAGTGGATTTAGGAAGACCCCAGGTGATTCAGTTAGCTGTATTGATTGACAGAGGGCACCGGGAGCTGCCTATTCGAGCAGATTATACCGGTAAGAATATTCCTACTTCCAAGAAAGAAATAGTTAAAGTTAGATTAAAAGAGGTAGACGGGGAAGACAATGTTGGAATAGTGATAAAAGATATATAAATGACGTGAAACTAGTGTGGAGCGTACAGCATGTAGAATATAGTAATAAGTAATGAGTAATAAGTTGATTCAACATGACATACTGTGTTATTAAATCGTTTTTAGATTAATTGGTGGATTGGCTAATTGGCCAATTGGGAAATCAAAGTAAAGAAGGTGATTTTTATTTATAATATTTGCGTAAAGATTTTATCTAAAGAAGAAGTGGCTCCAAATATTTTCTTAATCAAATTATTAGCTCCTCTCATTGCTCAAGATGCTATTCCCGGACAATTTGTCCATATAAAATGTAGTAAAGAGAATTATCCTCTACTGCGCCGTCCTCTAAGTATTCACCGAATAGATAAAGAAAAAGGAGACATTTCTATTCTATTTCAGGTAATAGGAGAGGGTACAAAATTAATTGCTAATAAAAGCATTGGAGACGATTTAGATATCATGGGTCCTATAGGTAATGGTTTTAATATTCTTCCGGAAAGTAAAAAAATTATGATAATAGGAGGAGGAATAGGAGTAGCCCCTTTACTGACTTTATGCGAAGAGTCTATAAAGCAAGGCAAAGAAACCCGGGTCTTGATAGGTGCCTTAAAGAAAGAGCTAATCATAAGCGAGGAAAGTTTTAAATTTCTGGGGGCAAAAGTAGAAGTTGCTACTGATGATGGAAGTTATCAATTTAAGGGTTTAGTTACTGATTTATTGGAAAGAGCGGTTCAAGAAGGATGGTTAGCCGATCAGATATTCGCTTGCGGGCCCAAACCTATGTTAAAAAAAATTTGCGAAATTACCTCAAAGTCAAATATTAATTATCAGGTATCTATGGAAGAAAAAATGGCTTGTGGGATAGGTGCTTGCTTGGGGTGTGTTTGCAAGGTAAAAACAAAGGATAAAAGTGGAACTCAAGTTAAATATGAATACAAACGAGTCTGTATTGATGGACCTGTTTTCGCAGGGAATGAGGTGATCTGGGATGATTGATAAGCCTAACTTAGAAGTAGAAGTAGCTGGAATAAAGTTAAAAAATCCGGTGATGACTGCTTCTGGCACTTTTGGCTATGGTGAAGAATTTTCTCCCTTTATTGATTTAGATAAGCTGGGAGCAATGATATTGAAGGGAATTACTTTAAAACCAAAGACGGGGAATTTACCTCCCCGGATAATAGAGACCCCTTCGGGGATGCTTAATTCTATCGGTTTGCAGAATGTGGGAGTCGAAAGGTTAATTAAAGAAAAGTTGCCTTATTTAAAAAAATTCAATACCCCGGTGATCATAAATATTTCCGGCGATACCATAGAAGAATACACCAAATTAGCCGGAAGGTTGGGAGAAGTTTCCAAGGATATGGGAGTAGCCGGTCTGGAAGTTAACATTTCTTGTCCTAATGTGAAAAAAGGAGGTATGGCCTGGGGAACAGATGCTAAAGCAACTTATAAAATAATAAATAGTATTCGAAAAACTACCTCTCTTCCACTTATTGTGAAATTAACCCCTAATGTTTCCGATATCAAAACTATTGCACAAGCTGCTGAAGAAGCAGGAGCAGATGCCCTATCCTTAATAAATACTTTAGTGGGAATGGCAATAGATATTGATTCTCGCAAGCCTAAATTGGCCAATATCAGCGGCGGTTTGTCCGGTCCAGCGATAAAACCGGTAGCCCTTTGGTTGGTCTGGCAGGTATTTCAGGCAGTAAACATACCGGTAATCGGGATAGGGGGGATAATAAAAGTTGAGGATGCTCTGGAATTTATTATTGCCGGAGCTCGGGCAATAGAGATTGGAACGGCGAATTTTGTAAATCCCAAAGTAACCATTGAAATAATAAGAGGAATAGAAAAATATCTCATAGAAAATAATATTAATGATATCAATGAATTAGTGGGAACTATGAAAATATAAAAAGATAGGGGGAGAGAAGATGGATTTAACGGCGAGAGAAAGGTTGGTTCTGGCTCTGGATGTAGACGATTTTAAAACAGCAGAGGAATTGGTGAGTGGATTGAGTGATTATGTGGGAGCCTTTAAAATCGGAAACCAACTATTTACTGCTGAGGGACCCAAGATTGTAGACATGGTAAATAAAAAAGGGGGAAAAGTTTTTTTAGATTTAAAATTTCATGATATACCCAATACCGTGGCTCGGGCAGCAGAAGTAGCTACTAAATTAGGAGTTTCTATTTTTAATGTCCACACCTCCGGGGGATACGAAATGATGAGAGCGACGGCTGAAGCCACTGCAAAAATAAGCCAAGAACTGGCTATTAAAAAACCTATCATTTTAGGGGTAACCTTACTTACCAGTATTAATCAGGAAATTTTGGAAAAAGAGATAGGTATAAAAAAAAGATTGGAAGAACAAGTAATTCATCTGGCTAAATTAGCTAAAGCTTCCGGTCTTGACGGGGTGGTTGCCTCTTCCTGGGAGATTCAGGGGATAAGAAAAGCTTGCGGAGAGGATTTTGTAATTTTAACTCCCGGGATACGTCCCGGGGGTGATTCTCCCGATGATCAAAAAAGAATAATGACCCCCGGGGAAGCAATAAAATTAGGAGCTGATTTTTTGGTAGTAGGAAGACCGATAAGAAATGCCGCTAATCCGATAGAAGCAGCGAAACAAATATTAAAAGAAATGGAGGGAAACTAAAAAATGATTATTAATACAGAAGAAGTCATGAAAAAATTTGAACAAGCAGGAGCTATTCAGAATGGACATTTTAAATTAACCTCAGGAGTTCATAGTGATACCTATATCCAATGTGCTCAGGTTATGCAGCATCCTGAATTTATGCATAATTTATGCAGTGAACTGGGGAAGAGGTTTAGGGGAGATGATATTGATGTGATCGTCGGACCGGCGATCGGGGGAATAATTATGGCTCATGTAATGGCAAGAGTGTTAGGTCCCTGGGTAAGGGCAATCTTTACAGAAAGAGAAAATGGAAAGATGACTTTGCGGCGGAGTTTTGAGATAATTGAGGGAGAAAAAGTTTTGGTAGTAGAAGATGTTACTACCACCGGAAGTTCAGTAAGAGAGGTTATAGATATAGTAAACTCAAGGCAGGGAAAAGTGGTAGGGATAGGTGTATTAATTGATCGAAGCGGAGGGAAGGTAGATTTTGGAATAAAGACCGAAAAGCTCCTGACGGTAGACATTAAGACTTATCTTCCCGAGGAATGCCCTTTATGTAAAAAAGGAATTCCCGTAGTTAAACCAGGAAGTCGCGGGCTTTAGAATTAAACATTTTAAAAAATTTGACAAGAGTGAAATTTTAATATATTATAATTTTCAATAATAAAAAAAAGAATAATTTAATGAGGAAAGTAAGTCATTATTCAAATTAAAAAGAGAAAGATATATTAGGTGAAAGTATCTTGAAGAAGATGACTGAAAAGAGAGCCTCAATTAAGATAGGTTGGTTACCTTTAAAAACTTCTAATGAGTGGGGTAAATAATTTATCCAATCCCAGGTGGCACCACGAGATTTGGTCTCGTCCTTTTATGATAATGAAGATTATCAAAGGGGCGGGATTTTTTATTTAATGGTGGAAAAATTATTTACTTAATCCAGGTGGCACCACGGGAAATTTTATTAATCTCGTCCTTTGTGATAATCGATAGAATAGTTATCAAAGGGACGGGATTTTTTTATTTATATTCAGATAAGGTGAAAATAGAATGAAAAAAATAAAGATAAGCGTCATTGGTTCAACAGGTTATACAGGGAAAGAATTAATAAAAATATTAATGAATCATCGAAAGGTAGACTTGGTTCATCTGGTTTCTTCCAGCTATGCAGGAAAAAATATAACCGAGATATTTCCTGAATTCCTGAATAAATTAAATAAGAAACTGATCAATTTTAATCTAGATATTATATCTCAAGATTCTGATCTGGTATTTACTGCTCTTCCCCATACGGTCTCTATGGATATGGTTCCGGAATTATTAAAAAAAGGTGTTAAGGTAGTTGATTTAAGTGCGGATTACCGCATAAAGGATTCTGCAGTGTATCATGAATGGTACAAGAAAGAACATAATCAGATGAGCAAGGATTTGTTACATGAGGCAGTTTACGGTCTTCCGGAGATTTATTTCAATATGATAAAAAAAGCTGCCTTGGTGGCAAATCCCGGCTGCTATCCGACCAGTGTAATTTTAGGGATCGCACCTTTATTAAAACATCACTTTGTAGAACCAATCGGAATTATTATTGATTCTAAATCCGGTACAAGTGGAGCGGGAAAAAAACTCTCTTTAGATCTACATTTTGCGGAGTGTAACGAAAATTTTAAAGCTTACAAGGTGGCCAGGCATAATCATATTCCTGAGATCGAGCAGGAGTGTACTTCTATATATTTTAACAAAAATAGCTATAAACAGAAGCAGCAGCAAAAGCAACAAGAAACAGAGATAAAAGTATCCTTTACTCCCCATCTTCTTCCGATTAATAGAGGAATTCTATCTACCTGTTATTTAAGTTTAAGGAGTTCTAAAAAAGAAGAGGAAGTATTGGAGATCTATCAAAAATATTATTGTAAGGCACCTTTTGTGCGAATTTTTGAACCTCCCAATTTACCGGAAATAAAATATGTAACAGGAACAAATTATTGTGACATCGGGTTTTCCATAGATGAAAGAACGGGAAAGATAAAAATAATTTCAGTTATCGATAATTTACTTAAAGGAGCCGCCGGTCAGGCAGTGCAGAATATGAATATTATGTCTGGTTTCCCTGAGACCTGTGGGTTGTTATAAAATCAAGGTGAAAGGAGTTAATAATGATGAAAGATGTTTTAAATTTAGATAAAGAAGATTTTCAGGTGGTTAAAGGGGGAATAACTTTTCCTAAAGGCATAAAAGCATCCGGAGTAAAATGCGGGATAAGGTTCAACAAAAAAGATTTAGCCTTAATTTATTCGGAAAAAGTCGCTGATGCCTGGGGGACATTCACTACCAATAAATTTAAGGCTGCTCCACTGGTTGTTACCGAGAAAAATTTATCTCTGTCGGGAGGTAAGTTACAAGCGGTGTTGATTAATAGCGGAATAGCCAATGCCTGTACCGGAAAGAAAGGGTTGAAAGATGCCTGGGAGACGGCCGACTATGTTTCTCGGGGTTTGAAGATTAAAAAAGAACATGTGGCGGTGACCTCAACCGGCAAGATTGGAGAATTTCTCCCTTTAGATAAGATAAAGGCCGGAGTAACAAAGGTCATTTCTTGTTTGGATTATGCCGGAGGAACCGAGGCAGCAGAAGCAATATTAACTACTGATACTCAAAAGAAAGAGATAGCCCTCTGTTTTAAATTAGGTGAGCAGGAAGTGAGAATCGGAGGGATGGCTAAAGGTTCAGGGATGATTCATCCTAATATGGCCACTATGTTGGGTTTTATTACCAGTGACATCTCCATTAAAGGAGAATTGCTCCAGGAAGCGCTTAAACAGGTAATAGAAAAATCCTTCAATATGATTAGTGTAGACGGTGATATGAGCACGAATGATATGGTATTGCTGATGGCCAATGGCTTAGCCGGAAATAAATTGGTCGATAAAAAGGATGTTGATTATTATAAATTTTTAAGTGCTTTACAATATGTTACCCAATATTTAGCCAAATGCATTGCTAAAGACGGAGAAGGTTCCAGCAAGATGATTGAGGTAGAAGTTCAAAATGCCGTATCTTTTGGGGAGGCCAGGAAAGTTGCTCAGGCAGTTATTAATTCACCCCTGGTAAAGACAGCCATTTTTGGAAAAGATCCTAATTGGGGGAGAATTTTAGCAGCAGTGGGTTACTCGGGGGCAGAGTTTATACCAGATAAGGTTGACCTTTATTTAAAAGAAAAGATAGTTGAGAATGGCCAACCCTTGACATTCTCACGACAAAAGATACACCAATATTTAGAATCTTCTGATGAAGTTAAAATTATCATTGACCTTAAAATGGGAAAGGTAAATGCTACTGCCTGGGGATGTGACCTGACCTATGACTATGTGAAGTTAAATACTAAGTACAATTAGCACAAGTGATGAGTGGAGTACAGTTGGCAAATTGGCCAATCGGCCAATTGATCAATTAAAAAGGAGTGGGATGGACAATGAAAAAAAATATAGATAATCGTGGGGAAGTCCTTTTAGAGGCCCTTCCTTATATTAAAAAATTCTGGGATAAGATAGTGGTTATAAAATACGGTGGCAGTGCCATGAAGAATAAAACCTTAGAGAAACAAATTATAAAAGACATTATTCTTCTGAAATATGTGGGGATGAAACCGGTGATTGTTCACGGCGGAGGGCCAGAGATCTCTGAAGAAATGGAAAAGAGGAACAAAATTCCTCAATTTCTTGATGGATTAAGAATAACCGATGAAGAAACGATGGAGATAACGGAAATGGTTTTAATCGGTAAGATTAATACTCGTTTGGTAGCAGAGATTAATCTCTATGTTTCAGAAGGTCCGGGAAATGGAGTAAAAGGTATCGGCTTGAGCGGGGAAGATGCTCAGCTTTTAACGGTTAAAAAACACCCGGTTCCGGAGTTGGGATTGGTAGGAGAAATAGAAAAAATTAATCCCGAAATATTAACAATTTTACTGGAAAAGAATTATATTCCGGTCATTGCTACGGTAGGAGTAGACAAGGAAGGGATAAGATACAACATCAATGCTGATATAGTAGCAGGCCGGATAGCCATTTCTCTGCAAGCAGGGAAGCTGATTTATTTGAGTGATGTGGATGGAATATTTAAAGATTTTAAAGACCCAACTTCTTTGATTAGCAGTTTACCCATTAATCAGGCCAAAGAATTAATTAAATCCGGGCAGATTCAAAAAGGAATGATTCCCAAAGTAGATTCAGCAATTCAAGCCTTGGAGGGGGGAGTCAATAAAGTGCATTTCTTAAATGGTAAATGTGATCATTCTGTTCTGTTAGAAGTATTTACCGATAGCGGGATAGGAACAGAAATTATCCCTTAATCAGGATAATCTAAATTTAATTTGTGTAATCACTTAATATAAATATTAAGCTAGGGGGGCGAAAGGTTGTGAAAACCAAAGAATTGATAAAAAACGAAAAAAAATATTTAATGCAGACTTATAGCAGGCCAGATATGATATTAGACAAAGGTGAAGGGATGAAAGTATGGGATCTGGAAGGAAAACAATACTACGATTTTATTGGTGGTATAGCAGTGAATGCCCTGGGATACAGTCACCCAAAATTAGTTCAGGCTATGAAGAACCAGGCAGAAAAATTAATTCATTGTTCCAACCTTTATTATAGCGAACCACAGATAATTTTAGCTCAGATGTTGATAGAGCTTTCTTGTGGGGATAAAGTATTTTTTGCTAATAGTGGAGCAGAGGTAAATGAAGGTGCCATCAAATTAGCCGTAAAATATTTTAAAACCCAAAATAAAGATAAACATAAAATAATTTATATGAAAAATTCTTTTCACGGTAGAACTATTGCTACCTTGGCTGCTACCGGTCAACACAAATATCAGAAAGATTATCTTCCTCTTTTGCCTAAATTTAAGGAGGCGATATTTAATGACCTTGAATCAGTAAAGGCAGCAGTTGATAAAGAAATAGCAGCAGTACTGGTTGAGCCTATTCAAGGAGAAGGTGGTGTAAAAATTGCCACTCAGGAATTTATAAAGGGGTTAAGAGAATTATGTAATAAAGAAGGAATATTGCTTATTTTTGATGAGATTCAGTGCGGTTTGGGTCGAACCGGAAAGATGTTTACCTACGAATATTATAGCGTAGAGCCGGATATTTTAACTATTGCTAAATCTTTGGGAGGGGGGATACCCATCGGAGCATTTATTGCCAAAGATAAAATAGCTTCTTCTTTTAAACCCGGTGATCACGGAACTACTTTTGGTGGTAACCCGGTGGCTTGTGCAATGGCGATAGCTTTTATAAAAGTTTTAGAAGAGAAGGATTTAATTGGGAAGTGTCAGAAAAAGGGAGAATATTTTAAAGACAAATTAAAGGGTCTCAAAGAAAAATATCCCGAGAAGATAGAAGAAGTAAGGGGTTTAGGCCTGATGGTGGGGATGGAATTAAAAGAAGAAGGTCAGGAGATAGTAAAAAAATGCGCAGAAGAAGGAGTATTGATCAATTGTGCTGCTAAAAAAGTTTTACGTTTTTTACCGCCCTTAATTGTGGAAGAAAAAGAGATAGATTATTTAATAGAAATTTTAGATAAAGTACTTCAAAGGTAAACTTTCGTGCCAGGCACGAAAGTTTACCTTTTTTATAAAAATATAATAAAATAAGAAGGAGTATGAGAAAATGAAAAAAATGAAAAAAGTAGTTTTAGCTTATTCAGGAGGATTGGATACTTCTGTAGCCATTAAATGGCTAAAAGAGAATTATTGCGAGGAAGTCATTGCGGTGGCAGTTGACGTAGGACAAAATAGTGATTTAGAATATGTAAAAGAAAAAGCACTTAAAGTCGGAGCGAGTAAATCTTATGTCATTGATGCTAAAGAAGAATTTGCTAAGGAATATGTTCTGTTAGGGTTACAAGCAGGTGCTATTTATGAGTCTAATTACCCTTTGGCTACAGCTTATTCTCGACCATTAATATCTAAAATTATGGTTGAGATTGCTGAAAAGGAACAAGCGGAAGCGATTGTCCATGGCTGTACCGGTAAAGGTAATGACCAGGTGAGATTTGAGGTTTCTATCGCGGCCTTAAATCCAAATTTGAAGGTTATTGCTCCAGCAAGAGAATGGGGATTTACCCGGGAAGAAGAAATTGAATATGCCAAAAAATTTAATATTCCTGTTCCTGTTGATGTAGAAAATCCCTACAGTGTGGATCAGAATCTATGGGGAAGGTCTATAGAATGTGGTGTATTAGAAGATCCTTGGATAGAGCCACCGAAAAAAGGAGTTTACGAATGGACGGTAAGTCCGGAGAAGGCTCCTGACCAACCAACTTATCTGGAGATTTATTTTGAAAAGGGAGTGCCGCAGAGTATAAATGGAGAGAAGATGTCTCTGACGAATTTAATTTTATATTTGAATAAAATCGGAGGAGAGAATGGAGTGGGGCGAGTGGATATGGTAGAAAATAGATTGGTAGGGATTAAATCTCGAGAAATATATGAATGTCCTGGTGCTGCTATTCTGTTAATGGCTTATCAATCTTTGGAAGGGCTGGTTTATCCTCGAGAATTGTCTCATTTCAAACAGATTATTTCTCAAAAATATTCTGAATTAACTTATTATGGTCTATGGTTTTCTGCCTTAAAAGAGGCTTTGGATGGTTTTATCGGGGTCATTAAAGATAAAGTAACCGGGATTATAAAAGTTAGATTATTTAAAGCTAATTGTGTAGTCGTTGGGCGAAAATCTAAAAATTCTCTCTATGATTTTAATTTGGCTACTTATGACCAGGGAGATACCTTTAATCAGGATTTTGCCAAAGGATTTATAGAACTTTGGGGTTTGCCCACGAAAGTATATTCTTCGGTGAGCAGGAAAGACAGTGATAAGTAACAAGTAATGAGTAATGAGCTTGAGGTTGCAGGTTTCGAGTTATAGGTTTTTTGTTTGTCATTATTTCCTCCCCCCTTGGAGGGAGGATTAAGGTAGAGGTGAAGATAATGGAAAAGTTATGGGGAGGAAGGTTTACTAAGAAAATAAATAAGGAGATGGAGGAATTTGTTTCCTCCCTCTCCTTTGATAAAAAATTAGCAAAATACGATCTCTTGGGAAGCATTGTCCATGCTCAAATGTTAGGGAAATGTAATATTATTACAAATGAGGAAAGCAATAAAATTGTTGAGGGGTTAAAACAAATCCTCAAAGAAGTACAGGAAAGTAAGATAAAAATTGACATAAGCGAAGCAGAAGATATTCATTCCTGGGTAGAGAATAAGTTAAAGGAAAAGATAGGGATTCTTGCCGGGAAATTACATATTGCCCGAAGCAGAAATGATCAGATATCCCTTGATGAAAGGATGTATCTAAAAGAAGAAGTTGAAATCATTCAGGATTTGTTGAAAGATTTGCAGAAATCACTTTTATCTTCTGCTCAGAAAAATTTAGGAATAATGATGTCCGGATATACCCATCTTCAACATGCTCAACCCATTCTTTTTTCTCATCATCTTCTTGCTTATTTTTATATGTTGGAAAGGGATAAGGGAAGGATGCAAAATTTATATAAGAGAATTGATATTTTACCCTTAGGTTCTGCTGCATTGGCGGGTACTTCTTTCCCTATCGATAGAGAATTTACAGCTTCACAACTTGGTTTTAGTGGAATATCAGAGAATAGTCTTGATGCAGTAAGCGATAGAGATTTTATTTTAGAATTTTTATCAGCTTCAACTATATCAATGATGCATTTGAGTCGTTTAAGTGAAGAGATCATCCTTTGGTCCTCGAAAGAATTTGATTTTATCGAATTAGATGATTCTTTCTGTACCGGAAGCAGTATTATGCCGCAAAAGAAAAATCCTGATGCGGCGGAATTAATTAGAGGGAAAACCGGGAGAATTTACGGCAATTTGGTAAATATTTTAACTATGATGAAAGCCTTACCCTTGACCTACAATCATGATATGCAAGAAGACAAAGAACCTCTGTTTGATACCGTATTTACTTTAAAAACTTCTTTACTCTTAATGAGTAAGATGATAGAGACTATGCAGATTAATAAAGAAAAGATGGAAACAAGCACCAAGGGTGATTTTTCTACTGCCACCGAATTGGCGGATTACTTAGTAAAAAAGGGCTTATCTTTTAGAGAAGCTCATAAATTAGTCGGGAGTATAGTTATTTATTGTTTAGAAAATAAAAAGATATTGGAAGATTTAACTCTTCCCGAATTGCAATCATTCCATAAAAGTTTTGATAAAAATACTATAGAAATCTTAACACCGCAGTCAGCTATTGATGTTAAAGATTCTTACGGAGGGACTTCTTTAAAAAGAGTAAGAGAGTCTATTCAAAAGGCTAAAAGGACATTGGAAGAATAATAATCAATGATTACTTGATAAAACATTGTTATTCCATTTTTATTATTTTGAAGGAATAGTATTTTTTATTCCCTAGCTTTGTTATCCCCTTGAAAAAGTAATTTCAGCAAATTTTCCATTTTTCTCTTATCAGTAAGAGCAAGAAAAACAAGGCTTACAGAAGATTTCAAAAATAATTTAAAAAATTTTCCAAAAAAAGAAGGATTTTTAAAATATATGTAGAATAGTATAAAGTATAATGTATACAATTTCCAAAAATAAATCTAAATTCCTAAGATATTAGATAGGTTAAATTTTAGGAAAGGAAAACATTGAAAATGGAAAATATTTTGAAAATAGAAGGATATGAACTATTGAGTCAAAAAGTTTATCAGGTATTAAAGACAGAGATTATTAAAGGATCATTAAAGCCGGGAACTAAATTGTTAGAAAATAAAATGGCAGAACAATTAGGTGTGAGTCGGACTCCATTAAGGGAAGCCTTAAAGGAATTGGCTGCGGAAGGATTTGTTAAGATGACTCCCAATCAGGGAATGATGGTAAGTAGGTTTTCCATTAAAGATATTCAAGAAGTCCTGCAAATTCGTAGCATTTTGGAAGGTTTAGCAGCTCGTTTGGCAGCTGAACTAATTAAAAAAGAAGAAATTAAAGAATTAGAAAAATATCTTAAAAAGATGGAATTCTATACCAACAAAGACGATGTTTTATCGTTTAGTGAAATGGATGCGGAGTTTCATGAATTAATCTTAGATATCTGTAGGAATAATCGATTAATTCGACTTCGAAAAAATATTAGTGACCATACCCATAGGTATCGAATCAGGTCTCTAGGCATCCCAGAAAGACTGAAATATTCTCTAAAAGAACATCAAGAAATTATAGAAGCCTTAAAGAGAAAAAATCCCAAGCAAGCAGACAGATTAAGTCAGAAACATATTAAAAATGTGTTAGAAAATCTTTTAGCCCATCATGAGGATAAAGAAGGGAAAAAATTATAGAGATGCGCAAAATTAAAGCCAATCAGATCAAAGATAAAGTAAAAGAACTATTCCTCAAAGCTAATTTTTATATAAATACTGACCTTACTCAACGTTTGAAGAAAGCCTTAGAAGATGAAACTTCCCCTATAGGGAAATATGTCCTAAAGATGATTATTGAAAATAATAAGATCGCCTCAACAGAAGAGGTGCCTATTTGTCAAGATACTGGACTGGCGGTAGTATTTGTAGAAGTAGGTCAGGAAGTTTATCTAAGTGATGGTAATTTTGTCGAAGCTATCAATCAGGGAGTTAGAGAAGCCTATCAGGAAGGATACCTCAGAAAATCAGTGGTGAATGACCCGGTATATGAAAGAAAGAATACCACATCTAATACCCCGGCGATTATCTATACCGATATTGTACCAGGAGATAAAATAAAATTTTTAGTAATGCCTAAAGGATTCGGCAGTGAGAATATGAGTGCTCTATCCATGTTAAAACCAGCTGATAGACCAGAAGGAATCATTGATTTTGTAGTAGAAACAGTAAAGAAGGCCGGTCCCAACCCTTGTCCTCCAACTATAATCGGAGTAGGGATAGGTGGAACTGCCGATCAAGCCATGGTCATCGCCAAAAAAGCCATTGCCCGTAAGATAGGTGAGCACAACAAAAACGAAAAATATGCAGTTATGGAAAAAGAGGTTTTGGAGAAGATAAATAACTTGGGAGTTGGCCCGGCAGGACTGGGAGGAAAAACTACGAGCTTAGCAATAAACATTGACTACCTTCCCACCCATATAGCCGGTATGCCGGTAGCAATAAATATCTGTTGTCATGCCGCCCGACATGCCAAAGGAATATTATAAAAAAATGGAAAGAATTTTTCATGAAAAATATTATTAAAATAACTACACCTTTGAATATAGCAGAAATTGTTAATTTAAAAGCCGGGGATTTTGTAACTATTACTGGAAATATTTATGCTGCCAGAGATGCTGTCCACAAAAGGTTTTTTGGGTTAATTGAAAAAGGGGAAAACCTTCCCATAGATCTAAAAGGACAAATTATTTTTTATGCCGGTCCAACTCCTGCTAAACCAGGGAATTCTTGCGGCTCTGTCGGTCCTACTACCAGCTATAGAATGGATCCCTACACTCCGGAATTATTGGATAGAGGCCTGAAAGGGATGATCGGTAAAGGACTCCGTTCCCAGGAGGTCATTGAAAGCATGAAGAAGAACCAAGCAGTCTATTTTGCAGCTGTAGGGGGAGCAGCTGCTCTCATTGCTAAAAGTATAAAAAAATCTGAAATCATAGCTTATGAAGATTTAGGAGCAGAAGCGGTCTTTAGATTTTATGTTAAAGATTTTCCTGCGATAGTAGTGATAGATTCTGTAGGTAATAATCTCTATGAAACCGAACCACCAAAATATGTAAAACAATAAATGAAAAGGAGTTTAATAATAAGAATGAACATTTATGAAGAGGCCTTAAAACTACATGAAGAGAACAGAGGAAAGATTGAAGTCATTAGTAAAATTAAAGTAAAAAATATGCACGACCTGGCAGTAGTTTATACTCCCGGTGTGGCTGAGCCCTGTAGAAAAATTCACGAAAAAACTTCGGAGGTTTATCGCTATACCTCAAAGGGCAATATGGTCGCTGTGATCAGTGACGGAACTGCTGTCTTAGGTTTAGGCGATATTGGCCCGGAGGCTGCCCTACCGGTCATGGAAGGCAAAGCTGTCCTCTTCAAACACTTTGCTGGTGTTGATGCCTTTCCTATCTGTCTTGATACCAAAGATCCGGATAAGATAGTAGAGGCCGTTACTCTAATTGCCCCTTCCTTTGGTGGAATCAATTTAGAGGATATCTCTGCCCCTCGTTGTTTTGAAATAGAAGAGAGATTAAAAAAAATACTAAATATTCCGGTCTTTCATGATGATCAGCACGGCACGGCCATCGTGGTGTTATCCGGTTTAATAAATGCATTAAAGGTAGTAGGAAAGGATTTAGACCAGATAAAAGTAGTCGTCAACGGAGCCGGAGCATCAGCCATAGCCGTCTTAAAATTCCTGATGTCTGCCGGAGTCAAACATGCCATTCTTTGTGATTCTAAAGGTACTATCTATAAAGGTAGAAAAGAGAATATGAATCCGGTCAAAGAAGCCATGTCGAAAGTCACCAACCATGAAAAGATCAAAGGAACTCTATCCGATGCGATAAAAGGAGCTGATGTCTTCTTAGGTCTTTCTACAGCCGGTGTCTTAAAACCGGAGATGGTCAAATCTATGGCCTCTGATGCTATCGTCTTTGCCATGGCCAATCCGACTCCCGAGATCATGCCCGATCTCGCTAAGGCTGCCGGAGCACGTATTGTCTGTACCGGACGTTCTGATTTTCCTAATCAGGTAAACAATTGCCTTGGTTTCCCGGCTATCTTCAAAGGAGCACTAAAGGTCAGAGCCAGCCAGATCAACGAGAAGATGAAACTAGCCGCTGCCTATGCCCTGGCCTCCCTCATCTCAGAGGATGAATTAAGTGAGGATAATGTCATTGCTGATGCCTTCGATCCCCGGGTAGTAGAGAGGGAATCAGAAGCAGTAGCACAGGCTGCCATAGAGAGTGGAGTGGCAAGAATCTAAAAAGAAAATACTTTTTGTAGTTGGAGTAATGCAAAAATACGATTATAGAAAATATGATATAGAATTAGCCATCATTTCAATGGAGGCAAAGAGATGAAGCTACAATATGGCAAAGAGGAAATTCAATTACCAATACAAGATAAGCATGTTATCCAAATACTCAATCCAAAGAAACAAAAGGTTTTATTATATCCGGAAAATAGATTAAAAGAACTTTTCAAAAATCCGATAAACAGTTCTTCTTTAAAAGATCTGGTGAACCAGAAAAAAGCCAGGAAGGTTTTGATCATAGTAAACGATATTACCAGACCTACACCTTATGAAGTCATTTTACCTCCTTTATTGGATGAATTGCATCAAATAGGAATAAAAAAAGAAAATATAGTTTTTATGATAGCTACCGGAATACATCGCAGTAACTCTCCGGAAGAAATAAAAAAAATATTCGGGGAAAATATTTTTTCTACTTATAATTTCATTAATCATGACTGTGATGATCCACACTTAAAAGAGTTGGGTAATTTGAAAAGCGGCAATAAATTATGGGTTAACCAGATTATCTTGGATAGTGATTTAATTATTACCACCGGGGTAATAGTACCTCATTATTTTGCCGGTTTTTCCGGAGGAAGAAAATCCATTCTTCCCGGTATTTGTGGAAGAAAGACTATTGAAGGCAATCATGCCAACATGGTCCACCCCCATGCCCTGGCTGGAAACCTGAAAGGTAATCCGGTACATGAAGAGATGCAGGAAGCAGCAGAGAAAGTAGGTGTAGATTTTAACATTAATGTGGTAACTAATGAGAAACACAAAATAGTAGAAATTGTTGCAGGAGAATTATTGACTTCATGGCAGCAGGGAGTAGAGAAATGCAGACAAACCTATATCTGTCCTATTGAAAAAAAAGCAGACGTCGTCATTGCTAGTGCGGGGGGTTACCCTAAAGATATTAATGTTTATCAAGCTCAGAAAGCCTTAGATAATGCTTATCAGGCAGTAAAACTCGGAGGTACCATTATATTACTTGCTGAGTGTTCCGAGGGATACGGAGAAGATACTTTTAAAAGGTGGATAGAAGAAGCCAATTCTATAGATGATATTTTTCATCGGTTAAATAAAAAATTTGTCTTAGGCGGCCATAAAGCTTTTGGAATTGCCAGAGTGGTAAAAGAAGTAGAAGTAATTTTAATTTCTTCCCTGCCTCCGGAAAAAGTCCGTAAATTATTTTTTATTCCCATGGAGAATATTACCCAAGCTTTAAATTATGTCAAAGAGAAGTACGGTGAAGATTTTCAGGCTTACATTCTCCCCTCGGGAAATACCGTTGTACCTCAAATAACTTAAAAATTACTAGCAATTAGATAGGGTAAATTCATCTTGAATTATTTTAAATATACTTTGAAAGAAAGTTGAGATTTATATTTTAAAATGCATCCTTTATATCGAATTTTAGCACGTGCTGCAAATCGAGAATGGGTTAATCCTGGTGAATTTATTGTGGCTAAAGTAGATTTAACAGAGATAAACGACCTTTACCTGCAAGTTATATTATCATTTAAAGAAATGGGAGGCAGTAAAGTTTGGGACCCCCAAAAAATCACCTTTGTAATGGACCATTATGCCCCTGCCCCTAATATTGAAGCTGCAGAGAATCAAAAGAGAATGCGTGAATTTGCCAAAGAACAGGGGATAAAATATTTTTTTGATATTAACTGCGGAGTTTGTCATCAGGTCTTACCGGAGGCAGGTTTAGTCTGGCCGGATATGGTCCTGGTTGCCACGGATTCCCACACGACTATTCACGGGGCTTTTGGTGCTTTTTCAACCGGTATCGGCGCAACAGATATGGCAGCAGTTTTACTCACCGGAAAAATATGGTTTAGGGTTCCGGAAATCATCAACATCAAGATACAGGGGAAAATAAGAAAAGGTGTTATGGCGAAAGATATTATCCTTTATATTATTTCTCAACTCGGAACAGAGGGTGCTTTATATAAAGCGATAGAATTTGACGGAGAAACAGTAAAAGAGATGTCTTTGGATGAGCGATTAGTTCTCTGTAATATGTCAGTGGAAATGGGAGCGAAAGCAACCTATATCCGACCGGATGAAAAAGTCATGGAATATCTGTCCGAAGTTAGTCCGGAAAAGTATAAAGAATACCAAACGATGAAGTTTAAAGATGATGAAAACAGTGCAGATTATGAATCGGTTTATAATTTTGATATTTCTGATCTTGAACCTCAGGTTGCTCTTCCACATAGAGTGGATAATGTGGTCCCTGTTTCTCAAGCAAAGGGAAAACAGATTCAGCAGGCTTTAATTGGGACCTGTACCGGAGGAAGAATAAATGATATAAAAGTGGTCGCACAAATTTTAAAAGGTAAAAAAATATCCTCTTCTGTCAGATTGCTTATTATTCCCGCTTCTCATAAAACATTACAAAAGTGCATTGAATTAGGATATATTCAAACTTTACTAAATGCAGGTGCAACCCTGGTAACACCTTCCTGTGGTCCATGCCTGGGCGCCCATGAAGGTATTTTATCCTCAGATGACTCCTGTGTATCTACTTCCAGCAGGAATTTCCCCGGAAGGATGGGTAGTACAGAAGCAAAAATATTTTTATCTTCTCCGGCTACCGCAGCTGCATCAGTCCTAAAAGGGGTTATAACAGATCCTCGAGAATTTTTATAATCCATCAAGAAAGGGATTAATTCATATGTTTGAATCCATAATAAAGGGAAAAGTTTTTAAAGTAGGAAATGATATTGATACAGACCAGATATTTCCGGGCAGATATCTTTATCTTACTTCTCCAGAAGAGGTGGCTGTGCATGCTATGGAGGATGCTATTCCGGATTTTTATAAAAAGATAGAAGGAGAGGATTGGGTAATAGCCGCCGGGAAAAATTTTGGATGTGGTTCCAGTAGAGAGCAGGCTCCTCGGGCTATTCTGTACGCCGGAATCAAGGCAGTGGTAGCTGAATCTTTTGGCCGAATTTTTTATCGTAATGCCGTCAATGTTGGCTTATCAGTTATAAAATATCCGGATATATTTAAAGAAGTTAATCAAAGTGATTCTATAAAGATCAATCTTCAAGATGGCTTTATTGTTCTATATAATCCGGAGAGAAAAATACCCATTGAAAAATACCCTGCCCAACTTCTAACTATTTTAAAAAGCGGAGGATTAATTCCTTATTTAAAGAAATACGGAAAATATGCTCACTTTATCGATAAACTGTAATAATTTCGAATAGGGTTTTACCCATTATTTTAATGAGGAGTGATGGTAAATGGAATATCGGATTCTAGGTAGAAAAAGTGGGGAATCCAGTAGGAGATGATGTTAATGATAGAGGTTTATCTTGTCGCCATGTTAAGTTATCTGTCGAAAAGAGTTTAAAACGACAGGGTAAGCCATTAAGGGCTAATATATATTAGCCCTTAATGAGTGTTTTGAATTTCATTTGCTTTCTTACTTTTTGGTAAAATCTACTTTTTTCATTCTTCCTATCGCTTCTTCTAATCTTTTTTCCTCAACAGTTAAAGCAATTCTTACATATCCTTCTCCATATTCTCCGTAACCGATTCCCGGGGTTACGATTATCCCTGTTTTTTCTAATAAAAGATTAGCAAAGTCCACGGATTTCATTTTATTTAAAGTAGGAATCCACAGGTAAAAAGTAGCTTTGGTTGGCTTTAAATGCCATCCTAATTCATTTAGTCCATTAACGACTATATTCCGTCTTCCGGTATAGATTTCATTCATTTTTTGAATATTGTCCTGAGGTCCAGACAGGGCTTCTACTCCAGCTCTTTGAATAGCTTTGAAAACGCCGGAATCAATGTTCGTTTTTATTATTGACAGGGCGGAAACGGCTTCTTTGTTTCCTACTGCAAAACCCAATCTCCAGCCGGTCATATTATAAGTTTTGGATAAGGAATGAAATTCTATGCCCACCTCTTTAGCCCCTTCTACTTCTAAAAAACTGTTAGCCCGATAATGATCAAAGGTCATTTCGGAATAAGCAAAATCATGACAAACCAGGATATCATATTTTTTAGCAAATTTGACGACCTTTTCAAAAAAATCTTTATTAGCTACTGCAGCAGTAGGGTTATTAGGGTAGTTGATAAACATTAATTTAGCTCTTTGTGCAATCTCTTCATCTATTTCTTCTAAGTCAGGTAAAAAATCATTTTCTTCTAATAGCGGCATGATATAAGGGAAACCATTAGCAAATAGAGTCCCTGTTTTATAGACCGGGTAACCGGGATCAGGTATAAGACTGAAATCTCCCGGGTCTATAAAGGCAAGAAAGATATGAGCTATACCTTCTTTAGAGCCGATAAGAGCCATCACCTCTTTATCCGGGTCTAAGTCAACCCTAAATCTTTTTTTATACCATGAGGCAACTGCCTGTCTGAATTCAGTTATTCCCGCATAGGGCGGGTAATCATGGGTTTTAGGGTCTTTAACACTTTCTCTTAATTTTTCAATGATATGATTAGGAGTAGGTTGGTCAGGGTCGCCTATACCCAAGTTGATAATATCCACTCCTCTTTTTATAGCTTCTTCTTTTTTCTTATCAATTTCTGCAAATAAATAAGGTGGAATAGTTTGTATTCTTTGGGCAATTTTCATTAAAAAATTCCTTTCTATTAAAATATTTCTCATATCATGGATTTACCAGGAAAGCTCGATGAATCGAACAATCGAACCTTTGTCTCTTATCGGCCATTTCATGATATAGGAGATTGCCACGCTACTGATAGCTGCTCACCATAAGGTAAAAGAATATACGACTAAACACTATTATATAATATACCAATTTGCTAACCCTATAAGCAAGCAGCCAGGTAACTGACTAACCAGCCAATTAAAGTTAATTGGTCAATCAGCAAATTGATGAATCTGTGAATTGATCAATTAAATTTCCATTTCTCCCTTAAATGCTAATTCTGCTGGTCCGGTCATATACACATGGCCATTATCAGTCCACTGAATATCTAAATCACCGCCTGGCAAGTGAATGACAGCTTTCCGGTCGGTTTTTTTATTCAAAACTGCCGCTACCAAGGCCGCACATGCTCCGGTTCCGCAAGCCAGAGTCTCTCCAGCTCCTCTTTCCCATACTCTAAAGTTTATCTCTTGTTTATTTAAAACTTGGATAAACTCTACATTGGTTTTTTCAGGGAAGAGGGGGTGATTCTCTATTTTTGAGCCAATTTCCTCTACTGGTATAGATTGTACATCATTGACGAAGGTTATACAATGAGGATTTCCCATGGAAACACAAGTAATTTGGAAAATATATTTAGAATCAATTTTTAAGGTTTCATCTACTACTGTGAGGGCATTTTCTCCTTCCATAGGAATTTCTTTTCTCTCTAATTTTGGAATACCCATATCTACTTTAATTCCCGATATTTCTTTTCCTTTCAAGATTAATTCGGGAGTTATAATACCTGCTAAGGTCTCTACCGTAAATTGAATTTTAAATATTAATTTATTTTCGTAGGCATATTTAGCGAAACACCTAATGCCATTTCCGCACATTTGAGCTTCCGTTCCGTCGGCATTAAAAATTCTCATTTTTAAATCTGCCTTAGATGAAGGCGAGATCAATATCAATCCATCTGCCCCTATTCCAAAGTGTCGATTACAAAGCCTTTTAGCCAGGTAAGATAGGAATGATGAATCGCCCAACGGTTTGCTTAAACAGTTTATTAGAATAAAATCATTCCCCAATCCATGCATTTTAACAAAATCTATTTTCATAATGATCTTTCCCTCTATTTTCTTTAACTAGATACGATTCACGAGATACGAGATGCGATTTTATTTTTCTACTTTATCTTCAGTACATCTTTCATTTGGTAAAATCCAGCAGGCTTATCTTTCATAAATTTTATTGCTTGAATGGTGCCATAGGCAAAAGTGTCACGACTATGTGCCTTATGGGTTAATTCTAATCTCTCACCTAAGGTGCTAAAGATCACCGTATGTTCACCGGAAATATCTCCTCCTCGAATCGAGTGGATACAGATTTCTCCCTTCTTCCTTTCTCCGACTATTCCTTCTCTGCCATATATTACTGCTTCATCCAGATTTATTCCTTTGATTTTGGCAATTTGTTGGGCTAATTTTTTTGCCGTTCCACTGGGGGCATCTTTTTTAAAACGATGATGGGTTTCTACGATTTCTATATCGTAATTATCGCCGAGAGCAGCAGCAGTTTCAGCAGCAAGTTTAAAGAGTATATTTACTCCTAAAGACATGTTTGGTGAAAGAAGAAAAGGAATGCCCTGGGCTAATTGATTAATTATTTCGATTTCTTTAGAAGAAAAGCCGGTAGTCCCCATAATCATAGGTTTTTTATATTTGGAGATAATTTTCAAATGCTCCAAAGAGACTTGGGGATTGGTAAATTCAACTATTTGATCGGCATTCCGAATGATATCTTCCAGATTATCATTAATAAATATCCCAGTTTCTCCCATACCGAGAGTCACTCCCCAATCTTTTCCCATATCAGGATGAGAAGAGGATTCAATTATTCCTGTCAATTCCGTTTCTTTGTCTTGGCAAATTAACTGTGCGACCTTTGAACCCATCTTCCCGCAGCCACCACAGACAATGACTTTAATCATTGATTATCCCTCCAATAAGCCGAATTTTATTAAGTCTGCTTTTAATTTGGTTAAATTACTTTCACTCATGGGAGACAAGGGTAATCGTAATTCACCGGAGGGCATTCCCATTAAGCGGACACTGGTTTTAACCGGGATAGGATTAGTTTCGTAAAACATAGCATTGCTCAAAGGATAGACTTTAGATAAGAAAATTTCTTTAGCTTTCTGGTAATTTCTTTCTTCGAATTCTCTAACCATATCAGAAACATCCCGGGGGATAATATTGGCGACCACCGAGATTACCCCTTTTCCTCCTATGGATAGCACAGGGAGTAATAATTTGTCATCTCCGGAGAGAAGGGTGATTTTATCTCCACACAATTCAACGATCTGGGTCATCTGATCTAAATTTCCACTGGCTTCTTTTACTGCTACAATATTTTTTAACTCTGCTAATTCTGCTAAAGTTTCAGGCAACATATTCACTCCGGTTCGAGAGGGGACGTTATAGACGATGATGGGTATATCAATTTCTTCGGCTAATTTTTTATAATGCAGATACAATCCTCTTTGAGTAGGTTTATTGTAATAAGGGACAACTACAAGGGCTCCATCAGCACCGTTTTCTTTTGCATGGGAAGTTAAGTCAAGAGCTTCCCAGGTACTGTTGGAACCGGTTCCGGCAATGACCGGAATTCTTCCCGCTGCTGCTTTTATGGTTAATTCCACTACTTTTTTATGTTCTTCATGTGAGAGAGTAGGCGATTCCCCGGTGGTGCCACAGGGGACAATACCATCAGTTCCATTTTTAATATGAAACTCCACTAATTCTTTTATTCCGTTTTCATCAATTTTCCCGTTTTCTTTAAATGGGGTGATCATAGCTACAAGAGATCCTTTAAACATTTTTATTTCCTCCTTTTTATTTAGTCGTTAGTTAGTTACCACAATTCCTGCTTCTTCCAATGATTTGTTGATTATTTGGCAAGCAAATTCCCTGTCTTTCCATTCTAAAAAGATTAAAATATCTGTTTTGATAGTAGTCATTTCAATTATATTAATATTATTTTCAGCTAAGGGGCGTGTAATTTTTTCAATAATACCCGGCGTTTCGATAAAATCTCTACTTCTGGCAATAATTAAGGCGATATCATTTTTTAAAGTGACTGATTTCAATTTCTCATCTTCAATGACAACAGGATGAATGAGATCATAAGATTGCTGGGAATAATACTCCATAACATAAATTCCAATATGTTTTGTACCGATAGAGACACCATACAAACTAATTTGATTCTCGGAAATAGGGGAAATTATTTTTTTTAATAACCCTGGTGTATTAAAAATTTCCGTTCCCAGGATAGTTAACATAGTTAATTTTTCTTTAAAAAGCGTTAATTTACTTTTAAAAGCCCCCGTTATCTCGGTGCCTTTTGCTGCCAAGTTGCCATTCTGAAAATGAATTATCTTTGCTTTCATCTTATCGGTTTTATATTTTAAAGCCTGTGGATGTAAAACTTTTGCTCCACCTTCAGCAAGGACTCCCATCTCTTCCACGCTTATTTTCTTGATAGTCACAGGTTCTTTTATTATCCGGGGATCAGCGCTTAATACTCCTACCGCATCAGTAACAATAATTACCTCATCAGCTTCTAAAAAATTTCCCAGAGCAAAAGCAGTGATATCACTACCTCCCCTGCCAAGAGTGGTTATGCTTCCATCTTCACAACTTCTACCTAAAAAACCACATATTATAGGAATAAGTTTTTTTTCTAACAATGGTTTAATGATGCTTTGACATTTTTCTTGGCTTTCCCGCGAAAGTATTTTGGCCTGGTTAAAGTTTGAATCTGTTATAATAGGAAAATTTTGATCAGCAGGATCAAAATATTTCGAGGAAAATCCCATAGATTTAATAGTAGCTGCAAGAACTCGGGCACTTATTCGCTCGCCCATAGAAACAAAGTCGGCATAATCTTTATCTTCAATACGGTCTTTAACCGAATCTTTAAGTAAGGAAGTTAAAGTATCGGTGGTATTCCCCATGGCTGAAACAACCGCTACTATTTCATATCCCTTTTTCGCTTGTTGAATTATTGATTGAGCAGCTTTTTTAATTCTTTCAGGGTCCTGAACACTGGTTCCGCCAAATTTTACTATTATTCTCATAAATTTCACCTTTATATTATTTTTTAATTAAACCATTCTGGATTAACATCATTTTTTACAAGATCAGCATAAGTTTCTCTTTTTACGATTAAATCATCTTTTCCTTGATTCACCAGGACAACTGCTGGTCGAGGCAGTCGGTTATAATTGCTCGACATAGAATAATGGTATGCTCCGGTGGTAAGCACAGCTAAAAGATCTCCGGGGGAAGCTAAGGGAAGTTTTAAATCTTTAATTAAGATATCTCCTGATTCACAACATTTTCCCGCTATAGTAACCATTTCTGTGGGAAGGCTGCTCTCTATTTTATTTACTAAAATACCTTCATATTTTGCTTCATAAAGGATAGGTCGAGGATTATCAGCCATTCCGCCATCCACAATAAGGTATTTTCTAATCCCGGGGATCTCTTTTATATTACCGATAGAATAGAGTGTAATGCCCGCTTCAGCTACAATAGACCTGCCCGGTTCTATTAAAATTTTGGGCATCACCAGATTGTTTTCTCTTATCCCATTCTCTACATTATCAATGATTAAGTTAACAAAATTTTCTACAGAAGGAGGTTGATCAGACTCTAAGTACTTTACTCCTAATCCCCCGCCTAAATTTAAATTCAGAGTATCCACTCCCTCCCAATCTTTTATTTTTTTTATCAACTTTACCATTTCATTAATAGCAAGAGCATATGGAGATAGATCAAATATTTGTGAGCCTAGATGAAAATGTAAGCCATGATAATTAATGTGTTCTTTAGATAAAACTTTTTTCATAAAGTTCGGCACCTGATCAATATTGATTCCAAATTTTGAATCTACCTGTCCGGTTTGAATATATTTATGAGTATGGGTATCTATTCCCGGAGTTACCCGGACGATTATTTTCGCTTTTGTATTTAAACTTTTTGCAATCCGGTCAATCAGGTTTAGCTCATATTCGCTCTCTACCATCATAGTGCCAATTTTTTCTTCAAGAGCAAATTCTATTTCTGATTTGGATTTATTATTCCCGTGAAAAAATATTTTATCCGAAGGGAATCCTGCTGATAGGGCGGTATATAGTTCCCCACCAGAAGAAACATCCAAGTTTAAACCTTCTTCCTTTAAAATGTTACACATTGCTTTTACCAGGAAGGCTTTACCGGCATAAATTATTTCAAAATCGATATTTCTTTTAGAAAAAGCCGAAGTATATTGATGGCATTTTTTTCTAATTATATTTTCCGAAAAGATATAACAAGGGGTTCCATATTTTTGGGATAGTTTTATAAGTTCACACCGGTCAAATTCTAACTTGCCGGATTTATTTAGAGAAAAACCCTCTCTTTTTATTGGAGATATTTTTTTGATTTGATTATTCATTTGTTCCTCCCTAAAAAGTTGTTGGTCGTTATTATTTAGGCTTAGATTACAACGTTAAGTTACGAATTAATTCGATTTACCGCTTATATTTATTTTACAATATGTCATTTCTATAGCAGGGTAATCCGAATTCACAAATAAAAAAGGCAATTGATGAACGCTATACTCATCAATTGCCTGAAATTAATCCAACAATTAAATCATTCCCCTTTTTCTCATCAGATGAGATAGCGCTCCATCAGAAACCAGGGCATAGATTCTGATGACAGTCTTATGGCTTTTAACCATAAACCCAACATAAAGATTAGAGCTATTATCTTTATGTTTCGGCGAGAATACCTTTCCTGGCGAGTCCAAGATGCTCATCTCATCACCAGTACTGATTAATACCCGCACCTCTACCTCACTTAGTAAAGAAGTGAGGTAATAAATATTAAATTTCTAATAAAATAACATACATATCTGAAAAAGTCAAAAAAAATATTAAATTTTTAAATATTTTTATTTAAAAATCGGAATAAACTACACAGTAATTTAATAATATTTGGATTTTTGTAAAAGCGGCTTTTCGGCAATTTCTTCTTTACTTTAAACGGATAATCAATTATTATGTTTCTATATTTTGTAAGACATTGAATAATAAAAACAAAGGTGGTTTATAATTATTAAAAGTAAATTGTTTGGTTTGGAAAAAAGTGGAGAAGATAAACCTAATGTAGGAATTTTAATGATGATTATTGCCGCAATTTGTTTTACTTTAATGTCGGTAATAGTAAAATATATAGGTCATCTTCCTGTAATGGAGATAACTTTTTTCCGCAATATACCCATTATATTATTCGTTCCTTTCATATTAAAGAATAAAAAAATCCCTTGTTGGGGAAACAATAAACCTCTTTTGTTATTACGCAGTTCGTTTTCTAGTTTTTCTGCAATAGCTTATTTTTATACGGTTACCGTGATGGTTTTAACAGATGCAATCACCATCAAGCAATTAAGTCCTATTTTAATAATATTGCTATCTGCTATATTTTTAAGGGAAAAAGTAGACTTAAAAAAAATTATGATTTTTGTTATAACTTTTTTTGGAGCTTTATTTGTGGTTAAACCTGGATTTCACTTGAATATCTATCCAGCAGTTATCGCTTTATTGGGAGCAATCTCCACCGCTGGGTCACATATAGCTACACGTAGTCTACGATTGACCGACCATCCCTTGGTTATCGTTAACTATTTTGGATATAGTGGTGGGTTAGTGTCTTTAGTCATATTACTTTGGCAAGGTAATTTTGTTATGCCTGATGCGGTAAGTATATTGGCTCTATTTTTACTGGGAATAGTGGGTTTGGGTGGACAATTTACTATGACCGAAGCATATCATCATGCACCAGCAAATTTAGTATCTTTGTATCTCTATTTACAAATTGCCTTTGGTGCTTTAATCGGGTTATTATTTTTCAAGGAAATCCCTGATATATTCAGCATCTTTGGTTCATTTTTAATTATTATTAGTGGATATTTAAACTATAGACTAAATATTTGAATAATATTTTTGAGATTAAGGGGAATTAAATGGAAGTTGCTGTTCCCAAACTAAATATCATTTTTTACCTTTAGGTTTATATACTGCCTCTACCACCACAAGATTAGCGAGAATTAAAGACTAATTTACATGGTATATATTATTATAATAGCTTATAACTGGGAAAATTTTAAAATAAATTAAAATTTATGCAGGGATTTTATATTTTTTGTAGTATGTAATATAATATAAAAAGAAATCTTATAATGAAAAAAAAGTCAAAAGCAAAAAAGAGGAACGAAAATGATTAGGGTAAAAATTTCCGGGGTAGCAATTGACCCGGTAACCAAAGGTTTTGTAGTAATTTTGAAAGACGAAACCGAAAAAAAGTGGCTTCCTATATGGGTTGGGCATTATGAAGCGAAGATGATTTCCTTGGCTTTGGAGAAAGTAAAACCAGTACGGCCTTTACCCCATGATTTAATAAAAAATATTATAGATTCCCTTGGTGTAACGGTAACAAGAGTGGTTATCTGTAATATTAAGGATAATACTTATTTCGCATCAGTTAGATTAAAAATACATCAAACGGAAAAAGAAATTGATGCGAGGCCAAGTGACGCTATTGCTTTAGCTCTGAGAGTAGATGCTCCTATATATGTAACTAAAGAGGTATTGGATAAGGCTTCTACAGAGAAGATTAATTTGGAGAACGAAAAAGAAATAAAACTTGCTAAGTTACAACAAAGAATGGAGAAAGCAATAGAGATAGAAAATTATGAGGAAGCTGCTAAATTACGGGATCAAATCAGGAGTTTAGAAAAAAAATAATCTTTTTTCCCATTTTTCCCTCAAAAACTATTAATCCTCAAATAATGAAAACAAAAAGTATTAAATCAATTAAGAGTGGAAAAATATTCAATTACCATAAATTAAGAAAAAAATATATCAATTTCAAGGGAAAGGCGAAAAAATAGACGATGAGGAAGATTAAGATAGATTCGGAGATTTTTACTCAATTTCCTGATTTTAAAAGAGGAATTATAGTTGTTAACGATATTGAAAATGCGCTAGGTAATAAAAGAATAAAAAACCTTTAAATAAAGAGATTGAAACGAGGATGAAAGAAGAATTAATGAAGCATCCCTTTGTAAAGGCTTGAGATAAAAGGTAATTTATTTTGATGATAAAACATTGGCAGTAATGTGCAGAAGATGGAATTGGGAGGAAGCAAGAGATGAATTAGCAAAGCTACTCATTGAGCAATGCAAGGCAGAGTTAAATACAAATTTAATGAATAGAAATAATAGTGAGATTGAAATAGATTTATAAATTGTGTCAGGAGATAGATTACTGAGAAATAGAAAGAAGGGAGCAAAAACAAAATATGAAAAAAAATAAAAAGTATTTTCGTGATAGCTTAAGAGAGTTAAAACCTTATGATGCTCATGAAGTGCCTTATAAAATAAAATTAAACGCTAATGAAAATCCCTATGGTTTATCGGAAGAAGATATTGAGGAAATATTAAACAAAGCCAAAAATATAGAATACTCTCGTTACCCTAACGCAAATTCGGTGAAGTTAAGTGAAATTGTTTCTTCTTTTTGGGGTTTAACTAAAAATAATATAGTTATAGGAAATGGCTCCGATGAACTGATTGATTATTTAGTCAAGGCTTTTTCTGAAAAGGGGAGGAGAATAATTACTACCGCTCCCTCTTTTGCCATGTATAAAATTTATTCCATGATTAACGGATCTAATTTCGTACAAATTCCTTTAAATCAGAGCAATTTTAGTTTAAATGAAGATAAAATTTTAATAGAGGCGAAAAAAGAAGATTCGTCCATGATTTTTATAGCTTACCCCAATGCCCCTACCGGAAATTATTTTGCCGAGGATAAGATGATTAGAATAATTGAAGAATCAGGGTGCCTGGTGATAGTGGATGAGGCCTATTATGAGTTTGGAGAAAAGACTTTCATACCGCTTATTTCTCGATATGATAATTTAGCTATTCTCAGGACTTTTTCCAAGGCATACAGCATAGCCAGTTTGCGAGTAGGGTATTTACTTTCTAATCCTGAAATTATTAATGAAGTGAGAAAGGTCAAAAGCCCTTTTAATGTTAATACTTTCTCCCAGATTGCTGCCCAGGTAGTTTTTCAAAATAAAGAAATATTAAAAGATAACCTAAATAAGATTATTAAAGAACGCGAAAGATTAACAAACAGGATAAATAAAATCCCGCCTTTTAAGGCTTATCCTTCATGGACGAATTTTGTTTTGGTTGAAGTAGGCTCTAAAGAAAATTCAGACTTAGTTTATAATCATTTGCTAACACAAGGAATTTTAGTGCAGACAGTTTCTGACCCGATTTTTTCAGCCTCCAGATATTTTTTGCGTATTACTGTGGGTAAGAGAGAGGAGAATGATATTTTAATTAAAGGTTTAGAAAATGTGTCAAGGGTTCGTCCCTTAACACACTAAAGGAGAGATAAAGATGATTAAATTTGACAAGTTTACCATCAAAGCTCAGGAAGCAATTGGTGAAGCACAACAAATTGCTGCTAATTATAACCATCAAGAGATAAAAAGTGAACATCTTTTACTTGCTTTAATTAATCAGAAAGAGGGAGTTATTCCTTCGATATTGCATAAGTTAGAAGTTAGCTCCGCAGAACTTAAAGCAAAATTAGAGCGGAGATTGGAAACAATTCCTAAAGTTTATGGAGGTGGAGGAGGGCAACAATATATTGGAAATGAACTTAATGAAATATTAAGTGCGTCTCAACGGGAAGCTCAAAAAGTAAAAGATGAATACGTAAGCACAGAACATCTATTCATGGCTTTAGTCGAAGCGGAAGGAACCAGGGTCAGTGATTTATTAAAAGAAGAGGGGATTGACCAAGATAAAATTTATCAGGCTATGTTAAATATTCGAGGAAGCCAAAGGGTGACCGATCAAAATCCGGAAGAGAAATATCAAGCTTTACAACGTTATTCTCGAGATTTAACGGAGTTAGCCAGTAGAGGAAAACTTGATCCAGTTATTGGGAGAGATGAAGAAATAAGAAAAGTGATGCAAATTCTCTCCCGTCGTACGAAGAATAATCCTATGTTAATAGGCGAGCCTGGCGTAGGAAAAACTGCTATTGCTGAAGGACTATCTCAAAGAATTGTAAAAGGAGATATCCCAGAAGGTTTAAAGAATAAGAGAATAATAGTTCTGGATATAAGTTCCATGGTAGCAGGTGCAAAATATAGAGGAGAATTTGAAGACCGTCTAAAAGCAGTTTTAAAAGAAGTTCAGGAATCTGAAGGGGGAATCATTGTTTTTATCGATGAAATTCATACCCTGGTTGGAGCAGGAGCAGCAGAAGGGGCTATAGATGCATCCAACATGTTAAAGCCGGCTTTAGCAAGGGGAGAATTACACTGCATTGGTGCAACTACCTTAAAAGAATATAAAAAATATATTGAAAAAGATGCAGCTTTAGAGCGCCGTTTTCAACCTGTACTGATTAAAGAACCCTCTGTCGAAGATACTATCGCTATTTTAAGAGGTTTAAAAGAAAGATACGAAGTACATCATGGGGTAAAAATTAAAGATTCAGCTTTAATTGCAGCAGCTATCTTATCTGATCGATATATTGCAGATAGATTTTTACCCGATAAAGCGATCGATTTAGTTGATGAATCAGCTGCCAGTCTAAGAATAGAGATTGATAGCATGCCCATCGAAATAGATGAAGTGGAGAGAAAGATTATTCAATTAGAGGTTGAAAAACAAGCTCTAAAGAAAGAAAAAGATACCAGTTCCCAAGAACGATTAAAAAAGATAGAAAAAGAATTAAGCTCCCTTAAAGAAAAAAGGGATAGCCTGAAATTGCATTGGAATAACGAAAAAGAATATATTCAAAAAATTCATGAGATAAAAAGTAATATTGAAAAATCTAAATTAGAAGCCGAAAAAACAGAGAGAGAAGGGAATCTAAATCGCGTTGCCGAGCTAAGGTATGGTGTATTACCGCAGCTTGAAAAAAAATTGGAGGAAGAAAATAAAAAGTTAGTTTCTTTGCAAAAAGAAAGCAAGATGCTTAAAGAAGAAGTGGATGAAGAAGACATTGCAGAGGTTGTCTCCAAATGGACCGGTATCCCGGTTGGCCGACTGATGGAAGGTGAAGCGAATAAATTAGTCAGGATGGAAGAAGAGCTTACCAAAAGAGTGGTTGGACAAGAAGAAGCGATTAGATTAATTTCCAATGCTATCAGAAGATCTCGAGTGGGGATAGCCGACCCCAATAGACCGGTAGGGTCATTTATTTTTATGGGACCTACAGGGGTAGGGAAAACCGAACTTGCTCGGAGTTTGGCCGATTTTTTATTTAATGATGAAAACACCTTGGTACGTATCGATATGTCTGAATATATGGAGAGGCACAGTGTAGCCCGGTTAATCGGAGCCCCACCCGGCTATGTAGGATATGAAGAAGGTGGCCAACTTACTGAAATTGTCAGACGAAAACCTTATTCAGTTATTCTCTTTGATGAAATTGAGAAAGCCCATCCCGACGTTTTTAATGTTTTATTACAGATTTTAGATGACGGCCGCCTAACTGACGGACAGGGAAGGGTAGTTAATTTTAAAAATTCTATTTTGATAATGACTTCGAATATTGGAAGTCAGTGGATTTACGACATGAATAAGGAGAATAGAGAGTCTGTCCTGCAGAAAGTAAACGATTCTCTTCGTGAGCACTTTAAACCAGAATTTTTAAATAGAATAGACGAGATAATCATCTTTAACAATTTAGATAAAGAAGAGATTATTAAAATTGTGGATATTCAGTTGAATATTCTAAGGGAGAGATTGCAGAGTAAGAAGATTGGTTTGAATGTAACTAATCAAGTAAAGGAATTTTTAGCCACCAAAGGGTATGACCCTCACTATGGTGCTCGACCCTTAAAGAGAACCATTCAAAGATACCTTCAGGATCCTTTGGCTTCGCAGATGTTGGAGGGAGTTTTTAAAGATGGGGATCAATTAGAGGCTGATTTGGATAAAACAAATGAGAAAGTAGTTTTTAAGAAAATGTAAATTTGAGGAGTTAGCGGTTGTAATAATATATTTCTTAAACGAAAATATTTTTGTTTTTATTAAGTAAAAAAAGATAAGAAATTGATATACAATAAGTTGCCACGAAACCTAAATTTAACCCAAGCTTTGGGAGTAGATACCAACAAGAAATATAAAAAACCAGCAAAGCGCTTACACTAAGAGAAAATCCATAAATTACCGAAGGATATAAATTTTTTTGCTCTTCAAAATGCAAAACAACTATTAAAGCAAATAATGTAGATGGAAAAGAGCTCAAAATCCCCGCCCACCTGCTTCCAGTAATGGAAGCAATTTCCGTAAGTATCGAAATGATAATTCCTGCTATTAATCCCCTAATTAAAAGCTTCACAATAGAATTTTTATTATTTTTCTTCATTATTTTCTCTATTTTTATTTTTTTTAAAATAAAAATATTCATAAAAAATATGATGAAGAATATCATAGCAGCCGAAAGAAGATTGAAATTTAATTTATAAATCAAATAACCGGAGCTCAAAAAAGAAATAAATCCCATAAATGAGGAAGCAGTAATAGAAATTAAATTATTTTTTGGATGGAGGTATTTTCCGGTCATCAGATAAAAAAAACAGAATAATATGGAAGAGGATAGAGCTGAAATACCCCAGGGGATTCCGCTAACCAAAAAGGATATTCCCTCTTGATAAGAAATAAAATAAACCGATAAACCCGCTCCCAAGGGAAGTCCTGAAAATATTCCTCCTAAGACCGGGTTAACTCGGGTTGAAATTTCAGCTAATAGCACAACGATGATCGTTGAAATTAATATTTTTATTAAGATTAGATTCATTTAAATCTTGCCCTTCTAGTAATGATTTATAAACTAATATAGTTTGATAAATTAGTTCGTTTTTTAGGGAATGTAAAGTCCTGAAGCCACAGGAACATATAGACTGATTTGGGGTAAGAAAGTAAGGAAAATTAAGCCTAATATAGCTGCTACTACATATATCCATACTTCTTTAGCGACTTTGTCTAAAGTACTGTTTATTAAATTTGCTCCTACGTATAGGTTAACTGCGACTGGTGGAGTAATCTGTCCAATAGCTAGGGCAACCACAAAGATGATTCCGAAGAATAACAAATCGATATGGTAGTAATTCAGTATAGGAATAAAGATCGGCATAAAGACATAAATAATAGAAATTGCATCAAGAAACATTCCGGCAATAATGATAGCTAAATTTGCCAGAAGCAGCACGGCTATAGGAGTTTTGGCTATAGCAATAATACTCTTGGCCATGATATCTATTACTCCTAAAACAGCAGAGGCGATGGAGAATTGAGTAGCAAAAGTAACCACAAACATAACGACTGAAGAAGTAATAACCGTACCCACCAATGCTTCGTAAAGCCCTTTAAGTGTGAGGGTTTTGTAAACAAAAAATCCAACAAAAATGCTATAAAATACCGCAAAAACAGCGGCTTCCGTGGGAGTGGCGATGCCGGCATATATTCCTCCCAGGATTATAACTGGTGCAAGTAAGGCCCAAAAAGCGTCTTTGGTGGTTATTAAAATCTCTTTTATTGTTCCCCTTTCTTTTATTCCCCGAAAATTTCTTTTTTTAGAAATAAAATAAGCAGCTACCATTAAAAATAAGCCGATAATTATACCAGGGATAATTCCTCCTAAAAAAAGTGCTCCCACGGATACGCCAGTTACATTTCCATATATAATAAAAGCTATACTGGGTGGAATAATGATAGCCAGCCCACTAGCCGCAGCAATGGTGGCAGCTGAAAAATTTTTATCATACTTTTGGTAAATCATCACCGGAATAATGGTTAAGCCTACCGCAGCTGTAGTTGCCGGACCAGAGCCGGAAACAGCTCCCCAAAAAAGGCAGGTCAGAATCCCAGCAATAGCTAAACCTCCGGTTGCCCTTCCTACAAGAATTGTGGCCAGGTTAGAAATTTTTTCTGCAAGTTTTGCTTTTTGCATTAAAATGCCGGCGAGAACAAAGAAGGGGATAGCAATTAAGGGGAATTTAGCAATACCCGATGCAAAATTTCTGGAAATCATAGTAACCCCCAGGCCATATTTCCATATAGAAAATACTGCTGCAAATCCCACCGATGTTCCGATAGGAACACCTATCAAAAGAAGAAGAGCGAAAATTCCAAAAAGAGTAAATATTTGCATTATTCCGCCTCCTCTCCTTCAATTTTTTTTAATTCAATTTTTAATCCCCTATAAATATTTTTAAAAATAAAGACGGAAAATATAGGAATGCCGATAATATACATCCATTCGGGAATTCTTAAGGCTTCGCTTTCCATATGAAAAATGGTTAGGTCCATATAGATTTCTCTAAAGGCATAATAATTAACAATTAAAAAAAGAAGAGTACTTAAAGATGCTGAAATAAAAGCCGCAATTTTTTTAAGAGTCTTTGGTAATTTGTCATAGACAGTCACCACTCCCAGGTGAGCACCTTTTTCAAAGGCGATAGCAATACCTAAAACAGTAACCCATACAAAAAAATGAACCGTAACTTCTTCGGTGAAGGCAAAAGAAAGATGAAGAATTTTTCTGCTTAAGACGTTTATAAAGGCAATCGATGCCATGATAAAAAGTAAAATTGCTGAAATTAATTCCTCAATTTTTAATTTTTTTCCTCCCATTCATTCCTCCATTTTTTAAAAAGAGGGGGTATAAAACCCCCTCTTTTTAGTCTCTGGTGTATTATTTAGCCATATCTAACTTGGCAGCAGCAACAAAATCGGTTCCTACTTCAGTAATCCATTTATCCAGTACTGGTTTGGTTGCTTCTTTGAAGGCATTTAATTCTGCCTCGGTCAGTTCAACTACTTCCATTCCCATAGTTTTAACATAAGCAATTTGATCTAAAATTTCAGGAGTTTCTCCAAATTTATCTTTTAGAATGTTGATAGAAATATCTCTATCAAGTCCTCTTCTTACAAAAGCTTTTTCCCACATTCCTGCTTCTTCAGCGGCTTCTTTTATAATAGTTTGGATATCTTCCGGGAAAGAATCCCATACTCTTTTATTAACTACAAAGAGAAGGGGATCAGCCAGGTAATTCCAATTAGTAGCATATTTATGATACTCCCAGATTTTAACCGGGAGAAGAACTCCGTAAGGATTTTCCTGTCCATCCACTGCTCCCTGTTGGAATCCGGTAACTGCATCTGCCCAGTTCATATGAATGGGGTCCGCGCCTAATTGTTTGAATATATCATCATATATAGGAGTAGGACAAACTCTTAATCTTAATCCTTTCATATCTTCCGGTGTTCTTACGGCTCTTGTATTATTGGTTAATTGTCTAAATCCGTTTTCACCCCAGGCTAAAGCTTTTACTTGCATTTTCTCCATCTCGGAAAACAGCTTATTCCCGGTTTCGCCATATTCAATTTTGTCTAAATTTTCGAAAGTATTAATGAAAAAGGGTAGAGAGAAAAGGTTATGGGATTTTACTACCGAAGAAGAATTTATGGTAGATTCTACTGCGAAATCTATACTCCCTTCAGCAACTGCCTGAACCCAGTTCATCTGTTTACCGGCAAGAAGTTGACTTCCCCAATATGGTTTTACAATGATCTTTCCACCAGTTCTTTCATTGATCAAATCACACCACTTTTGCGCACCCATTCCCCAACCAAAGGCAGCATTTACATTTACGGTCATAGTGTATTCTGCTTTGGGTGTGAAATCTTTTGCACTACTGACAGAAAAAATAATCCCTATGAAAAGTAAGACGACTAAACTTAAAATTACAATTTTTTTCATTTTTTTCTCCTTAAATTTTTGATATGAATTTTCTAATTTTTTTATCTGGAATCTATAAGTCTATAAACTTTTTTCTTTCACCTCCTTCTATTTTAGCGCTGGATTTTCAATTAATCTGGCTAATTTATCTAAGAATTTTGCTGCATCTGCTCCATCT
>Ga0209206_10000002_pt1 | contig 76025 bp, 75 predicted proteins | sample ZodSprsou2mmetaG_FD_185478 | JGI IMG/M metagenome (GOLD analysis project Ga0209206, IMG submission 185478) | Hot spring sediment microbial communities from Zodletone spring, Oklahoma to study Microbial Dark Matter (Phase II) - Zodletone Spring... ...
AAACTTTTTTGTCTATAATTCCCGTCCATTTTAAGTGGAACTACTTGAAATGATGGTGCTGGTGTAGCTCAGTTGGCTAGAGCAGCTGATTTGTAATCAGCAGGTCGGGGGTTCGAGTCCCTTTACCAGCTCCATAAAATTTATCAGTGTTTGACCAGAAATAACATTCATTATACCAAATGATTTTTGGTGAGTTACTCAAGCGGCCAACGAGGGCGGATTGTAAATCCGCTGACTACGTCTTCGGAGGTTCGAATCCTCCACTCACCACCATTTACCAAATAGACGCGGGAATAGCTCAGTTGGCTAGAGCGTCAGCCTTCCAAGCTGAGGGTCGCGGGTTCGAGTCCCGTTTCCCGCTCCATGGTATGATCTGGGAGCTGATGTGAAAACCGTTTTTACTTCACATTACTACACAATCAAACACTCTTATTTTTTTAAAATGTCCTAATATTGTGACGAAAGATTTTAGATAATATTTTGCCCATATGGCTCAGGGGTAGAGCACTTCCTTGGTAAGGAAGAGGTCGTGAGTTCAAGTCTCACTATGGGCTCCACTCCAAAAGTATGGACAAAAGTGTTACAGGGCTGTAATAGTTTTGTCCATATGGGTTTATGGGGTCATAAGAAATTTTAGGTATAATAATGCCTTTCAAAACATAATCAAGCTAGGAGAAAAGCATGGCTAAAGAAAAATTTACGCGTACGAAACCGCATGTTAACATCGGTACTATCGGTCACGTTGACCACGGTAAAACGACTCTGACTGCTGCAATCACTATGTGTCTTAACCTCAAAAGTGGTTCAGGTAAAGCAATGGATTACGATCAAATCGACAACGCTCCAGAAGAGAGAGAAAGAGGGATCACGATCGCTACTTCTCACGTAGAGTACGAAACTGCATCAAGACACTACGCTCACGTAGACTGTCCAGGTCACGCTGACTACGTTAAGAACATGATTACTGGTGCTGCTCAAATGGACGGTGCGATCCTAGTTATCGCTGCAACTGACGGACCAATGGCTCAAACAAGAGAGCACATCCTTCTTTCCAAGCAAGTAGGTGTACCATACATCGTTGTATTCTTGAACAAAGAAGATCAACTTGATGACGAAGATAGAGAAGAGATGCTTGAACTCGTTGAGATGGAAGTAAGAGAACTTCTTTCTGAATATGACTTCCCAGGTGACGATACACCAATTATCGCTGGTTCTGCATACCAAGCACTTGAAGAAGCAAAATCTGGTAACCTTGGACCATGGTCTGAGAAGATCTTTGCACTTATGGATGCAGTAGATGAGTATATCCCTGAGCCAACAAGAGAGACTGATAAAGACTTCTTGATGCCAATCGAAGATATCTTTACTATCCAAGGTCGTGGTACAGTTGTAACTGGTAAAGTTGACAGAGGTACTGTATGTGTTGGTAACACTGTTGAGATCGTTGGTATCAAAGACACAATGACAACAACTGTAACTGGTGTTGAGATGTTCCGTAAAGAGATGGATTGTGGTGAGGCTGGTGATAACTGTGGTGTTCTTATCAGAGGTATCGACAAAAACCAAGTACAAAGAGGTATGGTTCTTTGTAAGCCGGGTTCAATCACTCCACACAGCAAGTTTGAAGCAGAAGTATACGTACTTACTAAAGAGGAAGGTGGTAGACACACTCCATTCTTTGACAACTATAGACCACAGTTCTACGTACGTACAACTGACGTTACTGGTTCAATCAAGCTTCAAGAAGGTACTGAGATGGTTATGCCAGGTGACAACGTTAAAATCAACGTTGAACTTATCGCTCCGGTAGCACTTGAGCAAGGTACTAAGTTCGCGATCCGTGAGGGTGGTAGAACAGTTGGTGCCGGTGTCGTAGCAAAAATTATCGAATAATTGTCTGCAAGGGGTTCCCTCCCTTGCATACATCATAGGAGAATATGATGAGAGAAACTGTTCACCTGGGTTGTGAGAAGTGTACAAGACGTAACTACCACACAACAAAGAACAAAAAAAATACAACAGAGAAACTTGCACTTAAAAAATACTGCAAGTGGTGTAAAACACACACTGTTCATAAAGAGATGAAGCTCTAATAGCTTTGCCTCTTTTTCAAATCTAGGCCAATAGCTCCAATGGTAGAGCATCGGTCTCCAAAACCGAGTGTTGGGGGTTCGAGTCCCTCTTGGCCTGCCACTGAAAAGGTATACAAAATGGAAAAACTTTCAACTTTTATTGCACATGCGAAAGCAGAGATACATAAAGTAATATTTCCAACTAAAGTACAAGTTAGACAAGCATTTGTAGCAGTTATTCTTGTAGTGACTGTTATTTCAATATTTTTAGCATTGGTTGACCTTATAATGTCATCAATCGTTTCATCAGTATTATAGGATAGAAGATGGCTTATCAATGGTATGCAATTCAGACTTATGCAGGAAGCGAACAATCTGTAAAAAGAGCAATTAAGCAGATGGCAGTTGATCATGGAATTGAAGATAAAGTCAAAGATCTTGTAGTCCCGACTGAAGAAGTAATCGAAGTCAAAAACGGTCAGAAAAAAATCACCGAGAGAACACTCTATTCAGGATATGTATTTGCACATATAGATCTGGATACGGATTTATGGCATAAGATCCAGTCTTTGCCACGTGTATCTAGATTTATCGGTGAACAAAAGACTCCAACTGCACTCTCTGAGGCAGACATCAAAAACATCTTGGAAAAAATGGAGAAAAAATCTGCTCCTAAACCTAAGGTCGATTTTGAAAAAGGTGAAATGGTACGTATCATTGATGGATCATTTGCGAACTTTACCGGGCTTGTCGAGGAGTTTGACCTTGACCATGGTAAGTTGAAGCTGAATGTTTCTATTTTTGGTAGAAACACACCGGTAGAGATACTGTATACACAAGTAGAAAAGATTATCTAAATCTTTTTATCAGAAGAGAAGTAAAAGGCTTAACACAATTTATCTTTCTGAGGCTTCATCCGAAGCTTTAGTGAGATGAATTGATGACGAGCTTTGCTTGTCTTCAAGAAGAAATTAACATAGAAGGACAAAGAGATGGCAAAAAAGATAGCAGGTAAATTCAAAATGATCATTGCTGCTGGTGCTGCGAACCCGTCACCGCCGGTTGGACCAGCACTGGGTCAACGTGGTTTGAACATTATGGAGTTCTGTAAAGCATTCAATGAAAAATCAAAAGATAAGATGGGATTCAAAGTTCCTGTGATTATCACAGTATACAGTGATAAAAGTTTCACATTTGAAATTAAGCAGCCGCCTGCATCCCAACTTATCATGAAAGCTGCGGGAATCAACAAGGGTTCTGATAATCCGCTTAAAAACAAAATTGCTACTATCAGTCAAGCAAAACTTGACGAGATCGTAGATCAGAAGATTGCAGACCTTAACACAAATGACAGAGAGATGGCAGCTAAAATCATCTCTGGCCAGTGTAGAAGTATGGGTGTTGACATCGTAGACTAATACGAGTTCAAAATAAATCATTACCACATAGTTCGGATGTGGGAGCATAAAAGCGGAGAGAATATATGGCAAAGAAAGTAAGTAAAAGAAGAGAAGCACTACTCAAAAAGATAGATGCGAACAAAGTATACAGTGTTGATGAAGCGATCGCTACATTGCCAGAGCTTAAATCAGCTAAATTTGACGAGACTGTTGAAGTGGCACTTAACCTTAATGTTGACCCAAGACATGCGGATCAAATGATCAGAGGTTCAGTTGTATTGCCTAACGGAACAGGTAAAACAGTAAGAGTTGCTGTATTTGCAAAAGATGCAAAAGCGGATGAAGCAAAAGCTGCAGGAGCGGATCTTGTAGGAAGCGATGATCTTATCGAGCAGATCCAGGCAGGAAACATCGATTTTGATATCGTTATTTCAACGCCTGATATGATGGGTGTACTCGGTAAAGTAGCGAGAATTCTCGGGCCAAAAGGTTTGATGCCTAACCCAAAAACAGGTACTGTAACTATGGATGTCGCTAAAGCTGTTGAAAACGCTAAAGGCGGGCAGGTGAACTACAGAGTTGACAAAAAAGGTAACATTCACGCAGGTATCGGTAAAGTAAGTTTTGAGAACGATAAGATCAAAGAGAACCTTATCACGTTTGTAAGAGCGATCAACAAAGCTAAACCTGCTTCTGCAAAAGGTAGATATATTACGAATGCGGCAGTATCACTTACAATGAGTCCTTCAGTGACACTGAATGCTGCAGAACTTATGGAACTTAAATAATCATACATTTTTCAAGTCACAGCATCAGCTGTGCTTGAACTATTTTCAATCAAGCGCTACCCTAGCTTTTGGTTGAGAATAGTATTCTCAAATTTAGGTCATAGACAATAGGGGCGAAAGCTTAATTAGTATAACCGAAGGGTTGTACGGGTGGAATCCCATACCCTGTTGTAGGTCGAAAGGAGAAAATATGTTAACGAAAGCACAAAAAGCACAGATCGTTGCAGAGTTGGCTGCTGAGTTCAAGGCGGCTGGTGCCGTTGTAGTTTGTGACTACAAAGGTATGACAGTTGAAGCACTTGAGGCAGTAAGAAACAATGCACGTGAGCAAGAGTGTAAAGTGAGAGTTGTGAAGAACAAACTTGCACAGCTGGCGATCAAAGAAGCCGGATGTGAAGAGCTTGCCCTTACAGATACAAATATCTTTATCTGGGGTGAGACACAAGTACTTCCATGTAAGATAGCTGATAAAGCTGCATCTGACAACAAGGATCACTTTTCTATCAAAACTGGTCTCATCGAAGGAAAAGCTGCTGATTTTGCGACAATCAACGCAATGGCTAAACTTCCTACAAGAGACGAGCTTCTTGGTATGCTTCTCAATGTCTGGAATGCACCGGTTCAGAACTTTACGATCGGTCTGGACGCATTGAGAAAAAAGAGAGAAGAAGAGGCTTAATAGCGGGTGGTGAGAGCAGCCACTGCTCTCTTATAAGTAAATCGTATAAGATTTCAGCATAATAGAAAAAGGAAAATATTATGGCAATCACAAAAGAAGATGTAATTGAGTTTATCTCTAACCTTTCTGTACTTGAGCTTTCTGAGCTTGTAAAAGAGTTCGAAGAAAAATTTGGTGTAACTGCACAAGCTACTGTAGTAGCTGCTGGTGCTGGTGTTGCTGCTGAGGCTGCTGAAGAGCAGACTGAGTTCAACGTAGTACTTACTGACGGTGGTGCGAAGAAAATCAACACTATTAAAGTAGTTAGAGCTGTGACAGGTCTTGGTCTTAAAGAGGCAAAAGATGCAGTTGAAAACGCTCCTACTGTACTTAAAGAAGGTGCTTCTAAAGAAGAGGCTGAAGATATCAAAAAACAACTTGAAGAAGCTGGTGCTTCTTGTGAGCTTAAGTAATCGGTATTACTTTACTCTAAAGCCGGGCTTTGGCCCGGCTTACAACTACCTTCGTTAGATACAGTGATAAACTATTCGGAGATGAGACATTTTCATACCCTCCTCTAATAGTTTCTTGGTGTATCTAACTAAACATAATGTATTAGTTACGTAAATTTTACATACAGCGATATTAACCATAAACTTTAACCATTCAAAAGAAGGATAACCATGTTAAACTCTTTACATTCTGGTAATAGACTTCGTGTCGATTTTTCAAAAACCCCAAGAGAGATAGAAATCCCCAACCTTTTGCAGCTTCAACAACAAAGTTTTGACGACTTTTTGATGATGGGCAAAAAAGATAGAAAACACTCAACACTGGAGAAAGTTTTCAAAGCCTCTTTCCCGATCCATGACCAGCAAAACAGAATTACTCTTACCTATAAGGGCTCAGATATCATCAAGCCAAAGTATACTGTGCGTGAGTGTATGGAGAGAGGATTGACCTACTCTGTTTCATTGAAAATGAACATTGCCCTGACAATCTGGAACAGAGATGAGAAGACGGGTGAAAAACTTGATCCCAAAGAGATCAAAGAGCAGGCAGTTTTTGTTCGTGATATCCCGTTGATGACAGATAGAACATCATTCATTGTCAATGGTGTAGAAAGAGTGATCGTGAATCAGCTTCACCGATCTCCCGGTGTTATCTTCAAAGAAGAAGAAGGGACGACCAGTACTGCTAAACTTCTCTACTCTGCACAGATCATTCCGGATCGAGGTTCATGGTTATATTTTGAATATGATGCAAAAGATATCCTTTATGCACGTATCAATAAAAGAAGAAAGATCCCGGTAACGATCCTTTTCCGAGCACTGGATTACTCTAAAGAGGATATTGTAAAACTTTTCTATTCAACAAAAGAGATTGTGATCAAGAACAATAGATTTCTTACAAAATATAATCCTGATGATTTTACGGGAAGAGCTGACTATGATGTTAGAGATGAGAATGGTAATATTGTTGTAAATCTTGGTAAAAGATTGACTAAGAAAAAAGCACAAAGCCTCCAGGATGAAGGGCTTAATTGGGTTGAATACCCTGTTGATGTCCTGATGGAGAGACACCTTGCTACACCAGTAATTGACCAGGAGAGCGGTGAGGTTCTCTACGATGTGGTGACACCTCTGGATGAGACCAAACTCAAGAAAATGATCGAGCAGGGTATCGACAGCATCATGGTCATCGACGACCTTGCAGAAGGTTCTGACAACTCTATCATCAATGCCTTTATCGCTGATCAGGAGAGCTTGAGACTGCTTAAGCAGACCGAAGAGATCGAAGATGAGAACGTGCTTTCTGCGATCCGTATCTATAAAGTGATGAGACCGGGTGAACCGGTTACACCGGAAGCGGCAAAAGCGTTCTTGAAACAACTTTTCTTTGATCCGGAGAGATATGACCTGACAAAAGTCGGCCGTATGAAGATGAACCACAAGCTCGGCCTTGATACGCCGGAGTATACGACGATACTGACAGCAGAAGATTTGATCCATACCGTCAAATATCTGATCAAAGTCAAAAACGGACAGGGGCATATCGATGACAGGGATCACCTGGGGAACAGACGTATCCGTGCGATCGGTGAATTGCTTGGAAACGAGCTTCACAACGGGCTTGTCAAGATGCAAAAAGCGATCAAGGACAAGATGACGACCATCTCCGGAAGTCTTGAGGATCTGATGCCGCATGATCTTGTTAACTCCAAGATGATCACCAACACGATCCTGGAGTTCTTCTCAAGCGGACAGCTCTCGCAGTTCATGGACCAGACCAACCCGCTTTCTGAAGTGACACACAAAAGAAGGTTGTCAGCATTGGGTGAAGGCGGTCTTGTAAAAGAGAGAGCAGGATTTGAAGTGCGTGACGTCCACCCGACTCACTATGGACGTATCTGTCCGATCGAGACGCCGGAAGGTCAGAACATCGGTTTGATCAACACGCTTGCAACCTACTCAAAAGTAAATGAGCTTGGATTTATCGAAGCGCCGTATAAAGTGGTAAAAGACGGTAAAGTCACCAATGAGATCATCTATGTGACTGCGACACAGGAGGAAGACAAGTGTATCGCTCCTGCCTCGACAATCGTTGATGAAAATGGAAAGATCGTAGGCGACCTGATCGAGACAAGACTCAACGGTAACATTGAGTTGAATGACTCCAAGAGAGTGGACCTGATCGATATCTCTCCACTGATGATCTCCGGTTCGGCTGCTGCGCTGATTCCGTTCTTGGAGCACGATGATGCGAACCGTGCGCTGATGGGATCGAACATGCAACGCCAGGCAGTACCGCTTCTGAGAACCGAAGCACCGTTTGTCGGTACAGGTATGGAAGCGGTCGTAAGCCGTGATGCATGGGAGTGTGTGAAGGCAAGACGCGGCGGTACCGTTGAAAAAGTTGATGGTAAAAATGTTTATATCATGGGTGAGGATGAGAGTGGTGTATTTATCGACCACTATCCGCTCGATAAAAACATGAGAACCAACCAAAATACGACATTTACACAAACACCGATCGTGAAACTTGGACAGAAAGTGGCAGCGGGTCAGGCGATTGCCGACGGTGCGAACATGGACCAGGGAGAGCTTGCTATCGGTAAGAACATCCGTGTCGCGTTCATGCCGTGGAACGGATATAACTACGAGGATGCGATCATCATCTCTGAAAAACTGATCCGTGAGGATACGTTTACCTCTGTACATACCTATGAAAAAGAGGTAGAAGCCAGAGAGTTGAAGCATGGTACGGAAGAGATCACAAGAGATATTCCTAATATCCGTGAAGATGAACTGCTTCACCTTGATGAGTCAGGGATCGTTAAGATCGGTACTTATGTGAAGCCGGGTATGATCCTTGTCGGAAAGGTAAGTCCGAAAGGTGAGATCAAGCCGACACCTGAAGAGAGACTCCTCAGAGCGATCTTCGGAGAGAAAGCCGGGCATGTAGTGAACAAGTCACTCTATTGCCCTGCTTCAATGGAAGGTGTGGTTGTAGATATCAAGGTATTTACGAAAAAAGGGTACGACAAAGATGCCCGTGCGATCCAGGCCTATGAAGCAGAGAAAGCACAGCTTGACAGTGATCACCATGATCAACTACTGATGATCGACAGAGAAGAGATCCTTCGCATCGCGAAGTACCTCTCTGAGCAGGAGCTGGCAAAAAATGTGACAATCGGCGAGACCGAGTATAAAGCTGGTTCCAAGATCGATCAGGGGACCATTAAAGAGGTGAACCGTTTTGCGCTGAGGGGTGTGGTGCAGTCATACTCGGCAGAGGTACAATTAGAGTATGAAGCGCTCAAGAACTACTTCCTGAAACAGAAGAAGAGACTGAAAACAGAGCATGAAGAGAAACTTTCGGTACTTGAGAAAGATGATATTCTTCCTAGCGGCGTCACGAAGCTTGTTAAAGTCTATATCGCAACGAAGCGTAAGTTGAAAGTCGGGGACAAGATGGCTGGACGTCACGGAAACAAAGGTATCGTCTCCAACATTGTTCCTGAGATCGATATGCCATATATGGAAGACGGTACACCGGTTGAGATCATTCTTAACCCGCTGGGGGTACCTTCACGTATGAACATTGGACAGATCCTTGAAGTACACCTGGGGCTGGTAGGTAAAAACCTTGGTAACCAGATCCAGGAGATGTTCGATAACAAGCAGGCTGATTTTGTAGAGAATCTCAGGGCGAAGATGATCGAGATCGCTGATGTGGCAAAGCTGATGAATGCCAAAGAGACACTGGAAAAGATGAGCGATGAAGAGCTGATCAGGTACGGTAGGGACTGGAGCAAGGGTGTAAAATTTGCGGCACCGGTATTTGAAGGTGTCAACCAGGTGGAGTTTGATAAGCTCTTTGAGCTTGCAAAAATAGAGAGTGACGGTAAAATGGCACTCTATGACGGGAAAACAGGTGAGAAGATGCTTGAGCGTGTCAACGTAGGTTATATGTACATGCTCAAACTGCACCACCTCGTAGATGAGAAGGTTCACGCACGTTCGACTGGACCTTACTCTCTTGTTACCCAACAGCCGGTGGGTGGTAAGGCACTCTTCGGTGGACAGAGATTTGGAGAGATGGAAGTTTGGGCACTTGAAGCATATGGTGCGTCACACATCCTCAAAGAGATGCTCACCATCAAATCTGATGATGTTGAAGGTAGAGCAAGAGCATACAGAGCGATCACCAAAGGGGAGTCAGTACCTGAGTCCGGTATCCCTGAAACGATGTTTGTATTAACTAAAGAGCTTCAAGCCCTTGGACTTGATGCAGAACTTTATGCAGCGAAAAATGAAGTGGAGGTTGAAGATGAGTAAGCAACTGGAAAATTTAGTACCGATAGATCTTAACAGCGAAGAGAGACCTAAGGATATTGAGGCACTGCAACTGAGAGTAGCCAGCCCGGAGAAAGTTCTTTCCTGGAGTTACGGTGAGGTGAAAAAGCCTGAAACGATCAACTATAGAACATTGAAGCCTGAACGTGACGGTCTTTTCTGTGCGAAAATCTTCGGACCTATCCGTGACTATGAGTGTCTGTGCGGTAAGTATAAGAAGATGCGCTACAAAGGCGTGGTATGTGAAAAGTGTGGTGTTGAAGTCACCACATCAAAAGTCAGAAGAAGCAGAATGGGGCATATCGACCTTGTTGCTCCGGTTGCGCATATCTGGTATGTCTCTTCGCTTCCATCACGTATCGGTACCCTTCTCGGTGTCAAGATGAAAGACCTGGAGCGTGTACTTTACTATGAGGCATATATCGTAAAAACACCTGGCGGTGCAAGTTATGACAGTGAAGGTCTCAGCCCGCTTGCAAAGTATGATGTACTGAATGAAGAACAGTACCAGCAGATCATGCAGCGTTTCGGTGATACGGATCTAGATGCGCGTATGGGTGGTGAGATCATCCAGGAACTTCTTGCTGATCTGGATCTTGTGGACATGTACAACCAGCTGAAAGAAGAGATCGAGTCGACAAGATCAGAAGCGAAAAGAAAAACGATTGTCAAAAGACTGAAGGTGATTGAAGCTTTCCTTCACTCAGGGAACAGACCCGAGTGGATGATGCTTACTCAGCTTCCGGTACTTCCGCCAGATCTGAGACCGCTTGTAAGCCTTGATGGCGGCAAGTTTGCGGTATCCGACGTCAATGACCTCTATAGAAGGGTTATCAACAGAAACCAGCGTTTGAAGAGACTTATCGAACTTGATGCGCCTGAGATTATCGTAAGAAACGAAAAGCGTATGCTTCAGGAAGCAGTGGATGCGCTTTTTGATAATGGTAGAAGAGGAAATGCTGTTAAAGGTGCGAACAAAAGACCGCTGAAATCACTCTCAGAAGTGATCAAAGGGAAGCAGGGACGTTTCCGTCAGAACCTTCTTGGTAAAAGGGTTGACTTCTCCGGTCGTTCTGTTATCGTTGTCGGTCCGGATCTCCGTATGGACCAGTGTGGTCTTCCCAAGAAGATGGCGATCGAACTCTTTAAGCCGCACTTGATGGCAAAGCTTGAAGAGAAAGGGTATGCAACGACGCTTAAACAGGCGAAGAAGATGATCGAAAAGCAGGAGAACGAGGTATGGGAGTGTCTTGAAGAGGTAGTTGAGAACTATCCGGTGCTTCTTAACCGTGCACCGACACTGCACAAACTCTCGATCCAGGCGTTCCACCCTAGACTGATCGAAGGAAAAGCGATCCAGCTTCACCCGCTTGTCTGTGCGGCGTTCAACGCCGACTTCGACGGTGACCAGATGGCAGTACACGTGCCGCTTTCCGATGAAGCAATAGCGGAAGCGAAAGTATTGATGCTCGCTTCTATGAACATTTTGCTTCCTGCATCAGGTAAAGCGATCGCAGTACCGTCCCAGGATATGATTTTGGGTCTCTACTATCTGACACTTGAGAAGAATGATGTCAAAGGTGAGCATAAACTCTTTGCAAACGTTGAAGAGGTTGAGATCGCATTTGAACAACAGTCACTTGATCTGAATGCACGTATCAGAACAGTCATCGAAGGACGTATCACGACATCTACTGCGGGTAGACTGATCCTGAAATCGATCATTCCTGACTATGTGCCTGAGAAGTACTGGAACAAAATCCTTAAGAAAAAGGATATCGGTGTACTTGTTGACTATATCTACAAGATCGGTGGTGTGGCAGAGACTGCAACGTTCCTGGACAACCTTAAGGACATGGGTTTCAAATATGCAACAAAGGTCGGTGTATCGATCTCAGTTGAAGATATCAAGATCCCTGAACTTAAAGATGAGATGGTAAAAACGGCTACTGCGGACGTAAAAGAGATCCAGAGACAATTTGCTGGGGGTCTGCTTACTGACCAGGAACGTTACAACAAAATTATCGATATCTGGACAGATGCGAACAACGGTATTGCAGAAGGCCTTATGGCGAAGATCAGAGCGGACAAAGATGGATTCAACTCTGTACACATGATGGCTGACTCGGGTGCGAGGGGTTCTGCTGCACAGATCAGACAGCTTGCCGGTATGAGGGGTCTGATGGCGAAATCGGACGGATCGATCATTGAGACACCGATTACGTCAAACTTCCGTGAAGGTCTAAATGTACTTGAGTACTTTATTTCAACACACGGTGCAAGAAAGGGTCTTGCCGATACAGCACTTAAGACAGCGAACGCCGGTTATTTGACAAGAAAACTGATCGACGTTGCACAAAACGTGAAGATCGTCATGAGTGACTGTGGTACACATGAAGGTGTGGAAGTATCGGATATCGTCGTCGGTAACGAGATGATCGAGCCGCTGGCAGACCGTATCTACGGCAGGGTACTGGCGCAGGACATCATCGACCCTATCACTTCGGAAGTATTGATCAGCGAAGGTACATTGATCGATGAGGAGATGGCGCAGCGTGTTCAGGATGCAGGCGTCAGATCGGTTGTTATCAGGGCTCCGTCTGCATGTAAGGCACCGAAAGGTATCTGTGCGAAATGTTATGGTCTGAACATGGCTGACAACAAGCTGGTGAAACGTGGTGAAGCAGTCGGTGTCATTGCGGCACAGTCGATCGGTGAACCGGGTACACAGCTGACACTGCGTACCTTCCACACCGGTGGTACAGCAACGGCAGGTAAGGAAGAGAGACAGATCGTAGCGACTAAAGAAGGATTTATCCGTTACTATAACCTTGCAGTTTATAGAAATACCGAAGACAAGCTGATTGTGGCAAACAGAAGAAATGCCGGTGTGCTTTTGGTTGAACCGAAGATCAAAGCGACGGTTTCCGGTAAAGTGAAGATCCAGGTGACACATGATGAGTATGTGATCTCCGTGGTTGCTGAAGGAGTGGATGAGATCAAATACAATCTCAGAAAGTCCGATGTGGCAAAATCAAACGAGCTTGCAGGGGTTGCAGGTAAGATTGAAGGGAAATTCTTCCTGCCGTTTGAAGATGGTGACGAGGTACAGGAGGGTGACTCTATCGTTGATATGATCAACGAGGGGTGGTCGGTACCATCACGTATTCCGTTTGCGTCAGAGCTAAAGGTGGAAAATGGTGCGCCGGTGACACAGAAAGTCTTCGCTGAATCACGCGGTACAGTGAAATTCTTTCTGCTAAAAGGTGACTATCTTGAAGCGCACCTTGATAGCAAAGAGGGTGATGTTGTAGTACAAAAAGGTCTCTTTGCCGTTGTTGTTGATGAAAACAACAGGGAAGCAGGAAGACACTATATCTCTAGAGGATCCAGACTTCAGGTATCCAATGATCAGAAGGTAGAAAGAGGAGATCTTCTTTCCGCACCTGAGATCATAGAGCAGACAGTCGTTGCAGAGTGGGATCCGTACTCTGAACCGATTATTGCAGAGCAGAAAGGTACATTGAAGTTTGAAGACATCATCCCTGGTATTACTGTAATCGAGCAGTTCGATGAAGTAACAGGTGAGTCCAGACTGGAGCTTAACGAGTATATCCCTGCTGCCTATAAACCGGCGATTATACTTGCGACAGAGTCTGGTGAGATCATCCGTTATCAGCTTGATCCGAAAACGATCCTCTTCGTGAAAGACGGCGCAGAAGTGAGTACTGCCGATATCCTGGCAAAAAAACCGAAAGCGGCGATCAAATCAAGCGATATTACCGGGGGTCTTCCAAGGGTATCTGAACTCTTTGAAGCAAGACGTCCAAAAGATATTGCATTGATTGCACAGATTGACGGTGTGGTAAGCTTTGGTAAAGCGCTGCGTGGCAAACAAAGGCTGATTATCACGGGTGATGGAGATCAGATCACCGAACAGTTTGTTGATAAGAACAAAGCTGTATTGGTCCACGCGGGAGACTATGTACACGCAGGTGAAAAACTCACTGACGGTACGGTTTCAAGCCATGATATCCTTGCGGCAATGGGTGAGAAGGCGCTCTATGACTATATCGTCTCTGAGGTTCAGATGGTTTATCGCCGTCAAGGGGTTAACATCTCTGACAAACATATCGAGATCGTTGTTTCCCAGATGATGCGTCAGGTGAAAGTGATTGACAGCGGCGACAGTAAATTCATCGCTGGAGATATCGTATCACGCCGTAAATTCCAGGAAGAGAATGAAAGCGTATTGAAACTTGACGGTGAACCGGCAATCGCAGAACCGATGCTTGTAGGTATCACACGTTCAGCGGTCGGAGCAGACTCTATCATCTCGGCGGCATCGTTCCAGGATACAACGAAAGTACTGACATCGGCATCAATCGCCGGTACGATCGATTCGCTGGAAGACCTCAAAGAGAACGTTGTTATCGGTCGTTTGATCCCTGTAGGTACAGGAATGATCAACCTTGACAAAGTCTCAATCAGTGCTGCGGAAGAGTAGCAGAAGAACCACTTCGGTGGTTCTTGAGTTCTCCTTTACATTAGATAGCGTAAAAACATCTATAAAAAAATCTTAAGATAGTTTCAGTATAATATGCCTCCATTTTTCTGGGCTTTATTCGATTTTAGAGCATATTTGTGCTTTAAGATGGGATTATCCCAAGATTCAATTCAAAATAACACAGAAAGGATTACGATTGCCTACAATTAACCAATTGATTCGTAAAGAGCGTAAAAAAGTGATTAAAAAATCAAAATCACCTGCGCTTGTAAACTGTCCTCAAAGAAGAGGTGTTTGTACAAGAGTATACACAACTACTCCAAAGAAACCAAACTCAGCACTTAGAAAAGTTGCTAAAGTAAGATTGACAAGTGGATTCGAAGTAATCGCTTATATCGGTGGTGAAGGTCATAACCTTCAAGAGCACTCTATCGTACTTGTACGTGGTGGTAGGGTAAAAGACTTACCGGGTGTTAAGTATCACATTGTACGTGGTGCATTGGATGCTTCAGGTGTTGCAAACAGAACGGTTGCAAGATCTAAGTATGGTGCTAAGAGACCTAAAAAATAATTTTAGGATAAAAACTTAAAAGAGGTTAGCCTGCTATCAGGCTTATGCAGGTGTTGTCAGTGAACCTTCGTGGACAAGACTTGAGTAAATCAACAATTTAAGATTGAAGAGGTAAAAAATGAGAAGAAGAAAAGCTCCCGTTAGACCGGTACTACCGGATCCAGTATACGGTTCTAAAGTTTTAACAAAATTTATCAATGCGATAATGCTTGACGGTAAAAAAAGTGTTGCGCAAAAAGTAGTTTATTCTGCGTTAGAAAGAATTGAATCAAAAACAGGAGAAAAAGGTATCGATATCTTCAACCAGGCGATGGACAATGTAAGACCATTGATGGAAGTAAAAAGTAGAAGAGTCGGTGGTGCTACCTACCAGGTACCTATGGAAGTAAGACCTGTAAGACAGCAGTCATTGGGGATCAGATGGATCGTTGATGCAGCAAGAAAAAGAAATGAAAGAACTATGATGGAGCGTCTTAGCAATGAGCTTATGGATGCTGCAACTGAAAAAGGTTCTGCTTTCAAGAAAAGAGAAGATACATATAAGATGGCAGAGGCTAACAAAGCATTTGCTCACTACAGATGGTAAGGAAATAGATTATGGCAAGAACGCATAAACTTGAAGACGTAAGAAACATCGGTATTGCTGCACACATCGATGCAGGTAAGACGACAACAACAGAAAGAATCCTTTTCTATACAGGTGTTGAGCACAAGATCGGTGAGGTTCATGATGGTGCTGCTACTATGGACTGGATGGAGCAGGAGCAGGAGAGAGGTATTACGATTACTTCTGCTGCGACGACATGTACATGGGACGGTAAACAGATCAACATCATCGACACTCCGGGTCACGTTGACTTTACGATCGAAGTTGAGCGTTCAATGAGGGTACTTGACGGTGCCGTTTCTGTATTCTGTGCGGTTGGCGGGGTTCAGCCTCAGTCTGAAACTGTATGGAGACAAAGAAATAAGTATGGCGTACCATCAATCGTCTATGTAAACAAAATGGACAGAACAGGTGCAGACTTCTATGAGGTTGAAAGACAGATCAGTGAAAGACTGAAAGGTAACCCTGTTCCTCTTCAAATCCCGATCGGTGCAGAAGATACATTTGAAGGTGTCGTCGATCTTGTAAAAATGAAAGAGATCGTATGGGATGCTGATGCTGCGATGGGGTCAGCATACCATGAGCAGGATATCCGTCCTGAACTTCAGGAAAAAGCTGAAGAGTATCGCGAAAAAATGATCGAAGCGATCTCCGGCGTTGAGGGTAACGATGAGCTTATGGAGAAATTCCTTGAGGGTGAAGAGTTAACCAACGAAGAGATCATGGCTGGAATCAAAAAAGCGACAATCGGTATGGAAATCGTACCAATGGTTTGCGGTACTTCATTTAAAAACAAAGGTGTACAGACACTTCTTGATGCCGTTGTTGCATATCTTCCGGCTCCGACAGAAGTTGCTGATATCCGTGGTACAATGATGGATGATGAGACCAAAGAAGTGATAGTTGAGTCTAGCGACAATGGACCATTTGCTGCGCTCGCATTCAAGATCATGACTGACCCGTTTGTAGGTCAATTGACATTTATCCGTGTCTACAGAGGTGTACTCGAATCAGGTTCATACGCGCTTAACTCTACAAAGAACAAAAAAGAGCGTATCGGTCGTATCATGAAGATGCACGCGATCAAACGTGAAGAGGTAAAAGAAGTTTATGCTGGTGAGATTGCTGCAGTTGTAGGTCTTAAAGATACTACTACCGGTGATACACTCTGTTCAGATAAAGATAAAGTGGTTCTTGAAAGAATGGAATTCCCGGAACCTGTTATCTCTGTTGCGGTTGAGCCTAAGACTAAAGCTGACCAGGAAAAAATGGGTATCGCACTGGGTAAACTTGCTGCAGAGGATCCATCATTCAGAGTTTCTACAGACGAAGAGTCCGGTCAGACGATTATCTCCGGTATGGGTGAATTGCACCTTGAGATCATTGTTGACCGTATGAAAAGAGAGTTTAAGGTAGAAGCAGAAGTTGGTGCGCCACAGGTTGCTTACCGTGAAACGATCAGAAAATCTGTTGAAAAAGAGTACAAGTACGCAAAACAATCAGGTGGTCGCGGACAGTTCGGTCACGTATACCTCAGAATCGAGCCTCAGGAGCCAGGTGCTGGTTATCTGTTTGTCGATGAGATCAAAGGTGGGGTTATTCCTAAAGAGTTCATCGCACCTGTTGATAAAGGTATCCAGGAAGCGCTGGGTAGAGGTATCCAGGCGGGTTATCCTGTAGAAGATGTTAAAGTAACACTTTACGATGGATCTTACCACGATGTTGACTCCTCTGAGATGGCGTTTAAACTTGCTGGTTCTATGGGATTCAGAGAGGGTGCTAAAATGGCTAACCCTGTTATCCTTGAACCATTGATGAAAGTTGAAGTTGAAGTTCCTGAAGAGTACATGGGTGACGTGATCGGTGACGTGTCAAAAAGACGTGGTCAAGTCAACGGTATGGATGACAGAGCAGGTAACAAAATCGTGAACGCGTTTGTACCACTTTCAGAAATGTTCGGTTATTCAACTGACCTTAGATCGATGACTCAGGGTCGTGCGACATACTCTATGGAATTCGATCACTATGAAGAAGTTCCTACGAACGTTGCAAAAGAGATCATCGAAAAGAGAAACGGATAATTTCTCGCAGGACTTTTACCCCGCTTTCGCTTTAGCGACGGGGGTACCTGCATCTTTGAAGGAGTGTCTCAGTCACGTACTGGAAGTACGCTCCTTCTTCAAAACCTTCTAACCTACAAAAAACTTCTACAAAATCCAAAACATTACACAAAAGGATTTTTTAAATATTATCTTATTTTTATTTTCAATAGAAATAGTATAGTATTTAAAAGGGATTTTATGAAATTCATTATCGACCTTATCGAAGATATCAGGACAGAGATAGGCAATGAGCCTGATTTTACCGTTCACGCTATGTTGCTTAAAGAAGATGCCAATGATCCAGAGAAGCTGATCTATGGCGGTGAAGCAGCTCTTAACAGTTTTACTTTGGATGAAGCGGGAAGAAGACTTATAATGAGGATTGACGGCTCCTCTGACAGCTTAACGATCGGAGAGCTGATCAAGTATATTTTGATCTATGATATGGATAAAATGATGTATGAAGTAAGAGTATATGTAAACCATCAGCATAGTGATATTGAAGTGATAGGGTTTGGCAGGTCTGTAGAGGAGAAGAAATATTTCTTTTTTATCAAGCTTTGAGACTTGATCGCATAGACTTTATTAAAAAGATATTTCGAATTCATTAAATTAATTTTTTATTATACACTTAATGCATAACTAGCTACAATGTGAAGAGCACAATGCAACAGGAGGGAGGAAATATGCTTACTTTTCTCAGTCATTATAGAGAGATGACTATCCGATATATACTCTTTGTTTTTGTCATTCATTGTTTCTCTACATCTGTTGCTGCTATGGAGGGTATGATCCTGGATGAATCGACCGATAAACCGATCGCATCTGCGATCATCACTGCCAACGGCAAGATGTACCGTACAGATCGAGAAGGCCATTATCAGATCCCTCATACCGATATCATCGGTATTCGTGCAGCAGGCTATGAACGTATCTTTACACACTTTAAGCGAAAAATCTATCTCAAGAAGTTTCATCCCAAGGCACTCTATCTCTCCAGCTATGGGGCAGCCAATAAAAAAATCATGGGCAATGCCAAGCATCTTATCCGTACTACGCAGATCAATGCCTTGGTGATCGATGTGAAAACGGATAGGGGAGAGATAGCCTATGATTCCTCTAGCCCTGTCGCAAAAGAGATCGGTGCACAAAAAAGGGTATCTTTCCCTCAGCTGAAAGATTTTATCGGTGAACTGAAAGAGGAGGGTGTCTATACCATAGCACGTGTTGTATGTTTCAAGGATACCACTTTTGTCAGGGCTTTTCCCCAATTGGGGGCAAAGTATCCCAATGGCACACTCTATAGAGACAGGGAAGGATCCTATTGGATCGATCCCTCACATAAACAAGCATGGGAATATCTTTTGACAATAGCAGAAGAGAGTGCAAAAGCGGGATTTGACGAGATACAGTTTGACTATGTGCGTTTCCCGGACAAAAGAGGGTTGAGTTTCTCTGTGAAAAACAGACAGTCGGAACGTGTACGCATCATTACGGAATTTCTGGAGTATGCAAGGTTTCGTTTGATTCCCTACAATGTATTTATTTCTATAGATATCTTTGGATATGTCTGTTGGAATGATGCTGATCTTGGAATAGGGCAGCGCGTGGATGCTATGGCCCCTTATGTGGATTATATTTCACCGATGCTGTATCCCAGCAGCTTTCAGGTAGGTATCCCGGGATATCCGAATCCTGTAAAAGCCAATTATCAGATTGTGAAACACTCATTGGATAAGGCATTGGAGAAATCGAGCGGTTCTCCGCTCGCTTACCGCCCCTGGCTGCAGGCATTTAAAGATTATGCCTTTGACAGACGTAATTACGGTAAAAAAGAGATCAGTGAACAGATACGTGCAAGTGAAGATTTCGGAAGCAATGGGTGGATGTTATGGAATGCAGGTAACAGATACTCGGCAGAGGGCATTGAGAAATGATCTTCTTGGACAGGGATAGTGGTGGTAAGATCGGAAAATTCTTATATCAGCTGTTTGTGATTTTTTTCTCTTTTTCTCATAGCTCTTTTGCTCAATCAAATGATACTTCTACGCAGATTCCTATTCTATGTTATCATCGGTTCGCAACACAGATCAATGATGAGATGACGGTAAAAACTGCAGATTTTGTGAAACAACTTGCGTGGCTGAAGGAAAATGGATATACGGTGATTTCACTTGATACCGCTGCACAGTATCTCAAAGGAGAAAGGGGTAACATCCCGGATAAACCGGTTGTAATTACAGTTGATGATGGCCATAAAAGTGTCTACTTTGAGATGCTGCCTGTTGTGAAATATTATAAGGTACCCGTTACCCTTTTTATTTACCCAAGTGCAATTTCCAATGCTCGTTATGCTCTAACCTGGGAACAGTTGCATGAGCTTGAGGAGACAGAGCTATTTCATGTAGAATCTCACACCTATTGGCATCCAAATTTTAAAAAAGATAAAAAAAGGCTTTCTGCTGAAGCATATGATCAATTTGTAACAATGCAACTGGGCGAATCCAAACATATACTGGAAGCAAAAATGGGCCATGAAATAAAGTATTTGGCATGGGCATTTGGCATCTATGATGAAGAGCTTCAGCGCAAGGCAAAAGAAGCAGGGTATAAGGCAGCTTTTACAATAGAGCGTAAACATGCTGATAGAAATCAACCCATTATGGCGCTCCCGCGCTATATGATTTTACATCCTGCAACCGTTGATCTTCTCAAACGTGTTTTAAAATAGAGTATTTGTTATCCTGCTTTCCGTTTAGAAGCTTTTACGAGCGGCAAGAAGAAGAGACCAATATCTCCTTCTTCATCCGTATTATCTCTTCTCTGTCTGGAAAGTCAGTCAGTAAATCCTTTCGAATAATCTGCTTGGCAACCTTCTCAAATAGATGAATGCAGTTGGATTTACGCTTCTCGTTATAGATATAATGACTCTTTCCCAAACTCCTGAACCAAAAGTGCATAGAAGATCGCTCTGTATTTATGTCTGTTTGAGCTGCCCATTGCTTCACATACCTTTTGTATCGCATGATCCATCTCAGCATCATTCTCCAGACCGAGTTTTTTTTGTAAAAAGTTCTTTTTAATCGTTTCAAGCTCTGACTGGTCCGAACAGGATACGGTTTCAGAATCCTGGTTATAGATCGCCGGCACTAGTGATTCTGTAGCCTTTGCGATCAGGGTGTCACTAAGATCCAAACCCAGTTTTTTGGCCTCTTGGGAATAGTGTAGTATTTTTTCTTCTAACTTGCTCATCTTCACTCCTTTTTTATGATGTGATTTTAATTATAGCATAAAATTATTCTATGATATTAATTAATTTTTTGATTAAAAAGGATCCAGTTCATGCTCACATGATGGTCTTGGCAAAAGCGTGCTATGGCTTCATAAGGGATCTTTTTGCGTTTTTTGATCACGGCATAGTATTGGGGGTCGAGATCGAGGGCATGAGCAATGTCCCTGTCATAAATCTTTTCTTTTTGCAGTGTGGTGTGCAGGATTGTACGGATACGTTCACTGACTTCCAAAAAATCTATCATGCAACTCCTTTTGGCATATCATAATAGATTTTTTTAGGCAGCAGAGAATATATGTCACATTGACATATTATCGTGGAACCTCTATCGTGCGATCGGTTCCGCTGTTGGAGTGTTGTGCTCTACAGGAGTCAGTGTTTGTCTGCCTAACACTTCTCGCTATCGATCTCTATGACCGTATGTACATTCCCGCGCGGGTTGAAGTCTGCGACCAGTTTCATAGACTTTGGCTGAAGTTTGCCATGAAGTGTATCGTATATCTCATTGGCAACATTTTCATGGGAGATATACCTGTGCATAAATGAGTTGATATAGAGTTTGAGCGCTTTGAGCTCGATCACTTTTTTGTCAGGCTGATAGGAGAGTCTCAGCGTAGCAAAATCAGGATATCCCGAGCGTGGACACATACACATGAACTCCGGAAGTTCTATATTGATCGTATAGTTTTTATCATGTTCGTTTGGCCAGAAGTTCTCCTGGGCATTAATGTCAAATTCGCGTATCTCTTTTTCACCGTATTTCATTTGTTTCCTTTATTGTATTGTTCTATCAGATGGTATTCGTCAACCGGTTTGGCAATACCGAACCCCTGAAGATAATCGATACCCAGTGACTTGAGTTTCTCTTTCTGTTCCTCTTTGTCCACCCATTTTGCAACGGTAGTGATCCCAAGCTCTTTGGCCATTTTTATCAATGAGTCCAGCATCGCAAGAGTGGTTTTGTCAGAGAGTTTGGTGACATACTCCCTGTCGAACTGGATCATATCAAAAGAGAAGTGTTTCATGTACTCCATAGAGGCATTGGATGCACCGAAATTGTCGATACAGATGCGTACACCCTGTGCACGTATCTGTTTAAGCGTTCTGAGGTATCCGCTTAGGTTATGGTGTGTTTTCCTCTCATACAGCTGTATGATGAGTCTGGATGCATCGATCTCTGATGCTTCAAGCAGTTTGAAGAAATGGTCTTGAAACTGTGTGTCTCTCAATGAAAAAGGTGAAAGATTGAAAGTCAAAGAGATCTTTTGGTCGATGAGAGGCAGCAGCTTGACGATATGCTTGAGAAGCAGGAGATCATACTCCCTTCCCAGCCCCATTTTATTGATGATGGGAAGAAAGATACGGGGAGGGATATCTTCTTTGGCCGGATGTTTGAGTTTGACGGCAATTTCATAGATGTCTATGATGCCGGTATGAAGATTGAGAAGCGGACGGAACGAGAGAGAAAGCTCCCCGTTTTTCATAGCTGAGACAATAGACTGTTCGATCTGGGTATACTCTTTGGCATCTTTTACCGCTTCCCTGGAGGGTTTGTCTTTGCGTTGACCCGTATTTAAAATATTGCGAAGTTGGGAGATATCTTTTTCGTGGTCCAGATCCGGATTGGTGATTACGGCATACTGATAATCCAGCTCTATATTATCAATACTGCTGTATTTGTCAATAAATGCATCGATAATGTCTGCAATAGGTCCATCAGTACTCTCCAGGCCTACAAGAAACTCTGCTCCGTAACGTCTTGCGATCAACGGTTCTTTTACTCCTTTGTTCCGGAAATAATGGTTGAGTTTGTGTGTCAGGTTGTAGAGGAGCAGATCAATCTGCTCGTTACTGTAGTTCTGGTTGATCAAATAGAGGTTATCGATAACAATGAGTGCCAAAACATCGGATTTTTTCTTTTTGAGCTTGTCCCAAAATGCTTTTTCATTGAAACCGTGCGTAACGGGGTCTATCAGGGACTCTTCTGCGCTCCTTTCAAGAAAGAAGTAGATAAAGTAGACTGAGATAAAGACCATCGCAGCGATGAGTATATTGTTTTCAAAGTTAAGATCAACGATCTCCCCTTTGAGGAATGTGGTGTAGAAAACCAATGCAGCCAATAAAAGAATCGGTATCGCAGCTCTGAGGGCAAGCTTAAAGCGTCTTCCCCGTTCCTCAAGTTCGGACAGGAGCATCAGACATCCAGGTGTTTTACGTCTTTTGCATGGGTTTCGATGTAGTTACGTCTAGGTTCAACTTCGTCTCCCATAAAGAGTGTAAAGGTTTCACTTGCGGTTTCGAGATCATCGATTTTCACCTGAAGCAGTTTTCTGTTCTCCGGTGTCATTGTCGTCTCCCACAACTGCTCAGGGTTCATCTCACCCAGACCTTTGTAGCGTTGGATATAGGCACCTTTTTTGGCGTTGCTTTCTATCTGTTCGAAAAGTTCAAGCAGATCCCGGTCATCAAACTCATCTGTAACATGCTCTTTGATGCGTTTATGGATCTCGATCGCACTGTTGTATTGCGGGTTGGTAAAGAGAACATCATCAATGACCAGCTCCTCAAGTCCGTCTTTGGTCTGCACATAAAGGTGGATATGCTCTTCGGTGACCGATTGGTTGAGAATATTATAGCCAAGTGCGTTGATATAGGCTTCGATGGTCTTAAAGAGAGTCTCATTTGATGTTGCTATGATATCAGGGTTCTCGATCATATAGCGCACTACTTCTGTCAATGCGAAACGGTTCTCCAGATCTTTCAGGGTCATTTTATAGTGTCCGACAAGCTTGAACAGGTTAATGAGATCGTTCTCTCCCATCGTCTGGCTTTCGATCGCTGAAATACCGTTCTCAATCAGGAAGCTGTTCAGCTCTACATCATCCTTGAGATACATTTCGTTTTTCCCCTTCTTGTAACGGTAAAGCGGCGGCTGAGCAAGATAGAGATACCCTTTTTCAATCACCGGTCTCAGGAATCTGAAGAAGAAGGTCATCAGCAGTGTTTGGATATGGCTGCCGTCGACATCCGCATCGGTCATGATAATGATCTTGTGGTATCGCAGTCTCTCTTCGTCGAATTCGTCACCGATACCGCAGCCAAGCGCAGTGATCATATTTTTGATCTCATCAGATTTGAGGATCTTGTCAAGACGGGCTTTCTCGACATTGAGGATCTTACCTTTCAGAGGCAATATCGCCTGGAATACCCTGTCACGTCCCTGTTTTGCTGAACCACCCGCAGAGTCACCCTCCACAAGGTAGATCTCGGAGATCTCAGGGTCTTTGCTTTGGCAGTCTGCAAGTTTGCCCGGCAGTGTTCCTACGCTCATCGAGTCTTTGCGTTTTACAAGCTCTTTTGCGCGTTTTGCCGCATCACGTCCTCTGGCCGCAAGAAGGACCTGGTCCATGATCGCTTTGGCTTCGATCGGCGTCTCTTCGAGGTATTTGTTGAAGTTTTCGCTAAAGAGTTTTTGGACAAGCGGTCGTACATAGCTTGAACCCAGTTTTCCTTTCGTCTGCCCTTCGAACTGCGGTTCCGGTACACGTACAGAGACGATAGCGATCAGTCCCTCTTTACAGTCATCCCCGGTGATTTTCGTATTTTTCTCTTTGGCATTGGCATTTTTTGCGATGTAGCTCGCCAGTGATCTGGTGAGACCGGCCCTGAATCCTGCTTCGTGCGTACCCCCCTCCAGAGTTTTAATGTTGTTTACGAAGGAGAGTACCTTTTCGGTATCTGAGTTGCAGTACATCATCGCAATATCGATCTCAACAGTTCCCCCCTCTGAGTCTTCTGCGCTGCCGCTGAAGAACTGTGCAGTGGAGAGAGGTTCTTTTGTGTTCATATCCTCAACAAACTGACGGATGCCGCCCTCAAAGTGGAAGAGCTCTTTGGTGCCGTCTCTTTCGTCCCTGAAGTCGATCGTGATCTTCGGATTGAGGTAACAGAGTTCCTTGAAACGCTTCATCAGGATCTCTTTCTTGAACTTTACCGACTCTGTGAAGATCGTTTCGTCAGGCCAGAACTCGATCTTGGTCCCGTGTTTTCTTGTGGTATCCCCTGATTCCAGCGGTGCAACGGGGATACCTTTTTGGAAGCTTTGTGTGTGGATCTGTCCATCTTTGAAGATCGTCATATCCAGTTTTTTAGAAAGTGCATTGACAACAGAGACACCAACCCCGTGAAGTCCGCCTGAGACCTTATAGGTATCTTTGTCGAATTTACCGCCGGCATGAAGGACGGTAAGTACGACTGTCGCCGCGGAGATCTTTTCTGTCGGGTGTTCTGTGACCGGGATACCGCGGCCATTATCCTCGATGATCGCCGAACCCTCTTTTGTGAGTGTGACCTTGATCGTATCACAGTAGCCTGCCATCGCTTCATCGATCGAGTTGTCGACTACTTCATAGACTAGGTGGTGAAGCCCTTTTTCAGAGGTGTCACCGATATACATCCCCGGTCTTTTTCTTACCGCTTCGAGACCTTTGAGGACCTTGATATTACTAGCACCGTATTCTGCCATTTTGCACTCCGTTCTGTGGGGTTATAATAGTATATATTTTAGCCAAAAAGTGCTTAGAAACCGGGTGTAAAACCCCAACTCCCGGGAAGAGTCTGAAAATAGAGAAGAACGAGGCTAGAGGAGCATTCCGGCTTGTTGTTTTTTGGTGACGACAATGTCGATCTCATAAGGATCGGTAAACTGTTTTTTCTGATAGGCATCGAGCGCATAGCGTCCGATCATGGCGGCATTGTCCGAGCAGTATTGAAGCGGTGCGACATGGAGGGTTTTACCAAACTCATCACAGAGTTTCTGGTAGGCGCCTCTGATATATTGATTGGCCGAGGCACCCCCCACGATCGCAAAGTCTTTGACAGGCTGGGATGCGAAGATCTTTTTGCTCTTTTGCAGCAGGTGAAGCTTGAGTGCTTTTTGGAAGCTTGCCGAGAGGTCACACTTGTCCTGTTCGCTCATCCCTTCGATGCCGCCGAGCTTTTCGATCTCCAGACGCACAGCATTTTTAAGTCCGGAGAGAGAAAAGGCAATGAGCTTCGAGTTTCTGAGCGGAACAGGCAGATCAAAACGATCTTCATCCCCTTTGAGGGCAAGCGCTTCGATGATAGGACCGCCAGGGTACCCCAGCCCCATCATTTTGGCTACTTTGTCAAAGCTCTCTCCCACACTGTCATCCATACTGGTCGCCAGTATCTCCATATGTTCAAAACTCTCTACCCGTATGACCTGTGTATGCCCCCCGGAGATCAGCAGGACCAGGAGAGGCAGGATGGTCTCCTTTTCGATAAAAAGCGAGTAGATATGTCCCTTGAGATGGTGTACAGAGATCAATGGAATCTTCTGAAGGGATGCCAGGGTCTTGGCCATAGCGATCCCTTCCAGGAGTGTGACGCCCAGCCCGGGCTGGTTGGTGACTGCTACGGCTTTGAGTCTGTCGAAGTAGGGTTTGGTCTCTTCAAGCAGCTTGGGAAGTGCCACGGCATGCAGTCTGGAAGCAAGCTCAGGCACGACACCTCCGTAGCAGGCATGTTCTGCTTCCTGGGAGATCTTCTTGTGGTAGAGAAGCTTGTTGGTTGCTATCTCTGTGATCGCTATTGAGCTGTCATCACAGCTGCTTTCGATGCTTAAGATCATCAGGAGTCCTCTCTACTATTTATCATCGTTTTTCTCCATTATCAGATTTTCTATCAGTTCCCATTTTCCGTATCCGCTGTCGGCATTGATATGTCCTGCGTTTTTGATGACACTCAGTGGTATACTGTAATGGGATGCGATCTCTGTTGCCTCATCCACTTTTATCCAGGGATCATTGTCAGAAACGATCATCTGCACCTCTTTGGCATGCAGGGAGTCTGGCATCGGTGCGGGGAAGAAGGTCCTGATCGTCTTCTCTTCTGTCTGAAGACTGGGAGGAGAGACCATAAAGAGCCGTTCCACCGTACACATCTCCTCCTCTTCACAGAGCCAGAGCCAGAGTGTATTTGCCAGGGAGTGGCAGACCACGGTATCGGGTTTGAACTCCTTAAGGATCTGCATCACCTGTTTGATCCAGCGGTTCCTGCTTGGGAAGTGGCAGTTGTCCAGAAGCGGGAAAGAGACCGTGCCGTAGTTTTTTGCTACTTCGGCAGCCAGCTCAGCCTGCCAGTGCGGGGCATCGCTCCCGCCCCAGCCGTGCAAGATCAGGACTTTATCACTTTTTAACATAATCTCTTACCTCTTTATCGATCGCAATGACCTCTTCGATCGTTGCGGCTTTGAAGCTTTCAAATTTTTTATAGGCATCCAGTACCATTTCGCTCATCCCGAAGAAACTGCACCGACCATGTTTGAAGGCTTCGATCGCCTCTTCATTGGCTGCGTTGACTACTGCTCCCAAGTGGGGATTTGCCAGAATATGCTCTTTGATCTGCCAGATAGGGTATCTCTCTTCTTCTATGGGCAGGAACTCGATGCTCCCTATCGACAGCAAATCCGTAGGAGGCAGGATCGGCTCATTGACTTCTCCCCGCAAGGCAAAAGCGATGGGCAGTTTCATGTCCACTCCGGCAAAATGTGCTGTGGTAGAACCGTCCTTGAACTCGGCCAATGCATGGATAATGGAGTTCTTTTCGATCAAGGCATCGATCTTGGTCGTATCAAAAAGCCATTTGGCTTCCAGGAGTTCAAAGAGTTTATTGGTCATGGTCGCTGAATCGATCGTGATCTTGTCGCCCATCGACCAGTTAGGGTGTTTGAGCGCATCTGCAAAGCTTGCACTGTGCATCTTTTTTATCTCCCACTCTCTGAACGCCCCGCCGCTGGCTGTGATATAGAGCTTGGAGAAGGGGCGCTCATTCATCAGGTACCAGAGCCCGAAGTGCTCCGAGTCAATCGGGGTGATCAGGGAGATATCGATGAACTCTCCGGCAACGACCAGAGACTCCTTGTTGGCCAGTGCCACTCTCTTGCCGAGGCTTGTTGCCTTCAGTGTGGGAGCCAGTCCCACATACCCGACGAGCGCATTGACAACCATATCGCTTTGGCTCTCTTCGATCGCCTCCAGGATCGCTTCGCTGCCCGCGCGCACATCGGGATGTCTGACTCTAGATATGTCTGCTTCATTGGCGATAACGACTCTCCGGGGACGGTGTTCTGCGATCTGTCGGTTGAGCAGGTCGATATTGTTTCCTGCCACCAGTGTTTCGACTGCGATATGGTATCGCTTGGCAATGTGCAGTGTATTGACCCCGATGGAGCCCGTAGAGCCTAAGAGTACGATGCTCTGCATACTCAGATCAACGCTCTCATCGAGATCAGCATCATGACGGCACCAAAGAGGTAGCCGTCGATACGGTCAAGTACGCCGCCATGCCCCGGAAGGATATCCCCGGAGTCCTTGACCCCCGCTTCACGTTTGAGATAGGATTCGAAAAGGTCGCCAAATACAGAAGCGACAGAAGTGATGAGTGTGACCATTACAGCGATCCAAAACGGTACGACAAGGGTACCGATAAGACTTCCGATCACTGTGGCAAGGAAGATACCGCCAAAGACCCCTTCGAGTGTCTTGTTCGGAGAAGTGTCAGAGAACTTTGTTTTTCCGAACTTTTTGCCGGTGAAGTAGGCTCCCGTATCGGTCAATGTGACGGCAACAACTAGCCAGAACATCGTCATGATGCCGAAATCCTGGTAGAGCATCAGGACAAAGAGCATTCCGCTGACGGGATAGAGGAAGGGGAGGAGGAGTCTCTTGTCAAAATTGTGAAAATAGGCGATGGAGGCACCAAAAACCACGGCAACAAAGAAGAAGAGGTCATCAGGATTTGGATAGAAATAGGCAACGATCCAGATAAAAGCAGCCCAGAAAAAGGCACTGTTGGAACGAAGGCCAAAGAGTCTCATCGCTTCAAAAAAAGCGATGATATACACCACCCCCAAAAATGCCCAGGCGAGCGTAAAGCTGTCGATCAACCCAATAACTAAAACAAGTGCGATGAGTCCTACACCGGTGATCAAGCGCTGTTGAAACTCTGAGAGGTTTTGTATCATAATGATGTCCTGATGTTAGTATGGCTATATTATAGCAAATGGTGAGTTATACTCTGATTTCCACACCCTCTTTGGTCACATGGATGGTGTTGTATTTATTGTAAAGTACATTGGAACCCTCCTGAACTTTGACAAATTTACGCTGCGTATAGTCGACTTCGTAATCTCCCGGGTTCTTGACAGAAAAGTCAACACAGAGTTTGGCTGCGGCCCGGATGACCGATTCGGGCAGATTTTGTTTGTCGGTGCGGATAATGACATGGGAAGAGGGGATGTCCCGTATATGCATCCAGACATCGTTGGCCTTGGCAAGCTGGAGCAGTTTTTGGTTTTCGGTGCTGTTGCGCCCGACGAATACCTTGTAGTTTTCGATCCAGAAGAGTTCCCCCTCTTTGAGTTTCTCTTTTTTTCGCAGGGACTTGGCACGTTTGGGTACGAGGAGCTCGAGTTCATAAGGGGTGCGGGCCTGCTGCAGGGCATAGCAGATATTCTCATAGAACGCTTTTTTGCTCTCCAGGTTGTCTTTTTCAATATGGATGTTTTTGGCTTTATTCCTGGCACGCTTGGAGAGGTTGAAGTAGTGGTCTGAGAGTCTGTTGATCTTTATCCCTTTCGGGAAAGGGATGCTCACCTGATTGCCCTCAAAGTCATAGGTCTCGAGTTTTGTATCGTAGGCTTTGATCTGGTAGAGGTTTGCGAGGATGAGGTTGGCATAGTTGGCGTATTGGACTGCCTGGGCTTCAAGCTGCGTTTCGCTTGGCAGCTGTGCAAGCAGCGCTTCGAGTTTATCGATCTTTTTTTGCGTTGCGGCCAGCTTTTGCTTTTTGAGCTCTCTGAGTTTTTGGGCCTGAACCAGCGTATATTTCTCTTCGAGGAACCGATCGACATCGCTCAGCTCCCCCTCCTCCTCTTTGCGCTCAAACGAGGGGAGGTCAAGCAGCTCCACGCCGGGGCGTATCACCCGGAAGGAACTTTGTGCATCGATATGTCTGAGTGCTTCGATGATGATCCCGTACTCATCCAGCAGTATGGCATTGGTATTTTTCCCTGTAAACTCCAGTTGGAGCGCTACGATCTTATCTTTGTAGGAGCTTTTGGGAGCGATTTTGATGCGCAGTATACGGTCGTTCCCTGGCACTTCGACAGAGAGGATCTTGCTGGCTGAAAGCAGTGAGTGAAGCAGGGTGTCAAAGGGGGCATTATAGCTCTGCATCGGTCTCTGGGAAGGGGCTTTGTATACAAAACTGTGCCCTCTGGTCATCGTGAAAAAGTAGCTCTCGTTTTTATCGAAGACAAGTTCTATGGTGTTGTCCTCCACGCGTCTTGCACGGCTGATGAAACTAAAGTCGTTCAGTCGTTTGGCGATGGCCTGTAGTTCGTACAATTTCATGGAGTTACCTTGGTGGAAATGATAGTGAAATTCTAACATAAAAAAATTTCGATATAATTCGCGTAATTTACACTGTACTATCAAGGATAACATCATGGGTCAAACTATTACAGAGAAGATCTTTTCAGAGCACGCAGGTCGTGAAGTAAAGGCTGGAGAGATCGTAAGAGTAGATATCGATATGATCATCGGTAATGATATCACGACGCCGATCTCTATCAAGGCATTCGAAGAGAGCGGGGCGACAAAACTGGCACGGCCGGATAACTTTTGTATCGTGATGGATCACTATATCCCGGCAAAAGACATCGCTTCGGCAAACCAGGCAAAGATCAGCAGAGAATTTGCCTACAAGCATGACATGAAGTACTTCTTTGATGAGAAGGATATGGGGATCGAGCATGCGTTGCTTCCTGAAAAAGGGCTTGTGGTTCCCGGCGATGTGATCATCGGTGCGGACTCCCACACCTGTACGCATGGTGCACTGGGCGCATTTTCTACGGGGATGGGGAGTACGGACCTTGCGTTTGGTATGATCACAGGGGGCAACTGGTTCAAAGTGCCTGAAACGATTAAGGTGGTATTGACCGGTAAACCTGGCAAACACATTTACGGTAAAGATATTATCCTTGAGCTGATCCGTATGATCGGCGTGGACGGAGCGCTATACAAAGCGATCGAGTTCACGGGTGAGGCAGTACAGTACCTTGGCATGTCAGACAGGTTCTCTATCGCAAACATGGTGATCGAAGCGGGTGCAAAGAACGGTGTCTTCGCAGTGGATGAGGTGACACTCAAATACCTTGAAGAGAGAAAGGCTGAAAACGGCGGTCTTAGAGCGGAACCGAAGATCCACTACGCTGATGCGGATGCAGAGTACTGCCAGACGATCACGATCGACACTGCAGCACTCTCTCCTGTAATTGCTTATCCGTTCCTTCCTGAAAACGGCAAGCCGGTTGAAACAGCAGTAGCTGATGATATCAAGATCGACCAGGTCATGATCGGTTCCTGTACGAACGGACGTATCGAAGATCTCAGGATCGCTGCTGAGATCATGAAGGGCAAGCGTGTGGCAAAACACACACGTATGATTGTCACGCCGGGAACACAGAAGATCCTCCTTCAGGCACAGCATGAGGGACTCCTTGATATCCTTATCAATGCGGGTGCGGTCGTCTCCAACCCTACCTGCGGTGCGTGTCTTGGCGGGTATATGGGTATCCTTGGTGACGGAGAGCGTTGTGTGGCAACGACCAACCGTAACTTCGTAGGCCGTATGGGTGCGAGAACCTCTGAGATCTACTTGGCAAACTCGGCAGTCGCGGCTGCTTCTGCGATCGCCGGGAAGATCGTAGATCCACGCGATATCTAAGAACCCGTCATTCCCGACTTCGCACCCCAGGGGCATTCCCTACGGGCATCGGGAATCTACACCTATGGATCCCCGGGTCAAGCCCGAGGATGACGAGTGTATGAATGTTTAAGGAGCACCCTTGAAAAAGTCCAGGTTCAGTCATCTTCTTCAAGAGACACAAACTGACCGGGACCACCTTCCTACCAAATCTGCCAAAAAGGCAGTTTTGATACTCTTGACACTTTTCTTTATTCTTTATGTCAATTACAAACCTTATACAATGACCCCGCATCAGATCAACGGGATTCTTGAATTTCTTTTTATCCTCTATCAGTTTGTTATCAACCAGACTTTGGGTATCGTGCATGAAGGGGGACATGGGGTGTGCTACATCCTGCCGTGTCCGAAGTTTATCATGGTGGCGATGGGTACGGTGTTTCAGTGGCTCTTCCCGCTGGGGATCGCCTACTATTATAAAAAAAGAGGCAACCAGACAGCCTTTCTGATAGGGCTTTTTATCCTGGGTATTTCGATGGATTATACGGCATGGTATATGTCCACTGCACACGAGGGAGCGCTCCTGCCTGCACACAAATCTTTCCTGGGTGTGGATGCACTGCATGACTTTCACTACATCTTCAGCACGCTGGGGGTATTGGCATACGACTCCTTGATCTCCGGCATGACAAGGGTTGTTGCCTATCTTGTGATGTCAGGTGCAGTAATAGCGATGTATTTTGAGGCCTTTTCGGATAAGCATCAGTAATGGCTATTTATCTTTCCACAAAGATCACCTCATTGGGATGGTTCTGAGAGAGCATTTTCAGGGCATTCTTTATCTGGTCTTCTGAGTTGACATCAATATCATAGGCACAACCTGTGATGCGAATACCGCGGTTCTGATATTCGGCTATCTCCTCTTTTGAGAGGAGATGCGGATTGACCCAAATGTTCAGATGAACGGACTCTTCCAATTTCATTATCTCATGAAAGCCTTTTTGAGTGAGTACCAATATGATCATATTTAAACTCCTTCATTCAAAAATCTTATAATTAGAGTGTATCAAAATTTATCTGTGAAAATTTTTTTGAAAAAGAGAAGGTCACTACCCTCCATCATCACGATGAATTGGCAGATGCCATGAGGTATGCAGGCGGGATTAAAACCCTGCATTCGGGTCGAATCCGAATCCTCCCCCTCCAAAGTCAGGTGTTCCGAAACTCATCTGTGAAAAACTTGGATCTTCATACCCTTGCTGTACCGAGGTGGAGCGCAGCATCATAATATCCATCTTGGGGTCGATCCCTTTGGGGCAGACCGCGGTACATTCACCGCATAAAGTACAGTCCCATACCCCGTTGCTCTGGATATTCTCAATGATACCTTTCACATCCTCTTCGCGTTTGTCCACACTGTAGCGGTAGGCGCGGGTGAGGGCAAAGGGACCGAGGAAGTCAGGGTTGACAGCAAAGACCGGACAGGCGGAGTAGCAGCTGTTGCAGAGGATGCAGTCGGTTTGCCTTTCGCTTCTCTTCTCATCACTATGATTTTGTGCAGCTTCCTGGAAACTGTGCAGCCATGCAGTGGATCTGGTGAGTGTTTTTTGGGCAGGTTCTTTGTCGACTTTGAGGTCACGCAGTACGGGGTGGTACTGCAGGGGCTCGATGATATCGCCATCCTGCACTTTGTAGGCACAGGAGAGCTCTTCTCTTCCGTTGACACGAACGGCACAGGTACCGCAGACCGAGGCACGGCATCCGGCGCTAAATGTGAGCGTGGGATCCTGGGTAGCCTTGATGTGTGTGAGCGCTTTGAGAAGGGTGGTCTCTTCATCCGGAAGGGTGTATTCTTGATGGGTGTTGGTCTGGCTTCTTAGGATTTTGATTTTCATATTGTTTCCCCATCCAATAATACGTTGGTTTTGTTCATTTTTTTTCTTTGTTGATGTGATAAAGCCATCATTCTCCTTGAGAAAACAAGTAGCATGAAATCGTTTTGTGTATTGATTGGACGTTCATTTTCTTTTTTTGTCGATGCAACAAAAAAAGAGAAACGAACCAAAAGAAAAAAAATGCAAATAGCTGCCGCATTCACCAAATCTTCCAATGGATGCTGTCTTGTAAGTGTGAGGAGTGAGATTTGTTCTGTCATTACTTTTCCCCTTTATTATTCCATTGTAAAACGATATGTTTTTTAAACCTCTCATCATCTTCGGTTTCAAATCCCCGTTTGAAATGTGCGCCGCGGCTCTCATCTCTGGCGATTGCCGAGGAGATCACTGTAGGGGCAAGGAGTAGGGCATTGCTGAACTCCAAAAACTCTATAAGGTTCTGGTTGTGGGTTTTAGCCGGATCTGCTATCCCCGTTTTTGACAATGACACCTGCATCCTGATCACCTCTTCCAGCGCTGCATTGAGTCTGTCGTTGTCCCGTATGATCCCGACGTGGTCGTAGAAGAGTTTTCCAAGTTTTACTCTTGATTCATAGAAGTTGACGCTGCACTCCCGGCTGTAAATTGCTTCGATATGGGTCTTGTCTTTTTGCAGCTGCGTATCATCAGCCGGTCTGTTTTTTGCAAACATCGCATGTATTGAGGCGTTTTGCCCTGCGAACTTTCCAAAGGTGGTGATCTCAAGCAGAGAGTTACCGCCCAGACGGTTCGCGCCGTGGATCTTGGCATTGGAGCATTCGCCTGCAGCAAAGCATCCCTTGATACCGTTCACTTCCAGGGCATCGTCCACATCGATCCCTCCCATGGTATAGTGGGCTACGGGTTTGATGGGGATCAGTTCAGTCACGGGGTCTGTCCCTTCGTGCAGGCGACACAGCGCTACCTCCTGCGGCAGAAGTTCCATCAGTTTTGCTTCACCGAGGTGCCGCACATCAAGAAAGACCTCTTTGCCTTTTTCGAACTCTTCAAAGATCGCTCGGGCTACGATATCACGCGGTTTGATCTCATCCACAAACCTCTCACCATCACTGTTGAGAAGGTAGCCCCCTTCCCCTCTGGCAGCTTCGGAGATGAGCAGACTGGAGTGTTTGAGTACAGTGGGGTGGAACTGTATGAACTCCATGTCGCTGACCGCCCCACCTGCACGCAGTACGGCTGCGATACCGTCACCGGTTGAGCCGTAGGCATTGGTCGTATAGCCGTGGTAGAGTGCCCCGAAACCTCCTGTAGCGATCACTACGGATTTTGCATCGATCTGTACTACTTCGCCGCTGCGGATATCAAGGAAGGTCGCGCCCTTGATGGTCCCTTCTTCTGTGATGAGGTTGAGAAGAAAATGCTCCTCCAGAAATTCGATCTCCTCTTTGAGGCAATTGTCATAGAGGGTGTGCAGGATCTTGAGCCCCGTATAGTCCTGTGCATAGCAGGCGCGTTTCGCACTGGCGCCGCCCATCTGGCGCTGAGCGACACTGCTGATACCGCTTTCTCCATTATCCAGACGTGAGAAGGGGACACCAATCTGCTCGAGCCAGCCGATCACCTGTGGCCCGTCTGCACACATTTTCCGTACCATGTTCTCATCACAGAGACCGTGTGCTGACTTGACCGTATCAGCGATGTGTGAGGCGATATGGTCCTCTCCGGCATTGCCCAGTGCAGCGTTCATCCCTCCCTGTGCCATCGAGGTTTGAGAGGTAGTCGGGTAACTTTTGCCGACTACCAGTACCGAAGCGCCTTCCTGTTTGGCAGCAAGTGCAGCACTGAGGCCTGCACCGCCGCTACCTATGATGAGGATGTCGATCATGAAAAAGTCCTTTTCATTTAATAGGTATATCTTCACTGTTCATTTTCTTTTTTTCTCGATGCAAGAAAAAAAGAGAAACGAACCAAAAGAAAAAAAGTGCAAAGAGCTGATGCTAACAATACCTACCAGTGATTGCTGTGTTTACACTTGTTTGACTTTTAAATTCCTTCTTGTTTTAGGAACGAGGTGATATTTCCCACTATGCCTTCCAAAAGCTTAACTCTAGCTTCTTTACTCGCCCATGCAATATGTGGGGTGATCAGCAATCTCTCTTGTGCTTCGATGTGTAGCAAAGGATTATCGGTTGGAATCGGTTCTTTCTCTACCACATCGAGTCCCGCATAGATGGTTCTATCATCCAGTGCTTTGGCAAGGTCAGACTCGTTGACGATCCCTCCGCGTCCGAGGTTGAGCAGAATACTGTTCTCTCTGAGTAGTCTAAGGTTGTCAGCATGGATGAGATTTTTGGTCTGTGCATTCAGCGGTGCATGGATAGAGATGATCTCGCAAGTGTTTAGAAGCTCTTCCAGGCTCTGCTGTGTATAGTGTGCATCGCTGTTTTTGCCCGATGTGGAGTAGTAGCTGACGTTTGCACCAAAGGCTTCGGCAACCTTTGCTACCCCCATGCCGATCTCTCCCAGGCCGATGATTCCCCAGTTTTTCCCTGCGATCTCAAAGAAGGGATGGCTGACATCCGTAAAGAGCCCGGAACGGCTCCACTCCTTATTTTTGACACTGTGATCATAATAGGCCATCTTTTCGAGGAGGTAAAGCGCCATTGCAAAGGTATGCTGGACAACAGAGTTGGTCGAATACCCAGCAACATTCTTGACCTCGATACCGATCTGGGCTGCAGCCTCCAGGTCGACATTATTCGTACCGGTAGCGGCGATACAGATGAGTTTGAGAAGCGGGCATCGCTGCATATGGAGTCTGCTGATGACTACCTTGTTGGTGATAACGATCGTAGCGTTTCGGATACGCTCATAGGTTTCAGAGGGATCGGTAGTTTCATACCTGACAACCTTGCCAAACTGATCCAATACACTTAGATCAAGATCATCGCCCAGCGTTTTTGCATCCAGTATAACGATATTCATTATTTATCCGTGATCTGGCCGACGATCTGAGTCGCTCTTCTCTTTGCCTCTTCCACTTCATCGAGTACGAGGCTGACAGCCATACGGCGGCCTACGTGGGACTCCGGTTTCCCGAAGACTCTGACAAAACTGTCTTTTGTAAAGGCGTTGTCAGGGATCTCAAGTGTCGGTGTATGGCTCTCGTTTTTCGCTTTGTAGGCACCGCATGCGCCGCTTCCGTAGAAAGTAAAGTCAAGCGGCAATCCAAGCACAGCCCTTACATGCAGTGCAAATTCGCTCTGGCTTTGTGTGATGAGTGTGACCATCCCCGTATCGTGCGGGCGAGGGGAGAGTTCCGAGAAGTAGACTTCATCCTTTTTTACGAAGAACTCAACCCCGAAGATCCCGCGACCGCCCAGCCCATCGGTCACTGCTTTGGCGATCTCCTTAGCTTTTTGAAGCGCTGCATCGCTCATCGGCATCGGCTGCCAGGAGAGGATGAAGTCACCATCCTGCTGCACGTGTCCGATAGGCTCACAGAAACTTGTGCCTGTTTCGTTACGTACGGTAAGCAGTGTGATCTCGTAATCAAACGGGATGAACTCCTCGACGATCAGTTCGCTGGCATCACCGCGCGCCTCTTTGGCGATCTCCCAAGACCTTTCGATATCGTCACGACTCTTTGCAATACTCTGCCCGTGTCCCGATGAGCTCATGACCGGTTTGATCACACAGGGGAACCCCATGCGTTCACCGGCTTCTTTGAGCCCCTCCAGTGTAGTGACGAACTCGTATCTGCTTGTTTTGAGTCCAAGCGTTTCGGCGGCAAAGACGCGGATATTTTTACGGTTCATTGTTTTGTTGACAGCTTCGGCATTCGGGATGACATGGAAACCCCTGGATTCCGCTTCAAAAAGGGCATCGATACTGATCGCTTCGACCTCGGGCAGGATAAATGTCGGCTGCTCTTTTTCGATCAGTGCAAGTACCGCTTCTTTATCCTGCATATTGATCGCATAGGCACGGTTGGCAACGAGGTGGGCAGGAGCATTTTCGTATTTGTCAACCGCAATCACTTCGACACCGAGTCTTTGTGCTTCGATGGCTACCTCTTTGCCCAGCTCGCCTGAACCAAGCAGCATGATCTTGATAGCATTTTGTTGTAGTGGAGTGGTAAATGTCATGGGAAAAACCTTCAGAATAATATTAGAATTATTTTACCGAAAAGTTGACTAAGATGTAATGAGTTTGAATGAAAATTGAATAATTTAAAGGTTTGAAGCGACAGGGCAAAAGCCCCGTGAAGAGGAGATTAGAGTCTTGACTCGTATCTTCTGAGCATGAAAAGTTTTTTGAGGATCTTTTTTCTTGTAGCGATCTTCTCTTTCTTTTTCTTCTCTGTAGCTGTCTCATGGTTTTTACGAGCTCTCGCTTCAGTTACGATAAGGTTTCTATCACACTGTCTTTTGAACTTTCTGTACGCGTCATCAAATGAATCACGTGAAGTTAGTTTAATTCCCGGCATTTCAAGCACCCCCTTCCTTATCAAAATTTTCTGCGCTTATCACGGCAGAAGGGATAAAAGTAAAGCGGATTATACCGGTTTAATTTTAAGATAGGCTAAACTTGGGATATAGATAGGTGAACAAAGGATGACTCTATGATATTTTATGTTTATGATTGGAGTGATAGTCAAAAAAATATAGCGTAAGCTGCAAACTTGGCAGCCTACGCTCCCAATCGCTAAAGCTCTTCGAGTGCAGCAGCTTTTTCCATCATTGCATACATACCTGCTCTTACTTCATTGGCAAGCTCCAAGAGTTCAGGAGATAACGGATGTCCGCCATTGATCATAAGCTCCATACTCATTGTATAGATCCAGATCTCACCTTTTTCGTTTTCAACAAAACCGATTCTGCAAGGCATAAATCCGATGAACTCACCCGAGTGTGTCAGGAATTTATCAGCAATTGTCGGAGAACAGTAGGAACGGATATGCGTCAGTTTCCCGCCGTCTTTAAAGAGTTTGCCCTCTCTGGGCATGGTTTTCTGGTCTACTATTGCGAGCCCATGCTGAGCACCTACTTCATCCATGATCTCAAGAGCAAGCTCAAATGCTTCCTGTTTTGTCATATCATCAGGAATAATCAGTTGTTTTTTGCGGATCATCCCTTTTGCGGGATCACCTGTTTCGAGTACCTTCTCAAACATCGTCATATATTCCGGCAATGCCTGTGAATCAAGTTGTGATACCTGTCCGATTCTTGTCCCCAGATCAAACTTTACAAATGCAAAAATGATCGCCGCTACTACGATAAGGCCTATAAGGCTGAAAAGATTTTTTAAAAAATTCATGTTGTCCCTTTTAATTTTGAAAAATAACCGTAATGGTCAATTTCACTATCTGCAATCATATATAAGTATATTTTAAATTTTGATTAACTTTATTAATTATTATAAATTATATATATAAATATAAATTCTATATATCATCTAAATAAAATATGATGAAAAAGTTCATGAGATCGTTTTGATTTATGATAAAATTGAACGATGCTGAGGAGATGAAGATGCAGAGAGTATTTAGATCATGTGAGACGCTTGATAAGAAGTGTTATGCTTCCTATGGATTAACAGAAGATATCCTGATGGAGCATGCCGCCACGGGGATGGAACAGTATATACGCGCGCATTTCACGAAAGGAAGTTCGGTATTGATCGTTGCGGGGTTGGGGAATAACGGTGCAGACGGTATCGCACTGGCAAGACTTCTCTATGGGGACTATGAGGTGAAACTTTATCTTCCTTTCGGTGTGAAGTCATCGATGGCAAAATTGCAGTTGAGCAGAGCAAAGGCGCTGGGAATTGAAAAAACGGATGCAGCGGAAGATGCCGATGTGATCGTAGATGCGATTTTCGGGGCAGGCATGAATCGACTTTTGGATGATCAGACGATCCTGCTTATACATAAGCTGAACAGTTTTGAAGGATTTAAGATCTCCTGTGATATTCCCACCGGAGTGGGGGAAGACGGATCGCTGATGCCGATGGCATTCAATGCTGATGTCACCTTGACGATGGGCGCTTACAAAGAAGCTCTCTATCTGGATGAGGGCAAAGATGTTGTCGGTAAAATCGAACGTATCAGCCTTGGGCTGAGCAGCAGCCTTTATGAAACAGAGAGCCATACCTTCGTGCTGGAACCTGGGGATATGAAGCTTCCAGTGAGGCGAAAAGAGATGACACATAAGGGCATGTTCGGGCATGCTGCGATCTTCACCGGGGAGAAAGAGGGTGCAGGGATCATGGCCGGGACTGCAGCAACACGTTTTGGCGCAGGATTGACGACTTTGGTGAACCATGAGAAGATCATGGTTCCGCCCTGCCTGATGCATGCAAGCACTGTACCCGAGACTGCCTCTGCTTTGGCGATAGGTATGGGGCTTGGCGATTACTTCGATATAGATTTTTTGCAAAAGTATGTGATCGGTTCGCACCTGCCGATCGTCCTGGATGCCGATGCGCTCTCCTCTCTTCCGTTGCTCTCCATTGTAGAGCAGAGGGACAGGGAGATCGTGCTCACCCCGCATCCCAAGGAGTTTGTTTCACTCTGGAAGATACTCACGGGTGAGATCTTGAAGGTCTCCGAGGTTCAGTCAAGACGTTTCGAGATGGTGCGGATGTTCAACCACAGGTATCCGCATGTCACACTCCTGCTCAAAGGTGCCAATACCCTGATCATGCAGGAGGAAAATCTCTATATCAATCCATTGGGGTGTTCAAAACTCAGCAAGGGAGGCAGCGGTGATGTGCTCAGCGGTTTGATCGTATCCCTCCTTGCACAAGGGTATCCTGCGATCGATGCGGCGATTCAGGGCTCACTCGCTCTGGTAACGGCTGCAAAGAACTACCGGGGTTCAAGCTATGCGATGCTTGCCACAGACCTTATCGATGAGGTGGCCCGACTGGAGTTATGCTAAGGACTAAAACGCTACAATGCGCTCTATGAAGAGAATCGCAGTACTTTTTAGCGGCACAGGAAGCAACTTTGCCCATATCATCAGCACATTGCATAAGAAAGAGGCGGAAATTGCCGTGGCATTGACCAACAACCCTGAAGCCGAAGGAATCCGATTCGCAAAAGCACACGGCATCCCGCTTGAGGTGATCGACTCAAAAGCCTACGAGAACAGAGAGGCATTTGACAGTGCTGTGGTGGAGAGGCTTCGCTCCTACCAGGTAGACCTTACCGTACTGGCAGGATTTATGCGCATTCTCACTCCGGTCTTTACTGACCGGATCAAGTGTATCAACCTCCATCCTTCGCTCCTTCCAAGGCATAAAGGGATGAAAGCGATAGAGCGGAGTTACGAGGATGAATATCCGACGGGCGGTGTCTCCGTGCACTGGGTGACTTCAGAGCTTGATGGCGGGGAGATCATCCTGCAAAAAGAGGTAGCCAAAGAGGGACTCTGTTTTGAGGTGTATTATGAGAAGGTGCGGGCTATTGAGAAGGTAGCACTGGAAGAAGCGATACGTAAGGTTTTATCCTAATCTCTTAATTTGATCCTTTTTTGCCATTTACTATCAATCTTTCAATTGTAAAATATTTTAATCGTGTGTCATTTGATCTCAAAAATACTTTGGTACTCCAGCCCTTCGGAGGTCCGTTTGCTCTCATACAAAGCAATCTGAGGCAAGATGATCCCCAGTTTCTTCTCTCTATACGCTTTCATCTTTTCTTTATAGGCCCTGTAGTCATGGATCACTTTGATACGGCAGAGGGTGATGTGCGGTTTGAAACGGTAGAGGTCAAAGCCTGCTTCCTTGAAATGGCGGGCCTTTTCATAGAGTATTTTCTGTTCAGCCCTGGCAAAAAAGATCTTGGGAGGTCTGCCGAAGTATCCCAGCTCTGCGATCTCTACTGTGCTTTCAAGGTTGGTAAGTGAGGACATCTTTGCTATGGTGGACTTGGCTTTGGGCATCTCACCCAGAAAGACCCAGGTCATATGCAGGTTCTCTTCTTCTACCCATGTCCCTTCGATGATATTCTTGAAATCCTCTTTGATAGCGGCATAGTCATCGAGAATGACGGGAGAAGCGATGAAGAGTCTCATGGATATTCTTTTTGGTTTATTATAGCAGATATGGCAATTTGAGATACATGTATCTATCTCTAATAATAGTATGGCAAAATTAGAGTAACCGATACGCTTAGGAGAAAGAGTAATGAGCAACACAACCATCAAATGCCCCAACTGCGGCACACAGATCGATATCGATGAGATCTTCTACCACCAGATCGAAGAGAAGTTCAAACAGCAGCACCTTCTGGAGCAGAAAAAGCTGCAAGACGAGATAGAGGCGAAGCGCAGAGAGTATAAAACGCATCTTGATCAGCTCAAAGCCAAAGAGGAGGCGCTGCTTGAGGAGAAAGAGAAGTTTGATGAGCAGCTTCGCAAAGCGACCAATGCACTGCTGAAGCAGGAGCGGAACAAGCTCTATGACGAGATCAAAAAAGAGCTTACTCTGGAGCAGAGTGAGTCTGTTGCACTGCTGCAAAAGGAGATCGAGGAGAAATCCCGCCAGGTGCAGGAGCTCAATGCAGCGAAGATCATGATCGAACAGCTCAAGCGCGAGAAAGAGGAGGCTGCTTCCCTGGCTCAACTTGAGGCACAAAAGCTGCTCAATGAGGAACTCAAAAAAGAGAAAGAGAGGTTTGATAAGCTGGCCCTGGAAGAGAGGGAGCGTATCACCAAACAGGTAGCCGAAGAGAACGAACTGAAGCTGAAGGCCAAGGACGAGCAGATGGAGCAGCTCAAACGCAGCCTTGAAGATGCTAAACGCAAAGCGGAGCAGGGAAGCATGCAGATACAGGGCGAAGCACTGGAGCTGACGATCGAGAGTTGGCTCTCTTCCCAGTTTCCCTTCGATAACATAGAAGAGGTCAAGAAAGGTGCCTTCGGTGCAGACTGTATACAGACCGTGCATACCAGAGCGCTGCAGAACTGCGGGGTGATCTGCTATGAGAGCAAGAATACCAAGGCATGGAGCGAGGGATGGATCGTTAAGCTCAAGCAGGATATGCTGAAAGTGAATGCCGATATCGGTGTGCTTGTCACCTCAGTCTATCCCAGTGGTATGGAGCGCATGGGATTCGTGGAGGGCATATGGGTCTGTAGTCTCGAAGAGTTCAGAGGCTCGGTCTCGCTGCTTCGCGAAAGTTTGATAAAAGTGCATACAACCGTACAGAAAGAGGAAAACAAAAGCGACAAGATGGCACTGCTTTACAGCTATCTTACAGGTAAAGAGTTCAATATGCAGCTAAAATCGATCGTCGATGGATTTATGCAGATGCAATCAGAGCTTGACAGAGAGAGACGTTCTCTGATGGCAAGCTGGAAACGCCGCCAGAAGCTTATAGACGGGGTGCTGCAGAATACTACGGAGATGTACGGTTCATTGCAGGGGATAGCAGGACATGCGGCACTGGGACATATTGATGCGCTTGAATTGTATGAGGATGAAAATCTACTGGAAGAGTAGGTGAATTTTAGAGGATAAATTTGATGTTTATAGAAATAAAATAAGCTGAAGATTTGAAGCAATGTTAGACGTTTATGGTACCTTTAGGAAAAAAGGGAGGGAGGGACTAAAGATAGTTCCATAAACGCCTAATCTTGCTTATTAAAAAAAGAGGTAATAATATAGTTGAAAAACTTGTAAGTGGAGGAGTATAGAATAATAGATAGATCTATCATATCTGGCAACCCGGCTATCTGCATGAGACCCATGGCTTTCCGTCCTTGCTTCACAACAAGTTTGGCACAACAAATAATACTGATTTTTAATAGCAGTATTATAGTACATCTAACTTAAAGTTAATCCTAAAATAGATATTTTGGTTTGATTATTTTGATGATACCGACAAATGGCAGATTGGATATAATGCGTTTCATCTTCATAGTGTGTAACGGTAAAAGGAGCAGTGAAATGAAAAAATATGATGATGAGATAACAAGAAAAGGGCTTTATCTCTATTTTATTCTTTATCAGATTGTGATGCTGTTGATCGTGTATGCTACCATTTACACCTCTTTTGTCGCTACAGGCTTGGCAGTCTCAAAATATGACCTGACCTTTATGATGTATCTCCCCGCACTGTTGTCCCTGGCAGGATACCCGATCGTACTCTATAGGACAAGAAAACTATTTCTGCAAGAAAAAAGATTGCGTGCAGTGGTATGGGTGATGGGATGGGCATGGGTGATCATCATCGGGCTCTACTGGCATCTTTCCCATATCACAACACTTTAAAGAGATCATTTGCTTCGTTATTTTCCTCAAAGACACCAAAAGGTCCTTAGGCTCTCTATCCCGGCTGCGATCAATTCCCTGCTGGATATGCTGCAGATCATTACTGATCTGATCATGGTGGGAAGATTGTCAGCCTATGCTGTTGCTTCGGTCGGCCTGGGACTGCAATTGCTGATGTTTGTGTATGCTGTGATGACACTCCTGCATGTAGGGACAACGGCACTTCTTTCCCGTTTTATTGGGGCGGGGCAAAGAAAGCGTGCCTCCACCGGGCTCTCTACACTGCTCCGCTTTGCACTGCTCCTGAGTATTCCGATATCAGCTTTATGGTATCTCCTCGCACCCCAAGTTTATCTCTGGTTTGGTACAGCCAAAGAGGTCGTATCACTGGGAAGTGAATATGTAACGGTGCTTACCTGGATGCTGCCGTTTGTGTTTGTGAAGCTGGTGTTCGTCTCAGCGCTGAACAGCAGCGGAGATACGAAGACCCCTATGCAGATCAAGATCGTCTCTATTGTGTTAAATGTTGTTTTAAACTATCTGCTTATCTTTGGAGCGTTCGGCTTCCCTGAGCTTGGAGTGATGGGTGCAGCACTTGGTACAGTGATCGTCAATATACTTGAGCTCATGGTTTATGGTTACCTTTACATCAAACAAAAAACATTTTTTATCCCTTTATGGTTTCATTCAAAGCGTTTGCTTTTCAGGGCACTGAAAGTAGGGATACCCGCTTCTATCGAACGTGCATTAAGTGCGGGAAGTTTTATGTTTTTTACGGCGATCATCGCATACTACGGTACAGAAGCGCTTGCCGGATATCAGGTCGGTCTGCGCGTAGAAGGGTTGGCATTTATGCCTGGTATCGGTTTTACGATTGCAGCGATGACTTTGATGGGACAAGGGCTTGGGGCCAAACGGCCTGATCAGTCGAGAGAGGATGTGATCCTGGTACTCAAGTATACGGTAGGATTGATGTTTTTTCTTTCGTTTTTTATGATCTTTATGCCTGAAAAAATTGTTTGGGTATTTACCGATGATGCACAAACGATCAAAGAGGCAAGTCTCTACCTGAGGATCGTCGGACTCTCTCAGATACCTCTGGCATTCAACTTCGTATTATCCGGGGCACTCAGGGGTGCCGGTGATACCAAAAGAACCCTGCGGATCAATCTTATCTCTTTATGGTTGGTACGGATTATCCCCGCTTATATACTGAGCTGGTATTTCGAGGATATACTCTTTGTTTATCTGGCGATGATCCTGGACACTTTTGTGAAAGCAGTATGGCTCTGGAAGACTTTTGATAAAGGGAAATGGCAAAAGATCAAAATTTAATCCTCCATTGTCCTCACATCGAGAAAACTTCCGCTCTCATATTCGTAGAGCTTGGGGAAGGTTTCGATAAGCAGATGCGCAGCCTCTTTGGGTGACTGGATCTTCCCCTCTTTCAGTCTGGAAACAGAGGGGTATTTTCGCTCATCAATGTTGTGAATGATATGGCGGACCATGGCAGTGTCTATCACCCCCGGTGCCAGTGCAGTGAAGTGTATGTCAGGCAACTCTTTGGCGTAGACCTTCAAAAGCATATTGAGCGAGGATTTTGAGAGAGCGTAGGTACCCCATCCTTTGGACCCGCTCACGGAAGCCCCTGAGCTGATACCCACAATCTGCTGCACAAAAGCATATTCGCTCAAGGCGTCTATGATCTCCTTGTTTGCCCAGACATTGATCTCCATCACCTCTTTGATCTCCATCAGGCTGGTCTTGTTGAGCGGCTTGATCTCTCCCAGTACCCCTGCATTAAGGATAGCAACTTCAAAGGGGCGCTTCTCGATGAAATCTTTGAGTGTCTCTTTGAGCATATAGGTCTCGGAGAGATCATAGGGGAAGAAAAAGAAGTTTGGATCTTTATCCAGTATTGAGGGCACTTCTCTGCCCACTGCATAGACTTTGTACCCTCTCGAAAGATAGGCAACAGCCAGAGCATTCCCCAATCCTGTATTGACGCCGGTAATGAATACATTTTTCATCTGAATCCCTTTTGTTCGGTAGCTATGTTATAATTATAGCAGAACAAAAAGCTTATGGTTGATTTGAGAAAACAAAGGAAAAAGTATGAGCAAAGAGAGCAGAAGTATTGAAGAACGTATAGAACGCATCCATAAAATGGCGAAAGATCATTTTGGAGAGGTGCGTTTTGTGGGGATCAAGCTGCATACGAAGATCGGTTGGGTGGCAAAGATACAGTTTGATGAGTTCGACTCGCTGATCGCTGAGGGTGAAAACGCGGAGATGGCACTGAAAAATCTGAGAAAACGTCTCAAAAAGATCATTGATCGCTACAATATGGTGTAAAATTTGAAAAAGAACATTATTTTAATCGGATTTATGGGAGTGGGCAAAGGGACAACAGCACGTGCTTTTGCCAAAAAGTATAAGGTCTACAACATCGATACGGATGACCTGATCGAGTCCAAAGAGAACAGAGAGGTCAAAAGGATCTTTGAAAAGAAGGGTGAAGCCTACTTCAGAGAGCTTGAACAGCAGACGGCTGACTGGATCATCGACTCGGTTCAGGGGACACTGATCAGCTGCGGAGGAGGGTTCTATAAGGTGAAAAACCTCCATAAGATGGGAACTGTGGTCTTGCTGGATGCTTCTTTCGAGTGGATACTCAACCGTCTTAAGACTGCTAAAAACTCAGAATCGAAGCTGGCAAAACGGCCGCTTTTTACCCAAGAGGAAGAGGCTCAAAAACTCTACAATGAAAGAGAGAAAGCCTATAAGAAAGTGGCAGATGTCATCGTCAATGTAGAGGGGAAATCTCTGGACGAGATCGTCAAGGAGATCGCCAGAAAATGTAAAGTGAAATAAAGGTTTTTATTTCACTTTTTTTCTGTGATTTGGGTCTGCCAATAATCCAGGCCCTTGAAGAGTGCTGTCAGTATACCAAATGTCAGCATCGTTCCGGCCATACAGTAGGGCACCTGTTCACTGAAAGGCGCAGCACCCTGCATGATCGTGTAGAGGATAAAAATCCATACAAGAAAAGCGGTTGCCCCCAACCCTCTTTTGGCCCAGAGAATAAGTTTGATCTGTCTATCTTTTTCCATGAGGGACATTTTATCCAAATTCGATATAATTGCGCAATATTTTAAAGTAAGAGTATACATGCAACGATTCGAGACGTATTTAACGCAACACCTCCCTGAAGTAGCTACTTTTCATCCTGTCTATGAAGATGCGTTGGGTGCGATGCTGCTTGCAGGCGGGAAGCGTTTCCGTCCGATGCTGTTGTTGGGTATCGTTGAAGCGTATGAGCCGATGCTCTACGAGGGGGCACTCCCTGTAGCGCTTGCCGTGGAGATGTTCCATACCTACTCCCTGATCCATGATGACCTGCCCACCATGGATAATGCGGACCTCCGCCGCGGCCACAAGACACTGCACAAACGTTATGATGAGGTGACAGCGATACTTGCCGGAGATGCCCTGAATACCGATGCCTTTTTGATGATCGCCAAAGCGCCGCTCCGCGAAGATGTGAAGATCAAACTTGTGGAGCTGCTTGCACGCAACGGCGGTGGTCAGGGAATGGTGCTTGGACAGGCGATCGACTGTTACTTTGAAAACCAGCCGCTTGCCATTGATCAGGTCAAAGTGCTGCATATCAACAAGACAGCCAAGCTCATCGCAGCGAGTCTTGTGATGGGTGCGGTGATCGTAAGGCTTGACAAGAAGGTGCAGGACGCACTGTATGATTTCGGGATCGATCTTGGACTGCTCTTCCAGATACAGGATGATATCATCGATGAGACACAGAGCCCTGAGGAAGCGGGTAAAACGACCGGGAATGACAGCGATAAAAATAGCTTTGTAAATCTTTTGGGACTCGAAGAGAGTATCAAAGAGGCCGATAACCTAGCAAAAGATTTGCAAAGACGATTTGAATCGTTTGATGAGAAGCTGCAGACAGCTTTGAACCCTTTGATGGAACAATATCTATATAGACACAAAAAGGATTGACACAATGCCTATGACGGAACAAAACATAATGCGTAAAAAGATGGCTAATACTATCAGATTTCTGGCAGCCGATATGGTTCAGAAAGCAAACTCCGGACACCCGGGTGCGCCGATGGGGCTTGCGGATATCGCAGTGGTACTCTCCGAGCACCTTTCACACAACCCGAAAAACCCGAAGTGGCTGAACCGTGACAGGCTTGTATTTTCAGGCGGGCATGCTTCTCCGCTGATCTATTCGCTCCTTCACCTTTGGGGATATGATGTCAGTATGGATGATCTTAAAAACTTCCGTCAGCTTGATTCTATCACTCCGGGCCACCCTGAGTATGGGCATACTCCTGGTGTAGAGATGACAACAGGGCCACTGGGGCAAGGTATTGCAAATGCCGTTGGTTTTGCGATGTCAAGAGCCTATACGGCTAACCAGGTGAACTCTGAGACCTGTGCGCTGATCGATCATAAGGTCTACTGTCTGTGCGGGGATGGAGACCTTCAGGAGGGGATCAGTTATGAGGCGTGTGCACTTGCCGGGCACCTTGGGCTTAAAGACCTGGTTTTGATCTATGACAGCAACCACATCACGATCGAGGGTGATACAAGTATCGCATGGAGCGAAGATGTTGCCAAGCGTTTTGAAGCACAGAACTGGAATGTGATGAAGATCAACGGCCACTGCTATAATGAGATCGATAAAGCATTGACCGAAGTAAAAAATGCCGACAAGCCGACGATCATTATCGCAAATACGATCATCGGCAGATGTGCGCTTGACCTGGAAGGTTCGCATGAGACACACGGGGCACCGCTTGGCGAAGAGGTCATTTACGGATCCAAAGAGAAGGAAGGTTTCGACAGCAGCAAGAAGTTCTTCATTCCCGAGGATGTGCTGATTAGATTCAGATGTGCGGTCGAAGAGGGTGAACTGGCTGAAAAAGAGTGGATCCACAGACAAAAAGAGGCACCGCTGGTTGAGCAAAATGAAGCACTGGCCCGCCTGCTCAACCCTGATTTCTCAAGCATTGAGTTCCCGGATTTCAGCGATGATAAAGAGATGGCGACAAGAGACAGCAACGGCAAGATCCTCAACGCGATCGCAAAAGCGGTACCGGGTTTCCTTGGCGGTTCTGCCGACCTTGCGCCGTCAAACAAGACCGAGCTCAAAGGTATGGGTGATTTCCCGAAAGGCAAGAACCTTCACTTCGGTATTCGTGAGCACGCTATGGCGGCGATCACGAATGGTATCGCACTTTACGGTACAACGATCCCGTTCAATGCGACCTTCTTTGTATTCTCTGACTATATGAAGCCTTCAGTACGTCTCGCGGCACTGACAGGGATCCAGAACTTCTTTGTCTGGACGCATGACAGTATCGGTGTAGGTGAAGACGGCCCGACACATGAGCCTATCGAGCATCTCAGCCAGTTCAGGGCGCTGCCGAACTTCTATGTATGGAGACCGGCAGATGCAACAGAGAACGTGGAGGCATGGAGAACAGCACTCCAGATCAAAGCACCGCACGGTTTTGTACTGAGCCGCCAGAAGCTGAAAACACTGAAGCCTGAGAGAGATTTCGGCGAGGTGAGCAAAGGTGCTTATATCGTGAAGAAAAGAGAGGATGCGAACCTGACACTGATGGCATCCGGTTCTGAGCTTATGCCGTGTCTTCAGGCAGCATGTTCACTGGAAGCGCTCGGTATCAGAGCGAACGTGGTTTCTGTGCCGTGTTTCGATCTCTTCAATGAGCAGGATGAGGCCTACAAAGCACAGGTGATCGATGCGAAGACAAAAGTACTTGCGGTTGAAGCTGCGACGGCAACCGAGTACTACCGTTATGCGGACGATGTACTCGGTATGGAGACATTCGGAGCATCCGCACCGGCAGAGCAGCTCTTCGAGAAGTTCGGGTTCACAGAAGAGAACATCATGAAGCGTGCTTGTAAACTGATGGGCGTGGAGTATAAAGAAGTCAAGAAAGAAGAGTGCTAGTTATAGCAATACACTCCCAGTCATTCCGGACTTGATCCGGAATCCATGCCCCCCTTGTTACATCTTGAAAAGGTGTAACATCTAATGACTCCAAAATTACAAATTAACCTAAAATTCACTCATTTCAAGTTTACACATTATCAAGTCATATCCTGATATAGAATATCTTATAAAATTTTCATGGCTATTTTTCAGATCAAAGCCGGAAGCTTATTTGGCGCAATAAAATATGAAAATAGCGCAGATCGTGAATGATGTTTACATGTATTCACACTATATTCACACTGTAGTTACAAACTTGTTCTACACTGTCAAAAATAGCTTTCGTTCACTGTAACAGATGCATTAAAGAGGAGAATTTTATGACAAAAAATACAAAAAGAGAGATGGCAACATCGTTTACTGCAACACTGTTTTTGATAATGGGCAGTACCGGTGTGATGATGTATTTTCATATTTTGGATGCTTTTACAAAAAATATGCATGAGATACTCGGGTTGGTATTTGTAGCGGTGGTGATGTTCCATGTATTCTATAACTGGAACAGCATGAAGCGTTATTTCAGCAAAAAAGTATTTGTATCTTCTGTTGTGATTACCCTCGTCACTGCATTGGGATTTATCGCTACAGCTTCATCTCAAGGTGAAAATCCAAAGAAGATCATGATCGAAGCAGTGTTAACATCACCCATTGAAGATGCGGTAGGTATCCTCGGTTCCGATATGGAAACAGCTGAACGTAAATTGAAACGATCCAACCTGTCGTTTAGCCAAGAGACTTCGCTCATGCAGCTTGCCGAGAAGAACGGGGTTTCTCCTTTCAAGATCGTGAGTATTATTACAAACGAATAGATATTATGTGCATATTGTTATTTCTCTTCTCACTGCACCTTTTCCAAGGTATAATGCCTACCTAATTTTAAATCATAAACTAACCAAGAATTCACCCATTTTAAGTTTACATATGACCTGTACAAGTGTGAAAAAGTAAAGAGAGGTAAAATATATTTAACCTTAATTTTTTCTTTAATAAAGTATAATCAAGTTTCAGTACAACAATCAATGGGGGATAAATGAACTACAAAAAAAATGCTATTTTACTCACAACATCAACACTACTAATGATAGGATGTGCTTCTACTGCACCACAAACACATACACAGTTTATGAAAGATGTTGATAATGCATCAAGTCTGACAAAGATTTTTATTAATACATCAGAAAAAGATGCAAATGTGAATTTTTCTAGAGCTGTATCAAATAGTAGAAAACAGTTACAAGCCTGCCTTCCGGCAACTACTACCACTTATGGTGTAACAGGGACGATGGTCTCTGGTGCATCTACAATAAGACATAGTGCTACTGTTAAACAGATATCTTCAAAGAAAGCACAGGTTACAGTGAAGGCTGATCAGGGATTGACATTTGGACCAAAAGGCGGGGATATCATGTATGCAGCAGATATTACAAGAACCGGTTCAAATAGAATACATATCAAATCAGCTTCAGCTATCAATTATCCAAACTTAGATGATGCCATCATCGGATGGGCAAAAGGTAGTAAATCTTGCTATAACCTTCCAAGGTTTTAATAAGTATTATCCAGGCTCGCCTGCTACACATTTCTCGTTACTCCTTTCCCAAGGTGTAATGCAGATGAAATTGCTATATACAAACCAAACCAAAGTCCATCGATAGATCAAAACCAAGCCTGTTAAATTTACATGCCATCTGGCGATGGATACTTACAGCATAATAGATTGGATTGAGATATCTGTTTCCACTTGAGAGTGGGAATAAGCACAAGTTACATCATACAATATGACATTTTTCAATATTTTCTTTTCTCTCCTTATACGTCAGTTATGATAGTAAATATCGACTACAAAGAGGGGAAAAGTAGATGAATGAACTTGTAATGCAGAGTGAGATAAAGAGCCGTATTTATACGGTTCGTGGCAAAGAGGTAATGCTGGATGAAGATCTGGCAGAACTTTACGAGGTTGAAACAAGGGTATTTAACCAGGCAGTTAAAAGAAACAAAGAGAGATTTCCTGATGACTTTATGTTTCAGTTGTCTGAAAAAGAGTATGAGAAATTGAGGTCACAATTTGTGATCTCAAGTTCTAGTCATGGAGGAAGGCGTTATCTGCCCTATGTCTTTACCGAACAGGGTGTGTATATGCTCTCTGCAGTACTTAAAAGTAAAGTAGCGATAGAAGTAAGTATAGAGATCATGAGAACATTTGCAAAGATACGGGAGTTTTCACTCCATTACAATGCATTGGCAAAGCAGATCATGGAGCTTGAAAGAAAACATAATAAAAAGTTCAAAGAGGTATTTGAACAGCTGGATGCCATTGTGTCTCAGACACAAAAGGCTGATGAGAAGGTGATGGGGTTTATCAGAGAAGAGGATTAACTCAGCAGTCCTCTCACTTCATCCTCATCGATCAGGTCCTTCTCATACTTCACCACTGCGATATTCTCCGTCTCGTTGATATAGCTCTCTACGATCGCCTCATGCTGGGTCAATGCAGCGACTTTTTCTCTGTCGTAGATATCCAGAGGGAGGTAGACATTACCGCGGTTGTTCGGGTTTGGCATCGTCATCACCCAGACAAACCACATCGCACTGAGGATGGCAACGATAAGCGCCAGGGCAGCCCTGTCGTAATGATCGATCACATATCCTGCCAGAAGACCGCCAAGGAAGATCCCCACATAGGCAAAGGTGTTTGCCACCCCAAGAGCCGCACCTTTCTGGTGCACTTTGGCGAATTTGCTCACAAAACTCTGGAGCAGCGGCTCGAACATATTGAATCCGATAAAGAAGAGTACGACACCGACGATAAAGAGCCAGGGAACTGTGGCATAGCCCATCGCGATAAAACCGAAAAAGATCGTTGCGACAGAGACCATGAAGACCTGGCGGCCCTTGCCGTACTTCTCACCAAAGACAGCAGCAGGACCCATCGCAAGCAGTCCGAAGATCATAGCCGGCAGATAAACCTTCCAGAGCTCGGCTTTCTCCCAGCCGAAGCCGCCCTCATCCATACTCTGTGTCATCACGAGCGGGATAATGAAGAAGGCCATGGTCATGATCGAAGAGTGGAAGAGGAAAGTGATATACATACGGGTAAGGGATTTGTCCTTGAACACATCAAGCATTTTTGACTCCTCCTCTGCATAGGAGTGAACGATCTTCGGCGGCTGGGGCACGGCAGTAAAGAGGATGCCGATCGCCATAACAGAGAGTATCGCAGTGAGCCAGAAGAGTTTGTCGATCCCCCAGTGTCCGCCTACGATCGGCGCGATGATCATCGCAGCGGCAAAACTCAGTGCGATCGTTCCTCCCATGATCGCCATGGCGTGTGCCCGCTGCTCCTCTTTTACCAGGTCAGCGATCATCGCTGAGACCACCGATCCGATCGCCCCTGCACCCTGAAGGAAGCGTCCGAGCATCAGCGTATAGATATCGTTACTCAGCGCACAGACCACCGATCCGATGATGAAAATGATCAGTCCGAAAAGCAGCGTTTTTTTACGCCCCAGTTTATCACTCATCAGTCCGAAAGGTATCTGGAAAAGTGCCTGCGTGAGCGCGTATCCGCCTACGACGACACCGGCCAAAAATGCGGTTGCACCCTCCATCTCCAAAGCATAGATCGAAAGTACGGGAAGGACAATGAATAGCCCAAAAAAGCGCAAGGCAACGATAGAGCTGAGCGGAAATACCTGTTTAAACATACAATACCTCGGAAATCCTCTAAATAAGGATAATTTGACTCTTATTATATAATGATATAGTTAAGAAAAGATGATAAAATTTTAACAGATATCGAGTGACGAGGAGAAAGTGTGCAATGAAGCTGGTACTGGCAACAGGAAACAAAGGGAAACTGCGGGAGTTCAGGCAGATGTGCGAGGCGGAGATCACGCCTTTTTCCGACCTTTTGGGAGAGTTTGAGATCGAAGAGACCGGAAAGACCTTTGCGGAAAATGCACTGATCAAAGCCCGTACGATCTATGAAAAACTCGGAGATGACTACCTGGTGATCTCCGATGACAGCGGTATCTCGCTGCCGGTACTGGGAGGTGCGCCGGGGATCTACTCGGCACGCTATGCCAAAGAAGATATCCAGGGGAGAGAGGTGACCGACAAGGATAACCTCTATAAGCTGATCGACGCGATCAGGACGAAGGGTTTGAAACGTACGCCGGCGTACTACACGGCAGCGATCGCGATTGTCAGCAAGTACGGAGAGTATGTTGTGCACGGATGGATGCACGGTGAAGCGATCGATGAAGCAAGGGGCGACAAGGGGTTTGGATACGACCCGATGTTCATCCCGGCCGGTTTTGAAAAAACCTTGGGCGAACTGGACGATGAGATCAAGAAGAAGATCTCTCACCGCGGGCAGGCCCTAGAGCTGGCAAAGCCTATCATTAAAATGCTCAAAGACAAATAGCTTTCCACAAAAGACCAAAAGGAGGGGAAGATGGAGAAAGAAAAATTTACTGAAGATCTGCAGATCATCTACGATGAGCTGCAAATGAGACAAAACGAGCTCAATGGATACTATAAACTTTTAGAGGAGAGACATGAGGAGGCTGCCGGAGTGGTAGGAGCATTTCTCTCGTCTCTTGAGCTCAGGGATACGAAAGAAAATATCATGGCGGCATTGACGCGTATCGTGAGTCTGCGTGAAGATGCACTCGATCAGGTATTGCAAAAGAACGGTTTTACGCAGACAGAGATCATGGACAAGAAAGAGCAGGCATATATGTTTGTAAGCCATTTTCATATGCAGCGCCATCAGGCTCTGATCTCCTGGATCAATGACAAAAAGCTTCTGACACCTTTTTACCGTACGATCATTTCCGGTGTGGATGCCGTAGGCACTGCGATAAGCGGATGGCAAAATGCATGGACAGCACATATCATCAACGGGGTAAACCGTGACCTCTATGAGCTGTTTAACGGTGATGAGGAAAAGATCTTTGAAAAGCTGCAGAGTGAAAATCTGCTCGATCTTGACAGTACGGGAGCGGTGGGGGATCGCTGTTATTCGGTACTGCATCAGCAAAAAGACGGCAGCTATAAACGGGTGGCCTATGCGGAGGCATTCAAAGAAGAGGTGGAGCAGATCCGTCAGGCACTGAAGCTTTTTATCGACGAGTTGCGCGAGCTCGAAGATGATGTCTATGGTCAGAAAGAAGAGTGGATAGCGTATCTGAGCACGATCTATGATGCATTCGGGCATACGCATCCTGATGAGCTCATTACCTACTGGGCCAATGTGGACAGGGCCTGGATGAAAGTCACCACCCCGATACAGCTGGGGCATCCCCTTGAGTACTATGAGGATCACTACCGCAAGGCGGTTGCGCTGGAGTGGGATCTCCGTATCGTCAATCCAAGGCTGCAGAGAAGTTCGCAGACCAGGGAGAACATCATCTCCTTTGCCAAAGAGATGGCTGAAAATATCGGGGAAGAAGCAGGCAGGATCATCGGGAAAAATCTCACCCAGGTCAATGGGACGCAGCTCTATATCGGTCAGCCAATGCTCTATTACGGTGCAGAGTTTAACGGTCTCTTCTCTGCTCAGGTAGTGCCTAACGATGAAGCGGTCTCTGCCGAGCTGGGTAAAAAGATCTTTGCCTATGCCGATTTTGTGATGGAATCCAAAAAGAGCAAGCCGGTGATGAAACTGAGCGTAGAGACCTTTGGAGAGGCGTTTGTCAAATCTCAGCGCAGATTGGTTTCCGAGTATCCGGAACTGTGGCATGATATCTATGATATCTCTACGATAGGACATGAGTTTGGACATATCCTATGGATCGACAGCGACACAGAGATGAAAATGAACGGCACAGGGCAGTTTAAGAATATCGAAGAGTTCAAAGCGACCGCAGGCGGGCTTATGGCATTTTTCGATCACGAGAAGGAGGAGCTGAAAGAGCATATTGTAGATGATCTGGTCTCACGGGCAGTGGGACTGATGGCATGGAGAGAAGTCGGTGAAGTACTTCCCTACTATTGCGAGGGGTTGATACATCTTGATATTCTCTTTAAATCGGGGGTGATCAGGTACACTGATCGCATCGAGATCGATTACAGCAGGTATGATGCGATGAGAGAGGGGTATATCACTGCCTATGAAAAATTGGCAAGACACTACCTGGATAAAAAAGATGCGTACGGTTATCTCAGCGAGTATGCGGAAAAGCTTGGCGGTGTTTTCCTCCCCGTAGATGAAAAGATCAGAGCGTTTGTCGAGTATTATTATAAGAGATACAAAGAGATCGGACAGGAGACAGTTGTATTGCAGTAGTTTGACCTGCTTTCAACCTATTTTTAGATGAAACAAATACAATAGTCGGTATCAATTCAATACGACGAAGGAGAGAGATGATGAAAAAAAGCGTGATGATATTTTTGATGAGCAGCCTGGCCCTGTTCGGATATGAAGTGAACGGTGTCGAGGTGGGGTTTACTGCATTTAAGACACCGGCAAAAGTAGGTGTAAGCGGCAGTTTCAATAGTGTCGAGATCACCGGCAAGAGATCCGCGGAGAGTGTCGAAGGGATGTTGAACGGATTGGGCGTGGACATAGAGACAAAGAGTGTCAACAGCGGAAACGAGGGAAGAGACAAGCTCTTGGTGAGCGACTTTTTCCTCGTGCAGTTTACACACGGTATCCAGGCGAAGATCGTTTCCGTCAAACCGGACTCTTTGTTAGTGGAGATCACAATGAACAACAAGAGCCTATCCGTACCTATGGTTTATAAAATAGAAGAGAACAGGGTCTTGGCAAAAGGGTATATCGACTTAAACGATTTTGATATGCTCCCTTCGCTCAAAGGGATCAATAAAGCGTGTTATGATCTTCATGAGGGCAAAACATGGCAGGATGTTGAAGTCGGATTTTTGCTTCACTACCAATAACAGAGTGCAGGAGATTTTTCTCCTGTGCCTTTCTGCTTCTCCCCTCTTTTCTCGTTTACATCTGTTCACAGAGCATTGACACAAAATTTACATAACTCTTCTATCATTGTACTATCTCAAAAGCGAGAAATAAAATACTTTTACAAAGGATACACAATGAAAAGAACAGCTATCGCAATTATCGCAACATTTGGTTTGAGTTCGGCGCTCATGGCAGGATCCGGTATGCATTCATGCAAACATCACAAAGAGAGAAGCAGTCTCTACACAACAATAGAGCAGCTCGATCTCACAGAAGCACAGAAAAAAGAGCTGCAAACATTCAGAGAGACGCAAAGAGGAGAGAAAAAAGCCTCAAGAAAAGCGTTGAAAGAAAAAAGAGCGATGAAGCAGAACAGAACTGATCTGAGCAGATTTATGACAGCAGAGAAGTTTGACAAAGAGGCATTTAAAGCAGTGATGAAAGAGAGAATGCAATCCAGAGAGAAAATGAGAGAAGAACGCCGTGAAGCAATGATAGAGAGAAGAGCTGAGAGAATGGAAAAACTCTTTGCTATCCTTACTCCTGAGCAAAGAGAAAAATGGATACAATTATCTCAAAAATAATATGAGGATGAGCGATGTCACGGATCTTGATGGTAGAGGATGACCCTCAGCTTACCGAGCTTTTGGAAGCATACCTTTCCGGGTACGGTATTGAAGTATTCTCTGTCTCGCTGCCGACCGTGGCACTTGAAAAGCTGAAGGTCGAACAGTATGATCTGGTGCTGCTTGACTTGGGTCTGCCCGAGATGGATGGCCTTGAGTTATGCAAAGCGATCAAAACCGATCATCCCCATCTTCCCGTGATCATTTCAACCGCCCGCGCCGATGTCAGCGACAAGGTTGTGGCATTTGATGTCGGTGCGGATGATTATATCGCCAAACCGTATGAACCCAGAGAACTCGTTGCCAGAATTCAGGCGACGATCAAGCGTTATGACAGGTTCTCTTCAGGTTTCAAAGAGGAAACGTTCAGGGTTGACAAGGTGAAAATGCAGATCTCCCGGGAGGGTGAAGTCCTGGACCTCACGCTTGCAGAGTATGAGATATTTGCACTTTTGCTGGAGAAAAAACACCAGGTCGTAAGCCGTGAATTTATCGTAAACAGCATCAACGCCGTCAAATGGCAGAGCAGCGACAGAAGTATCGATGTGATCATCAGCCGGATCCGCCAAAAGATCGGTGATGATATCAAAACCCCCAAATACATCAAGTCTATTCGTGGTGTAGGTTACAAGTATATTGGAGAGTAGGTGAATCAACACTCTGTATTTTTCAAACTGAATATTCTGTTTATGATCGCATTGATAGCGACGCTGATCGCAGGAGCATCTTTTATGGTGCATATTGCCAAAAAAGAGAGAAGCGATCTTCTGTTTAAGGGTAGGATAATCATGCATGAGTACCGTATGACCCAGCAATACCCCCAGGAGCTGCTTGAAGAACTCGGTCTTATGCAGATCAACGGAGAGGAAAAAGAGAAGGTTCTGCAGAAAAGTGCAAACTCCCCAAAAGAGACAGAAGGTATGACAAAAAGAGGAAGAGTGCTGCGATATCAGGGGCATCTCTATCTCTATCTTGAAAATCACCGTGTCAACCTGCTTTTAAAAGATGAACGAACCTGCTGGGAACGATTTTTTGTTTTGTTTGTGGTTCTGTTCGGTTCAACTGTTTTGTTGATCACTATGTATATGCTGCTAAGAAAAACCCTTGTACCGCTGAAAGCTTTACAGAAAGATATCGAACGCTACGGAGAAGGCAGATTGACGCAGTATGTTTTTTCTGATAAAAAAGATGAGATCTCCCAGGTGACCAACGCGTTTTATCGGTCTGTCTCCAGGATACAGCGACTCTCCGATTCCCGTACGCTTTTTATACGAAACCTTTTTCATGAGCTCAACACGCCGGTGACCAAAGGGAAAATCCTTACTGAACTCGTTGAAGAGCCTAAAACCAAGTCAATGCTGGATGCGATATTTTCGAGGCTTGCCTCATTGCTCAAAGAGTTGGCACAGGTTGAGCAGATCACCTCGGAGAACTATGCCCTTGCCAAAAAAGAGGTGCGCATCATCGATCTGCTCGATGAAGCAAAAGACCTCTTATATCTGGAAGAGCGCATAGAGACGAATATCACAGACCAGAGAATGGTTGCAGATTTTGCATCAATGAGCATCGTGTTTAAAAATCTCATCGACAATGCTATGAAATATGGACAAAATCTGGAGATAATCTATGAAGATGAGACCCTCTCTTTCATTAGTGAAGGTGAAGCGCTGAAAGGTGATTTCAGCGAATATGTGGAAGCATTTTCAGAGAAAAAAAACAGCGGAAGATCAGGGTTTGGACTGGGGTTATATATCGCAAATGAAGTGCTCAAAATGCATGATATGGGGCTTGAATATAGCTATAGTGAAGGCAAAAATAGATTTACGATCAATTTCAAAAACATCCTCTAACCTCATTTTGGCTATAATCGCAAGCAATTATGCCGTGATCAAAGCGGTTTTTAAAGAGGATGATTATGCTACTTTTTACTCCTGGACCTACTCCGGTACCCGAATCAGTGCGTCAAGCGATGGCGACGCCGACACTACACCACAGAACCCCTGAATTTGAAGCGATCTTCAAAGAAGCGAGAGAGCGTTTGCTGAAGCTTTACGGCATGGATGAATGTGTAATGCTGGCAAGTTCCGGTACAGGTGCGATGCAAGCATGTGTAGCGAACTTGTGTGAGAAAAAGGCATTGACTGTCAATGCCGGAAAATTTGGTGAGCGTTTTGGAAAGATTGTCAAGAGTATGGAAAAAGAGCTTGTAGAGCTTACCTATGAATGGAATACTCCTGTAAATCTTGAAGATGTCAAAGAGGCATTGGCAGCCAATCCTGATATTGATGCATTCTTTGTTCAGGTCTGTGAAAGTGCGGGCGGACTGCGTCACCCGGTGGAAGAGATCGCGGCGTATATCAAGTCGGTCAATCCGGAGATCATGGTTGTGGCTGACGGGATCACCGCTGTGGGGGTCGAGCCTATTGATGTGACACATATCGATGCCTTGGTCACAGGTAGCCAAAAAGCGCTGATGCTTCCTCCGGGACTTGCAATGATCGGACTCAGCACTACAGCGGTGGTTAAGATCGGTGCGGGGAAGGACTACTACTTTAACCTTGCAAGCGAGATCAAAAAACAGCAGCAAAATACCACGGCGTATACTGCTGCAACGACACTGATTATCGGGCTGAATGCGATCTTTGATGAGATCGAAAAAGAGGGTATCGAAGCACTTTATACAGCAACAGCAAAAAGAGCGAAGGCAACTCAGGCAGCACTCGAAGCAATCGGTTTTGAGATGTATCCCCAGACTCCCGCACTTTCAATGAGTACTGTTCTTGATGAGGATGCCGAGCCGATCAGAAAACTGCTCAAGACCAAATACGGTGTCAATATGGCAGGTGGTCAGGATCATCTCAAAGGGAAGATCTTCCGTATCAACCAGATGGGGCTGATCCCGGTCTATGAGTCAGCTTGGGTGGTCAACAGTATCGAGCTGGCACTGGATGAGCTGGGCAGACGTACCTTTGACGGTACGGCAAGCCGTGTGTTTAACCAAACCTACTATAAATAATGACAGTTTTTAAACAAAGTTCAAAAACTTACGCTGTCGCTGTGACTGCTTCAGCAGCAGGCTCATACGACTTGCCGTATAATGGAGAAGAGTAATGATATTCGAACATGAGATACCAAGCGGGAGCCGTCTCTATTTCGGCAGCAGTGCAAAGATCAAACGCCAGATCGAAGCTGTTGCAAGCCAGACACTGGAGTCGCTGGGGTTTGAAGAGATCGTTACACCGCTCTTTTCTTATCATCAGCATGATGCGTTTGATGAGATGACGCCTCTGGTACGTCTCAATGATGCGAACAACAACGAAGTGACACTGCGTGCCGACTCTACGACAGATGTCGTACGTATTGTGACCAAAAGACTGGGGCGCAGTATCGGGTCCAAGAAATGGTTTTATATCCAGCCGATCGTTACTTTTGCCACAAAAGAGCAGTATCAGATCGGTGCAGAGATCATCAACGGGGATTTTGTTGAGGTTGCGCAGACAACCGCAACACTGTTACAAAAACTGGATGAGACGCCGATCATGCAGGTATCAAATATCCGTATACCCCATCTTCTCAATGAAAAATACGGCGTGAGCCTTGAAGTGCTTAAGTCGATGCATATTGAGCAGATCATGAAAGCCAAACTGTCGTGGATAGAGCAGCTGGTAAAGGTCCACAGAGTAGAGGACCTGGAAGATCTTAGTGCATTTCCGCATGATATTAAAGAGGAGCTGCAAAGGATCAAAGAGGCAGTTTCGGGTATTGAGTATGCCAAAATAGTCATCTCTCCGCTTTTCTATGCGAAGATGAGATATTATGATTCATTGACATTCAGAATGTTTGAAGACAACGCGTTGATCGCAACAGGTGGAACATACAGTATCGACGGTGTGGAAGCGGCAGGATTTGCGCTTTTTACCGATGAGTGTATCGCAAGTAAAATAAGTAAAGGGATGTAAGTGAGTAATAAAGCAGATTTGATCGTAGGTCTCCAGTGGGGAGATGAAGGAAAAGGCAAGATCGTTGACCACATGGCGCAGACACATGACTATGTATGCCGTTTTGCGGGGGGGCACAATGCAGGTCACACGATCGTACTGGACGGAAAGAAGTATGCACTGCACCTTATCCCATCAGGTGTACTCAATCCGAATGCGAAAAATATTGTAGGAAACGGCGTGGTGATCTCTCCTAAAGACTTTATCAAGGAGATGAGTCAGTTTGACAATCTGGAAGGGCGTCTTTTTCTCTCAGATAAAGCACATGTTCTGCTTCCGTACCATGCACTGATCGATCAGGCAAGAGAGCGTATGAAGGGCGATAAAGCGATCGGTACCACAGGAAAGGGTATCGGGCCTGCCTATGGAGACAAGATCGCACGTGTGGGGCACAGACTGGGCGAGTTGCACCATCCTGAAAAACTTGCCGACAAGATTATCGAGTTTTTTGAGATGAACAAACCGGTCTTTGATGCGATGGAAGTGGAGATGCCAGACAGAGATACCTTGCTAGCAGAGTTGAACGAGTACAAAGAGGCACTTGGAAAGTATATCGTGGATACGACACAAATGGCCTGGAAGATCCTTGATGAGGGCAAGAAAGTATTACTTGAGGGTGCACAGGGAACGATGCTCGATATCGATCATGGTACCTATCCGTATGTCACCTCCTCGACAACGGTAAGTGCCGGGGCCTGTTCGGGTCTGGGGCTCAACCCGAAAGATATCGGCAAAGTCACAGGGATAGCAAAAGCGTACTGCACCAGAGTTGGGAACGGTCCGTTCCCAAGCGAAGACCTCGGCGAGAATGGTGACATACTCAGAGAGAACGGACATGAGTTCGGTACAACGACAGGACGTCCCAGAAGATGCGGATGGTTCGATGCGGTTGCAATGCGTCATGCGGTACGTGTGAACGGGGTCGACCAGGTCGCTTTGATGAAGCTGGATGTACTTGACGGTTTCAAAGAGATCAAAGTATGTGTGGCGTATGAGGTAGAGGGTGAGCAGATCGATTATGTGCCGTATGATCTTGAGGATGCGAAACCTGTCTATCAGATATTCCCAGGATGGGAGAAAACTGCGGGGATAAGAAGCTTTGAAGAGCTTCCCCAGGCGGCACAGTCCTACATCGCTGCACTGGAGGCGATGATCGGCACGAAGATCGGTATCATCTCGACAAGTCCAGAAAGAGATGATACAATTATAAGATAAGAAAGGAGTAGTATGAGACTTAAACCCCAACAGACCGGATATATAGCTACAAAGATCGGTATCGATCTTGCCAATGCTCCTTTTGTAACCCTGCCAAAAGGAAGGGAGGCCGTAGTAGCGGCTGCAAAAAAAATTATTGATGAGAACCTTGCCAAAGAGCGCGCGTTGGATGAGAAGGTAAAGTCGATTTTGGCGGAGAACGATGAGGAGATTGAGTTTCAGCATGCTGACGAGAGACAACTCTTCTTTATGATCAAAAAGAAGCTAGCTCCGGAATACGGTGTGATCATGAACTATGATGACAGGTATAACGATCTGGCGCATGTCATTCTTGATGAACTCTATGAAAACTACCTCGCAGAGTATGATGTTAATGAAAACCAGATCAAAAACGTCATCTTCAAGTCCTTCAAAGAGTTTGCCAATGCTTACGAAGAGATCGATGATATTGTCTACAATAAGATCAAGAAGATGAAAAAAGAGGTGATACCGGGTTCACAGGAGTATGAACTGCTCTACGAAAGACTGTATCAGGAAGAACTATCTAAAAGAGGAATGCTATAATGAACAAAGTCTCACTCTATTTTGAAAACGGTCTCTTTCTCGAGGCAAAGAGTTTCGGTGCAGAAGGTACAAGTGTTGGGGAGTGTGTATTTAACACATCAATGACAGGTTATCAGGAGATCACTACCGATCCTTCTTATGCAGGGCAGTTTGTCACATTTACAATGCCTGAGATCGGCAACGTGGGATGCAATGCTCAGGATATGGAGAGCAGCAAGGCGCACTGCAAGGGAGTGATCGTACGCAGCTATCAGGACAGGCCATCAAACTTCAGATGCGAAGAGACACTTGCGGAGCTTCTTAAAAAACACGGTGTGCTCGGAATCACGGCTGTCGATACACGATATATCACCAAAATCCTAAGGAACGAAGGTGCGATGATGATGGTGGCATCCACCGAGATCCATGAGAAAGAGGAACTGAAAAAAGTCCTTGAAAACTCTCCGCGCATTGAAGAGGTGAACTATATCGAACAGGTCAGTACCAAGGAACCGTATATCCATAACCAGTCGCGTTATGACATCACGCAGTTTGACTACGCCAAGCCGAAGACCAATAAAAAGGTCATTGCGCTGGATTTTGGTATCAAACGCAATATTCTCAATGAATTGACCCATGCGGGGATGGAAGTTACGGTAGTGCCAAACAGTATGCCATCTTCAGAGATCATCGCAAAATTTGAAGCAAAAGAGGTGGATGGTGTATTCCTCTCGAACGGGCCAGGCGATCCCCTGATCCTGAAAGAGGAGCAGGAGAAGATCAGAGATCTGATCGCAGCAAAAGTACCGATGTTCGGCATCTGTCTGGGGCATCAGCTTCTTTCTATCTCGCATGGCTATGATACTTTTAAGCTGCAGTTCGGGCAACACGGAGGCAACCACCCGGTAAAGAATCTCAAGACAGGTTCAGTGGAGATCACCGCGCAAAACCACAACTACAATGTGCCGGACAATATCACAGAAGTTGCAGAGATTACTCACATCAACCTCTTTGACAACACGATCGAAGGGGTAAAATATAAAGATGCTCCGATCATGTCAGTACAGCATCACCCTGAAGCAAGCCCAGGCCCGCATGAGAGTGCCTATGTCTTCCAGGAATTTGCAGAGATGCTCGATTGATGCTTTGCATCAAAGTGAAGAGTGAAGAACGAATAGTGAATAGTTCTGGTCTGTATCGCTTTGCGATACTTTGATCGACTGTAGGTTGTGGTACCGGTATCCCCAACATTAATATATATATAAGAGAGAAGTATGAAATTAGCAATTCTTTTTGGCGGCTCAAGCTTTGAGCATGAGATCAGTATCGTCTCTGCGATTACGATGAGAAAGGTGTTCAAAAAGACTGAACTCTCCTTTATCTTTATCGATGCAGAGCGTCAATTCTATCTGATCGAACCGGAAAAGATGAAATCCAATTTTTTCAGTTCCGCTGCTTACAAGAAGTCTAAAAAACTCGTTTTGAAAAATGGTGCTTTTAGTAGCGAAGGACTTTTTGGTTCCAAGGCGGTGGTATTCGACGTATTGCTCAATCTGATACACGGCAGGGACGGAGAGGATGGAAAGATCGCGTCACTGATGGAGTTCTATGCTATCCCGTTCATCTCTCCTCGTCTGGAAGCTTCTGCTCTCAGCTACAATAAGCTCTATACGAAGTTCCTGGCACAAAACCTTGGAGTGAAGACTTTGCCCTATCAACATCTCTCAAAAAATGAAGAGAGAAAATTGACGATGGAGTATCCGGTGATCGTCAAACCGGTCCGACTTGGATCAAGCATCGGTGTAAGTATCGTTAAAAACGACCAGGAATTTGACTATGCACTCGATGTTGCATTTGAATTTGATACGGAAGTTATCATTGAGCCGTTTATCCAGGGAGTCAAAGAGTATAACCAGGCAGGTACCTTTACGCGCGAGTGGGAACTCTCGATCGTAGAAGAGCCGCATAAGGAAGAGTTTCTCGATTTTGAAAAGAAGTATATGGATTTTTCACGCGATTCACAGGTGCTGGCTGCGACTATCGATGATGCGCTTGCTTCAAAGATCCAGGATACTTTCAGAAAAATCTATGATCCGCTTTTTAAAGGGGCGATTATCCGCTGCGACTTTTTTGTGATAGAGAATGAGGTCTATCTCAACGAGATCAACCCGATACCCGGTTCGATGGCAAACTACCTCTTTGATGATTTTGAGGGGATGGTAGAGAGACTCTCGCAAAATCTTCCCAAAGAGCAGACGATCCGGATCAACTACGACTATATCCACTCGATACAATCTGCAAAAGGCAAAGCCTGATTATATCCCTCCCTTTACGGGATAGCAAAAAAATAGGAGTATTAAACTCCTATAAAGTTTCGACGTAAAATCCCCCTATAATTCAGACTTTTTCTGTCCAATTAAAACCCCTCTCCTGCCCAGAAAATGGGAAACTGTGACGTTTGGTGCCACTGAAAATAGAATGTACAAGCTTTAAGTAATTTAACATTAATTTAACACTATAATAGTCGTTGAATGTTGTAGCTTTTACAGCATTATGAAATTTTATAAGGAGGTATGCATGCAGTCAAACGCAGCATTGGAATATGACTATACCGTCGCAAAATTGTTTACTTATACAGCAATTATCTTCGGTCTTGTTGGGATGTTGATCGGGACGCTAATTGCCGCGCAATTAGCATTTCCTGAATTAAACTATCTATTTGGGGAATATGGTACGTTCTCAAGACTCAGACCATTACATACGAATGTCGTTATTTATGGTTTCACTGTAAGTGGGGTTTTTGCAACGTTCTATTATTCGGCACAAAGGGTAATGAAGGTATCTATGGCTGAATCGTCATTTATCATGATGGTAGGAAAGCTACAGTTCATTCTCTACGTTATTCTTGCAGCATGGATGGTGGTGACACTCTTCATGGGAGTAACGGCATCTAAAGAGTATGCACAAATGGAGTGGCCACTCGATGTTCTGACGGTACTGGTTTGGGTACTTTGGGGAGTAGCGATGTTCGGTCTAATCGGGATGAGAAGAGAGAAGGCTCTCTATATCTCTATGTGGTACTTCATTGCATGTTTCCTGGGTGTTGCAATGCTTTACCTGTTTAACAACATGGAAGTGCCTACATACTTTGCAGCAGGCGGACTTGGTAGCATGATGCACTCTGTATCTATGTATGCCGGTACAAACGATGCGTTGGTACAATGGTGGTGGGGACACAATGCGGTTGCATTCGTATTTACTGTACCTATCGTTGCTATGGTTTACTACTTCCTTCCAAAAGAGTCTGGACAGGCAGTTTACTCATACAAACTTTCACTTCTTTCTTTCTGGGGATTGATGTTCGTTTACCTTTGGGCTGGTTCACACCACCTGATCTGGTCTACAGTTCCTGACTGGATGCAGACAATGGGTTCAGTATTCTCTGTAGTACTTATCCTTCCATCTTGGGGTTCGGCGATCAACATGCTTCTTACAATGAAGGGTGAGTGGAATCAGTTGACTGAAAACCCGCTGATCAAATTCATGGTTCTTGCATCAACATTCTATATGCTTTCAACACTTGAAGGTCCGATCCAGGCGATCAAATCTGTCAATGCGATTGCACACTTTACTGACTGGATTCCTGGACACGTTCACGATGGTGTACTTGGTTGGGTTGCGTTCATGATCATGGCGGCACTTTTCCACATGGCACCAAGAATGTTCAAAAGAGAGATCTACTCGAAAAAAATGCTTGAAGCACAGTTCTGGGTACAGACAACTGCAGTTGTTCTTTACTTTACCTCTATGTGGATCGCAGGTATCACACAAGGTATGATGTGGAGAGCGGTAGATGAGTATGGTAACTTGATGTACTCATTCATCGATACAGTAACAGTACTTCACCCATACTATACGATCAGGGCAGTTGCAGGTGTATTGTTTGTAGCAGGATTCATTCTATTCGCATACAATATGTTCATGACGATGACAGCTTCTAAGAAACTAGAAGAAGAACCGCAGTTCAGAAGCCCTATGGCTGCATAAGGAGGTAGGTTATTATGTTTCATTGGTTAGAAAAAAATCCATTCTTCTTCTCTGTAGGAGTGTTTATCGTTATCGCGTTTGCAGGTCTTATCGAGATCGTGCCTAACTTTGCCGAAGCATCAAGACCGGTTGCAGGGCTTAAGCCTTACAGCGTTCTTGAGCTTGCAGGTAAAGAAGTTTATAAGAAAGACAACTGTCTTTCTTGTCACTCTCAGCTGATCCGTCCATTTAAGTCAGAGACTGACAGATACGGTCAATACTCACTCTCCGGAGAGTATGCGTATGACAGACCGTTCCTCTGGGGTTCAAAAAGAACCGGTCCGGATCTTCACCGTGTAGGAAACTACCGTACAACAGACTGGCATGAAAACCATATGTGGGAACCGACTCAGGTTGTTCCTGGTTCGATCATGCCTGCATATAAGCACCAGTTTACAAACATTGCTGATATCGAAACAGCGTATGCTGAAGCGGTAACAGTAAAAAATGTGTTTGGGACACCGTATGGTGATGAGTTCCAGCCTTCAAGAGAAGCGTGGGAAGCTCACAAGCCAAAAGTACTTGCTGAAGCAAAAGCAATTGCTGCTGACATGAAAGATCCAGGTGTAAAAGCTGCTATAGAAGCAGATGAAGTACCGGAAATCGTAGCACTGATTGCATATATGAACAGATTGAAGTAAGTAGAGATGGATATTAGAGAACTTCAAGGCTATGCCAGTTTCTTTATGACCATTTTTTTGGTGATTATGTTGTATGGGTACATCATACATCTGTACAGAAGTGAAAAGAAGGGCGAAAGGGACTATGAAAAATACGGGAACATTGCGATCGACGATGAGCTTGATAGCAACCCCGTAGAAAAGAAACCCGAGGCTCAGAGTGAAAAGAAGGAGCAAAAGAAATGAGTAGTTTGATGATAAAAGCTTTGGCTTTTGCAGCAGCATTGATCGTTGCAACCTTGGTGGTTGTAAAGCAGATGAATGTCAACCTGGATGACCCGATCAACCAGCTGACATTGCTCGGTGCTGTAGCAATTGCGGTGCTTACATTTGGTGTATCTGCGAAGTATGTAAACCAAATGAAGACAGATAAAGCAGGCGGTGAGCTTGCTGAAGAGAACTGGGACGGTATCGGTGAGTATAAAAACGAACTTCCCGGCGGTTGGGCATATTCGTTCCTGGGAACATTGATCTGGACTGTATGGTATTTCCTATGGGGATACCCGCTTAATGCCTACAGCCAGATCGGTGAGTATAACGAAGAGGTGAAAGCGTATCAGACTAAGTATGAGGAGAAACACACAAACCCTGATGATGCTACCCTGCTTCAAATGGGAAAATCGATCTTCCTCGTACAGTGTGCACCATGTCATGGTATTACAGGTGACGGGATGAACGGTAAAGCGCATGACTTTACAGCTAGAATGAGCAAAGAGCAGGTTCTTGATGTGATCAACAACGGTCAGAACCAACTTGGTTACCCTATGGGTGCAATGCCAGGCGGTATGGCGACAGGTGCTGATGCTGAAGCGATCGCTGAGTATGTTGCAGGCGGTATGAAGGGTGAAGCACCGGCAATGTTTGCTGCATGTGTAGCATGTCACGGAGCTGACGGCACAGGCAATAACGGTATGGCACCAAACATTGCAGGATATGATGATGCATTGATCAAAAATACACTTACAAATGGTAAGAAGGGTATGATCGGTAAAATGCCATCATTTAAAACAATGATTACACCTGTTCAAGAAAAAGCATTGACTGTTTACCTGCAGTCATTGGTACAATAAGGAGTATAGATGGCTGAGAATACAAGTAGAAATATGTTTGGTTTGCACGGTGTGACAGGAATGTTGATAGCAACTGTACTTTTGCTGTCGATTCTTGTCTTCCTGACAGTAAACGCTATCTCGGTACAGCAAGCGAATGCTACAAATGCATATGACCCGACTCCGATCACAGGAAGTCTGGACAATGTCAAGATGAAGAGCAAAGAGAATGCAGACTTTGCCTTCCAAGATGCAAAATAGTAAAAGGATAAAAAATGATTACTATTATGGATAAAGTTTTGGCGTGGGGTATGGTTATCACTGCTATTATTACACTGTGGGTGGTTGTAACTCCCAATCACCTATTTATAGGATAACTTATATGAGCAAAGCACAAGTAAGGGCAACCTTGCTTGCTTTGTTGCTTCCACTACTTCTTAATGCGACATATATTCTCCATGAAAATATTTTAAAACCTCAGGCTTCAAAGATGATTGAGGAGATGGGTAGCGAGTTGTTGACAAAAACGGGTATCAATGCCTATCTTATCGCAACCAATGAGGTTTTCCCCGAAAGATACAATCTGGTAGAGTACAGCAAGAAGTATGAAAGCAATATGAGCAAGCCGTATGTATTGTTTATTTTTGCACCTTATGCAGTGATCACTGAAGAGTCGGGCCAAAGAGGCCGGTTCGGTATTATCCCCTCTTCAAATGAAGTAAAAAAACTGTATGATTACGACGAAGTAAGAGATGCCGCTATTGATATCGTGGCAGTAAAAGACGAGAACAGTGACGAGGACAAACACAATATCGGTGTGGTTCAGGCATATTCAACATTGGCTGATCAGATCGCCGCATCGAAAGGTGAGACGATGACCACCACAATCCCTGACGAAACAGGAATCGTCATCTATATACTCAAGATATTTGTCTATTCCGGTTCGATTTTTGTCTTTTGGATATTCTTATTTAGACCACTGATCAAGAGGATAAGAGATGGCAAACAATAAAGAGAAAACCTACTGGCCGCATATGATACTCGGTTTTTTTATCCTGGGTATCTCCCTGGGGTACTGGACGATCAAATCGGCATCAAGCATGCCGGTTCAGGAATCCAATAACTTCATGATGAAATATCAGTCTGCAGATCTGAATATCAATGAGATCATGGAGAAGAAAGTACTTTTTGACAAACAGTACACTATAGAATTGTCCGGGAAAGAGACAATGGTTCTGGAAGATGAGAACAGACACTCAAAACGCCTACAGGCAGATCCTGTAAAGCTTACATTGGGGGCAAATGATTTCACTTATCTGGTCACCAGGAAAAACGGAAGTATCGTTGCAGATGCGAATGTATCATTTCTATTGACCAGACCTCATACAAGAGAGGATGATCTTATGATAGAATCTGTGCCTTACAGCAGCGGTGAATATCTCATCAAAGATATCAATATCACCAAACCGGGAAGATATACTTTACAGCTTCGCGCAAAAGTAGGCGATGCGATTGGATACTCAGAGATAGAGGCATATCTCAAGCCATAAACTATGACGATCTAGATCGTCATAGAGAAGATTCTTTTTTCCGGCTGTTCGGCCACTAATCTCAGGTCAAATGCCATACAGACGTTTCTGACAAACATACGGCTGGACTCTTTGACGACAAGTTTCTCGTCATAGATCTCGATGAGACCGTCCTCCTCCATCTCTTTAAGACGCTCAAGTATCTCGGGCATACTCTCCAGTTTCATTGTGTCGTCCGCCCATGAGGTTTCAAGGTTGCACATCAGGTTAAGGATGTGTCGGCGTACGATCAGATCCTCTGTGGTGAGCAGATGCCCCCTGAAGACAGGGAGCTCACCTTTGTTCACTCTATCAATATAGTCCCCTACCCGTTTTTCATTTTGTGCGAAGCTGTACCAGCTGTCCGAGATCGAAGACATCCCAAGGCCGATCATCAGCTGCGTTTTCCCGGCTGTATACCCCATGAAGTTTCTGTGGAGCGTATGGTTTTTCATCGCCTTGTAAAGTTTGTCTGTAGGCAGAGAGAAGTGGTCCATCCCGATCTCTTCATATCCCGCTTCAAAAAAGAGCTGTTTCCCCAGTTCATAGAGCTCTCTTTTGTACTCGTCTTTGGGGAGATCATTCTCATCAAACCCCCTCTGTCCGACTCCTTTGATCCATGGTACATGCGCATAGCTGTAGTAGGCGATACGATCAGGCATCAGCTTGACGGTATTAGCGATCGTAGTTTTGATATTCTCTTTGTTCTGGTGCGGAAGGCCGAAGATGATATCGTGCGAGATAGACTCATAGCCTATTTTTTTTGCAAGCGTGTGGATCTTCTCTACATCCTCAAAACTCTGGATCCGGTTGATCGCTTTCTGGACTGTCGGGTCATAATCCTGTATGCCGAAACTGGTACGTCTAAACCCCAGATCATAAAGTGTCTGCAGCTGCTCTTCTGTCGTGTTATTCGGGTGTGCCTCAAAACTGAAATCGTAACTCTCCGGGCGTTTTGCATAGACAAAGATACCGTCGATCAGACGTTTGAGATTCGCTGCGGAGAAAAATGTCGGAGTACCTCCCCCTAGATGTATCTCACGGATAATAGGTGTATCCTCCAATAGATCGACATAGAGCCTCCATTCGTTCAACACCGCATCGATATAGGGGTCTTCAACGGAGTGCTGTACCGTGATGTGTTTATGGCAGGCACAGAAGGTACAGAGATTCTCACAATAGGGGAGGTGAATATAGAGACTGATCCCCTCGCTCCTGTTGCTCTCGTCAAATGAACGCTTTACTGTCTCTTTCCAATCCTCTATGGAGATACCCTCTTTGTCCCAGAACGGTACGGTCGGATACGAAGTGTATCGGGGACCCGGGATGTTGTACTTTTGTATCAGTGCTGCATTTTGAAGCTCTGCCATCACTATCCTTCATAACTTGTATTAATTCATAAGATTATATCCAAAAGGCACTATCAGCCAAATTATAGCAACGGATGTCAATATGGGATATTGTGTAGAAACTTACAGGGGCTGTGATATACTACACCCTATGATAAAGAGAAGAAACCAATACAAGCGAAACAAAACATGTTAAACCACAGTGAACTTCATGTCTATCCCACCTCCAGGGCGCTGCGGGAAGTCAGTCAAGGATTCAAGGACGAAGAGGGGTTTTTGCCGACGCTGATGCGTATGGACGAGTTTGAAAACCGGTTGATATTGCTTGAAGGCAGGCGTCAGGTAGATCCCCTGCAGCGTATTCTGTTTTTGAGAGAAGCTGCAAGATTCGAAGCGTTTGAAGGGCTTAATATCGATCTGGAACTTCTCCGTTTTTTTACACGCTCCGATGCGATCTTCAAATTTTATGAAGAGTTGGCAGCGGAAGCGGTAGGCTTTGAGAAACTGCGTCAGGCTGATGCCTATGCGGAATTCGATACGCATCTGGATATCCTTGAGCAGCTTTTGGAAAACTACCATAGGATACTGCAGCAGCGGGGATTGACCGACAGGGCATTTATCCCTGCAAGCTACGAGATCAATGAGGGATTTGTCGATAACTATCAAAAGATAGAGGTCTATCTGGAAGGGTATCTGAGCCGATTTGAGCTTGAATTGCTGGAAAAAGTATCAAAAAACGTCCAGCTGATCCTCCACTACCGTACCAGCAGATTCAACAAAAAGATGCAGGAGCGCTTTGAAGCGTATGGGCTGATCTTGCCGACCAATGCCGAAGTAATTATAGATTTTAGCGCAAAAACTCTCATCAAAGAGATCCCCAACAGTACCAAGATCGATGCGCAGACCTTCCAGGTCGGTGAGCGCAGCGAGCAGGTCGCTCTGGCTTTCGAGAAGATAGAGCATATGGTACAAGAGGGGATAGACCCTGAAAAGATCGTAGTGATCCTGCCTGATGAACGTTTCAAAGCCTACTTCTCCCTCTATGACAAACTCAACAACCTGAACTTTGCAATGGGGTATGACTATGCCGAGGGGAGAGTCTATAGATCCCTGGAGGTACTCTCCCGTTATCTGGGAAGTTTTGAAAAAGAAGAGAGAGTGCTGCTGCAAAGGTACGGCGTCGATCTTGAGAAGGTGGCAGAAGCTATCCCGTCTGGCGTATGTACGGTCACACAGTTTTACGGAGTATTGGATGCCCTCGGGCTGCTGGATGTATCTCTTGAAAAAGAGAGTGATGAGACTGCACGGCACAACGAAAGGGTTTATGAGAAATACCTGCAGTTTATCCACACCTTTCAGGAGGAGGAGTTGCGATTCAAGGAGTGGCTCTATCTCTGGATGAAGGCACTAAGCACGATCACTATCGATGATGTAAGAGGAGGGAAGGTGACGGTCATGGGAGTGCTTGAGACCAGGGGTGTGAGTTTTGACGGCGTGGTGATCGTGGATTTCAATGACGGTATCGTCCCGGCAAGCTCCAGCAAAGACCAGTTTCTCAACTCAAGTGTCAGGGCATTTGCCGGACTGCCGACACGGAGCGACAGAGAGTCCCTGCAAAAACAATACTATAAAAGAGTGCTGGAACAGGCAAAAGAGGCAGTGATCATCTATAGCAGCAGCGAGAACAGGCTTCCTTCAAAGTTCCTTTATGAACTGGGCTTGCAGGAGGCCAAAGAGGGAAAGGCTTCTCTTGGCCTTCTCTACGGTGAGGCAAAGCAAAGTGTTGTACAGCAGGATCCTGTTGTCGCATCATTTGATGCCAGGGCGATCACATGGTCAGCCTCAAGGTTTAAAACCTTTCTGGAGTGTAAACGCAAATACTACTACCGCTATGTCCGGAAGATTGACGCCAAAAAAGAGGAAGAGCTCAATGAAGGGGCTTTTTTACATCAGCTTTTGGAGTATCTTTTTAAAGAGCAAAGTCACTATTTTTCGATCGAGGAGATGGAGGAGAAACTCTACCGCTTGATGGATCAGCTATTGATTCAGGATGATGCGAAAACAAACTATCAAAAACTGCTATGGAAAGAGAGACTCAAAGGTTTTATCACAAGTCAGGTTGCCCACTTTGAGTCCGGCTGGGAGGTTGTGGAGCGAGAGAAGGAGTTTTCAGGAGAGATAGGCGGATTGCATTTTAAGGGGCGGATCGACCGTATCGACCAGGATGCAACGCGCACACTGGTGCTCGACTACAAAAGCGGGAGTACATCAGAGGCGCAGAAGAGCCGAAACCTTGAATCGCTCAACGATTTTCAGATGAGTATCTACCACCAGATACTCCAGTCCAAGTACCAGAATATCTCCCTGGCATTTGTCAAACTTTTCGAGGAAGGGAAAATAGAAGAGATCACGGCACTGGAGGAGAAGAACGAGCTTCTTGCAGAGCATATCATTGCGCTGAAGCAGACGACTTCGTTTATAGCAGAGAAGTGCGAAAGACTTTCGACCTGTACCTACTGTGAGTTTGCATTGATGTGTGAGAGAGGGGAGTACCTATGATCACCACTGGAAGTGGAGACTTTAGTCCCACCAAAAAAACATACTCAAATCTACCGCATGTCGATATAGAGGACAGCTACCAGTTTATTACTTTTAGAACCAAAGAGAGTGTAGATAATTATGTAAAAAAACTACATGGAGGATTGAAAGTCGAAAAAGTAAAGCAGTATGCTATTGACAACTATTTGGATAGATCACAAAATGGTGTATTCCTATATGGTAAAGTGGTGGCTGAGATTCAAATCTATTTCCAAAGTTACGATAAAAAACTATTTGACCTTATTGCTCTTACTATTATGCCAAACCATATCCATATTCTTATCAGACAAAAAAGTGCTCTCTCAAATATCTTAAGAATATTAAAGGGAGGTTCTGCACATATAGTCAACAAGATATTGAACAGAAAAGGTCAAGTATGGTCGAGTGATTACTACGATAAGCTGATACGTGATGAGGTACACTTTTCTTTAACCTATCAGTATATCAAGAATAATGCTTTAAATGTAGGCTTGACAGATGCAGAGGAGAGGTTTTATGGATGTTATGAATAAACAAAACCTTGGATTTATATATGGTATAAGCGGTGGGGTGGGACTAAAGTCTCCACTTCCGTTTGGCACAATACATCGACTTGATTTTGGAAGTGAAGACTTCAGTCTCACTCAAATAACAGATCCAAGTTTACGTCATGTCAATGACAGGGGAAGAGAAAATGTCTAATACACAAAAGCTGAAAGATTATCTGATAGGCGAAGATGGATTTTTATTGAACGATATGCATAACGGAAAAACGATTATGCTGTCTGGTGCTTGGGGTTCTGGAAAAACTCATTTTTGGCAGAATGATCTGGAACCTAAACTATTGGAGGAATTTAAAAAACGTGATAAATCATGTACTTATATCAGTTTGTATGGAAAAGATAGTCTAAATGCCTTAAAACAAGAAGTATTTATAAAAGCTTCATCTGAAAATTCTTTTCTTTCAAAAGAGGTGGCTACTTTTGGTTTTGAAGCTCTTTCTAGTATTGAAGAGAGTGATCTTGTAGTAGGTAAAGTTTTGAGTACTGCTAAAGGTTTAAATAATTACCGAAAAACTACTAAAGGGATAAAACGACTTAAGGATGGTGGAGTAATTTGTTTTGATGACTTTGAAAGAAAATCAAAGGAGATAGACTTAAATGATCTTTTTGGATTTATATCTCAAGTAGCTATTGAATATCAATGCAAAATAGTGATTATATTGAATAGTGATGTTTTTGAGGGTGAAGAGGCAAATGTATTTAAAATGGTTAAAGAGAAAACAGTGAATAAATTTTTTTATTTTCAGCCAAGTATTGAAGAACTTTTTTATCTGATAGCAAATGATGAAAAATATAATAAATTAAATGATTATAAAGAAGATATTTTAAAAACTCTTGAAGAAACTGAAGAACTAAATGCACGGATTTATATTCAGGTATTAGATAATTGTTTAGAGTGGATCAAAAAAGATTATGATAGTAAAGTATTGGATGTGTTAACATTAGCAACAATATTTTTTATTAAAAACCATGAAGTATTAGAT
>Ga0209206_10000003_pt1 | contig 74348 bp, 67 predicted proteins | sample ZodSprsou2mmetaG_FD_185478 | JGI IMG/M metagenome (GOLD analysis project Ga0209206, IMG submission 185478) | Hot spring sediment microbial communities from Zodletone spring, Oklahoma to study Microbial Dark Matter (Phase II) - Zodletone Spring... ...
AACTAATGATTTCACAATAGTACCGAAGGCAGCACCAATGACAATACCTACTGCCATGTCGATTACGTTCCCCCGCATGGCAAATTCTTTAAATTCCTTGAACATTACTTATATCCTCCTTTATTTATCGATTCTCACGCCTTTACAGGCGGAGATTAGAATTCCCGTTAGATTAAATTCTAAAGGGCTCATGGAATAGCAAACCAAAAGCCACCATCTCTTACCCCTTCATCATTAAATTGTAACATAGCACTATCTCTGGCATACACTGAGAATTACATAATTAATTATTCGACAAAAAATTCTGAATTCCTGCTTATAAGAGAAAAAATTTGTTTTTAGGTTACATTTTCTATATAAATTATCTAAATAGCTTGAATTGTTTTTTAAAAAAATCTTTCATTTTACACCTTAACCATTCTCCTAATGCTGAATAATATATTCTCAAATCAAAATTATTGCAAAAAATAAAGCCAGACTTAGAATGTAATTGCCAAGAAAAAATCCGTAGCAACCAAAACTAAGCCCGGCTTTTGCTTTTTGTTAAGTTAAAATCCAAAGTTGACTTTGATTCATTTTTTTTCTATTCTTATTCAGGTTCAGGTAATCCGCTTTCCCATTTACCTAATCCGGGACCTGCTGGGCTAATATATTGAGCTCCAGATATGCCATCACAAGGATCGTTTTCCACTTCCTGAACAATAGCAAAGGCATTCCAGATAACTGGACCAATCTCGGTGCCATCGGCATTGTACCAAAAACCATCTATTGCATCTGCATCTGCAGGTGCAGCGACTATCTTACAGAAGTAATCCCAGTAGCAAGTACCTTCAAGCTGTGCCCAGCTAAAGGCTACCTGGCCCCATTGACTACACCATTCAGCGGCAAGTCCAGTAGCGACTAACTTGAACTTTAGTTCACCACTTCTCGGTGAAAAGGTATATTCTGTGGTGACCCAATTTTCTTCACCGCCTTGAGAGGCATATGAACCAATCGATTCCCAATCAATTCCATTCACATTCAATATATAGACATCAAAATTATCATTTTGGGAACCATCGAGGTGACGCAGGATAAGTTTATGAGCTTCTGCCCCATTTGTATTCATGGTGAAATAGGCGTCTTCGAAACCAACACAACCATCTCCAGGACCCATGAGCAATCTGAAAGTGTCATCGTCTCCACCACCATAGTCTCCGCCCCAAGTCCAAGGATCACTCCAACCTGTTAAATTGTGCCCTTCTTCACTAACCGGATCTCCTATGTCTAATTCATCAACGATGCTATTTTCATTGTAAGATCCCCATTGATGGTTGGTTAACCAGGCGCCTGAACCGATGTAAGTGGGGGAGCCATAATGACGGTCAAGTAGACCATCGCCATCACAGTCCTTATTGGAGAGCCAGGCATCGTTCCATTTCATGATTAAGCCTACGTCCTTCCATTCTTGGCACCAAGCAGCATCCCGATAAGAATCACAATAATAGCCATTAAACATAAGCGCTTGGTAGTTGTAGCCCCACTTATCATAGCCAGTAGTTATAACTTCATCATCAGACGTTAAAAGTGTTCCGCTCTGGATAGTAGTACACTCAGTGGGTTTTGCTTTATCTAAGTCATTTTGTTCGGTAGGTGGCGCTACAGATGTAGTACAACCTACGACGATAAGCGCTAATGCTGCTATCACTACTATTAAATAAATTAACTTTTTCATTAAAATACTCCTTTACTTAAATATTTTTTTCTTACAGATAGCCTTTGCTTTTCACTTTTTATTCGAGTTGAAATGTAATTTAAATTACTTCAACTCCATCAATAGACATCGCCTCCTTTTTATTATTAAGAAAATTTTATGTGATTTAATTCACCACCTTCCCCATCTTTGGTTATCCGACTTTAGTTCCCTGATAGATTGACAGTAAGAACGAAACTTGTGGAAACAAGAGTTAAAAGAATTACCAACCTGGTGAAACAGGGATATTTTTTTATAAAAAATAACTTTTTTCATTCTTTTAAGGTAAGATCGAAGGGTAAATTTAAATAATTTAACAACAGGCAAGAAAGATCACCTCCCTTTTTAAGGTTAACCAAAATTTATTGTGATTTATTTCACAAAAAAGAAAATAATTCCCCGGTAAGGTTAGATATGATTTTGATTAGAATAGCTTTCCACAGGCAGTTTTTAAGTGAGTAGTTGACAAGATTTTTTGAGAGATCTTAAGCTTAATATATATAAGAACAGGAGAAATGAGGATCTATAGTCATAACAAAAAACTGCCAAATTTTATTTAGTTAAAAAGTCGGCAGTCTGGCAGTCCTGTCACTAAAAGTGATTTAGACCCATAACTTTGCGGCCTATCCTTTGGGATAGTTTACCTTTCTCAACTTCTTGGGAAGTTTTACTTTAGCAGTTCACCTTCCTATTGAAAAAGTCTTATTTTAGGTTGGGGGTTAATTATATAATATTTTTACACAAATTGCAAATTTAGAGAAAAGTTAAAAAAATATTTCTAATTTTTTCTACTGTCGTGTTGTATATATGCTACTTAAACTATGTGTACTTTAAGTATACGACATGTATTTCAAAAATCCTTCTTTTTTGGAAAAATATTTTAAAATTTTTTTAATCTAAATCGATTTCTTTCCCTTCGATGGTTATCTTTTTTCTTCTTTTTCCTGCTCAATAATTTTAATCAGCTTTAATAATATTTCTATCCGCGCTTGGGCATTCATATGCATAAAAACCTCTAAGGCCTCCTGATAATATTTTAGTGCTTCTTCAGGTTTGCCTAAAGTAATGTAAATCAGTCCGATGTTTCCTAAATTGGTTGCTATGCCTTCTTTATATCCGATCTTTTTATTTATCTTTAATGATTTTTGATAATGATCCAAGGCTTGATCAGTTTCCTTTAAATTACTGTGCGCCAGACCAATATTATTAAAGACATTGGCTATTCCTTCCTGGAATTTATTCTTTTCATAAATCTCTAATGCTTCCTGAAAAAGTTTTAATGCTTCTTCAGGTTTTCCTGAATCAGTATATACTATCCCCATATTGGTCAGGCTATTTGCTATAGCTGGTTCATCTTTAAATTTCTTGCTAATCTCTAACGCTTCTTCCTGACACCTTAATGCTTCATCCTGTTTACCCAATTCGTTGTATAGGGTACCTATATTGTTAAGATTATGGGCGGCGCCCTGCTCATACCCGAGCTTTTGATTAATCTCTAAGGCTTGCTGATAATAGGCCAGAGCTTCATCCGGTTTACCTAAATTATGGTAGATGTTTCCTATATTGCCGAGCGCAGCTGATTTAGCTGGTAATTGTGTAATTTTATTTTCTGCTCTTTTTAAAATATTTAATGATTCTTTAAAATATTTTTCCGCTTGATTTAGTTTGGATAAAAAATAATAACAGTTACCAACAAGGATGTTAAAACCAATTTTATCTTCTTCGGGGATACTCAAGTCATACAGGCATTTTTCGTACACTTTAATAGCTTCCTCAAATTTAAATTCTTTCTCATATTTTTGTCCTGAAAGGAAGGATTTTTTTAATAAAGGGTTCCTTTCCAGAACTTCGGTCAGAGTTCCCGGTAAATTTCTGTCGAATAATTCCTGTCTTTGGTTTAAACGATTATAAAGTTCTTCCCTTTTAGTTTTTTCTTCTTGATTCTTTTTATCTTTCACTATTAAATATAGGTCAAATATGAGTATTAGGGCACAGATAACCCATAGTACTATTTTCATTTCTGACGATATATTTTTTAGCATAAATATACCGGCAGCAAATATTAACGGTCCTGCTATAGAAATAATATTAATAAATAAATTCATATCTTTATCTCCTTAGATTAGAGAAATTTTATTTAAGTCGAATTTTCGTTGTTATATTTTAATATTCGATGAAAATTTAAAAAACCCTTTTTTTGACAGAAAATATTTTTTAAGGAACAGAGAGGGACAAGGGAATTCTTTCGTTCCTTTTCCAAATCATATAGATATAGTCTTCATATTGTGGTAAGATGATGATTAAATCTATTTGATAGAATACACTAAAAAGAAGAAAGAGAAAAAATAAATTTGAAAAAACAAACCAAGGGATATCTACTGGTTGCTGCAGCCGGAATTTTATGGGGAACGATAGGGCCACAAGTAAAAATACTGCTTAATTATCAATTATCGGTCCAGACCATTGTATTATGGAGAATGGCTTTTGCATTTGTAATATTATTCCCCTTTGTCTTCTTTACCAAGAGAGAAATGCTGAAAATTGATTTGAAAGGAGTTGCTTATTTTTCTTTAATTGGAATTTGTACTCAGTTTTTCTTTAATTTATTATATTTCAGTGCAATTCAAATAACTACTATTGCCACCGCAGTTACTCTATTATATACTGCACCAATATTTATTGCTGTTATGGCGAGAATTTTTTATAAAGAATTATTTACTGCTTTTAAAACTGTGGCTCTTCTTCTCTGTATAGGGGGTTGTTTCTTTACTGCTACCGGAGGTTCAATGGAGACACTAAAATTAAATTTACTCGGTGTATTAATGGGCTTGGGAGCAGGCTTTACTTTTTCCCTGTTTACTATTTTAAGCAAAGCAATAATAAAAAAGTATCACCAGCTAACCATCATCGTTTATTCTATCGGATTTGGACTTCTTTTTTATCTTCCTTTTTCTCATCCTTTCGCTATTTTCCAGATGGAGCCAAATTTTAATATGTGGCTGTTGCTATTTTTTATAAGCTTGATTTCTACCGTGCTGGCTTATGGATTATATATTACCGGTTTATCTTATGGCATTGAGGCATCAAAAGCTGGAATTATAAGCACTCTGGAACTGGTGGTATCAGTCATACTTTCTTATCTAGTATTTAAGGAAGCTTTTTGGGGATGGAAATTAATAGGAGTTTTGATGGTCGTGGTTTCGGTGATAATTGTCCAAGCGGATAAGATTTTACCGGCAAAAATAAAACAACCAAAAAGATTAGCGGCTTTGATAATTGGTTAAATACACTCCACTGACCACGAAGATTGCTCCAATAACCAGAGATAAAGATAATTGTTCATGGAGAATTATAACAGCCATTAAAGTAGCAAAAATAGGAACAAAATTAATAAATATTCCAGCCCGGGAAGGGCCGATTTTCTCAATTCCTTCATAATACCAGGTAAAAGCTAAGGCAGTTCCTAAAAACCCTAAAACAAAAATACTCAACCATACTTCTGCACTATATTGCCTAAAACTTTGAAGAACACCTTCCTGATAAGCAGGCAAAATAAGAATTAGAGTACCGACAAGACAGGCATAGGTAATGGCAATCACTGGCCTTAGGTCTTTCATTATAATTTTACCCAGCACGGTAAAGGAGGACCAGGAGATCACGCATCCCAATAAAAATAATTCCCCCCAACCGATATTGCCTTGTAAAATAACCCGGAGATTTCCCTGAGAAATTACGATTAACGCCCCGCATAGAGAAAGAATGATTCCTATAAATTTAAATTTAGTAAATTTATCTTTAAATATTAAAATTGAAAGCAGGGTAATTACGGAAGGATTCAAGGAAACAATCATGGAAGCACGGCTCGCTGTGATAAATTTTAATCCGGAGAAAAAGAGGAAATTATAACCGGCAACACCGGTAAGTCCCAGAGCTATAATCAATAAAAACTGTGGAAGGCTAAGACGAGGAAATTGACCATATTTTTTAAGGACAAAAAAAATTAAAAAGAAAGAAGCCAGTAAGAATCGCAAAAAAGCTGAAGTGAAGGGAGGGAGATTTGCGGCCATTATCCTCCCGGCAATAAAGGTGCTTCCGAAAAATAAAGCGACCAGAAATAATTTTATATAAGCAATATTAGTTTTTAATAAAATTTCGAAATACCTCCAAATATCTATTGATTATAAATCCGCCATTTTATTTAAAGCTTCATCTTTTAAACGATAAATGATCCATTCTTTCATTGGCTTTGCGCCCATTTGATCATAAAATTTTCGAGCCGGATTCCAATCTAAAACAACCCATTCCATTCTTTCACATTTATGTTCTTTGGCAATCATCGCACATTTTTTGAATAAAGCAGTTCCAATTCCTCGTCCCCGATACTCCTCAGAAACATATACATCTTCTATATAAAGACCGGGTCGGCCTATAAAAGTAGAATAATTAAAAAAGTAAAGGGCATAACCCGCAGGATTGCCTTCAATTTCTGCTATCAGCACCCGGGCATATGGTTTATCTCCGAAGAGAGTATCCCGGATAGTTTCCTCGGTAGCAACCACCTCTTTAGACATTTTTTCATATACCGAAAGTTCTTTAATAAATTTAAGAATCAAGGGAACATCCTTTAGGGAAGCTTCTCGGATATTCAGATTAATTTCTTCGAATTTTTTCACAAACCTTCCTCCTGAGATTATTATTTATATTGACTTATATTTACTTAAAATAGGACAGAGATATCTCTGTCCTATTTATTTTTTCTATAAAATACAAAAAATACAAAAATTCTATAAAAATTTTTTTATACGGGCATCATTCTAAATAAGTTAATTCTTCGCTTTTCTAAATTCATACTCCTTTTAGACCAATTTCTTCAGCTACTTCCTGCATTCCGGATATAGTATCAGCAATAAGATCTGTCAGTTCCATTCCTAACATCTGTGCACCTTTTTCGACAATAGATCTATCTACTCCGGCAGCAAATCTTTTATCTTTCCATTTTTTCTTCACTGATTTTACTTTTACATCCATAATACTTCGAGATGGTCGAACCAAAGCCGTCGTTACTACCAGTCCGGTAAGCTCATCTATGGCATATAAAACTTTTTCCAATTCTGTCTCTGGCTCAACTTCTGAACAGAGTCCCCAGCCATGACTCACTACGGCTCGAATGTACTCCTCAGGCCAGCCTTTTTCCTTTAATATTTCCTCGCTTTTATGGCAATGCTCTTCGGGAAACTGCTCATAATCAAGGTCATGAACCAGACCAATAATCCCCCATTTTTCTTCATCTTCTCCCCGCTTGCGGCCAAAATAGCGCATAACTCCTTCTACGGCTAAGGCATGCTTTATCAGACTATCACTTCTGTTGTATTCGGTGAGCAACTGATAAGCTTCTTCCCTGGTTGGGACTATTGAACTCATCTTATTTCCTCCTATTCGAGTTGTTCTTTATTTATTTTGACTAATTTTATCAATTATCTATTATACTGTCAAAGAGTTTTAAAGGCACAGGGAACCTTCCTCTCATCCTTTTTCTTTTTTAAAATTTTACTTCAACGTTCTCTCTTTCTTCGCCCTCTGTTTTGAAATAAGGCCTGCTGGCAAAACCGAACAGGTTGGCAACAATAGAAGTCGGTACTTGAACTATCGCTATATTATATTTCATAGCCGTATCATTATAGAATTGCCTTGAATATCCTATTTTATCCTCGGTATCTTTCAGTTGTGTTTGAAGATCCAGGAAGTTTGTATTAGCCTTTAAATCCGGATAATTTTCCGCGACGGCAAATAATCGGCTTAGGGCACCGGCTAACTCTGAATTTGCTCCCAATTTTTCCTCCGGTGTTGTTGCAGATAAATATTTCGTTCTGGATGCTGTTACTTCTTCCAATGTTTCTTTTTCGTGCTTTGCGTATCCTTTTACAGCACTTACCAGATTAGGAATTAGATTAAACCTTCTCTTTAACTGAACATCGATCTGCGCCCAGGAATTATCTATTCGACCTCTCAAAGTTACCAGTTTATTGTAAGTTAAAACTCCCCACAATACAATTAGAATAAGAAAAATCATGATAAAACTCATAAAAACACCCCTTTCTTTTTTTCATTTGATAAATTATTTAAAAGGCACCAGCTCCGCCTCCGCCGCCTCCTCCGCCGCCGCCGGATGAGAAGCCTCCTCCTGAACCGGTTGAGGAGCTTGTAGTAGCAAAAGCAGAACTGAATACGTTATCAAAAGACTTAAACATACTGCTATTTAATCGTCCGCTCCTATCAGTCATATGGTATAAGTAGGTTGAATTCATTAAAGATATATCTTGATTACTTAAGGCTATCTTTAATTTCGAAATAACTTTATCTGCTATCCCCAGGGAAATCGCGTAAACCAGATAATGCTCCCAAACTATAATAGAAGGGATTTCATAATCCTTCATATTGCTGAAATGTAATAAAAATCTTTTAAATGCCATCCATTTGGTATATTCATTTATTCCCGTTTGGGTCTTTTTTCTTATCAATGCACCATAGATGATCACTCCAAAGCCAGTGAAGATAACCGCAAACAACACGAACATAATAAACACTACCTGCATTCCTAAAAGGATCCCCAGAACAAATAATAAAAATATTCCGGCAAGTTCCATTAATACTGTCTTCCCTGCCGTCTTCAATCCTTCTTTTGATTCACCGAAATAATTATATTTTTTAAATTCTTCTCCTACTTTTTTCACCCAATTATTATAATTATGTCGAAAACTACTCTGGTTTCTTGATGCTTTAGCGTAATCTTTTATTTCTTTTAAGGTAATACTCGTACCATCGCCGATAGAGTAAAAAAGCCAATTGATTAAATTTGATTCATGTGCTTTTAAATTAGAATTGTCTCTTTCTTCAATTAATATAAATTTATAGTCCTTTTTTCTTCCTGTCTGAATCTCTTCGATTTTTAAATATTTCTTGCGTACCAGGTCCATCAAAGTTGCCATAATATCTTTGCTGCCCGCTCCCTGAATACTCACTAATTTACTCAAAACTGCCGGGGTAATATCCTGGGGTAATTCACGGTAATAATCCATTTCAACTTCTGGTCTTAATTCCCTGTCATATTTAAAATAAAGCCGGATAGCTAAAAATATATTAAATAAAATGACCAAGGGAACCAGTAGAATGACGATTATGTTGAAACCTCTCCCTTGATTTGCTTTTTTAGCCCAACCTAATTCCTCTTCCATTATTTGAGCAAATTTATTCTGGTTAATTATTTTACTACTATCAGGAATTATCCGGGCAGGGAATAAAATTCTCGCTTCCACCATTTCATTCGAAGACAATCTAAAAACTTCATAGGCTACCTTCCCGTCTTCCTGGATAGATACTTTTCCCTCTAAGGGACCATGTCCAAACACTTTTAATTCTTCTACTGAGACTTCTGCAGAGGGGAGTTCTACCTCTATCTTGATGTGACCAATGGGAGAAGTATTGGATTCATCAAAAAATTTCCAGTAGAATTCTGCGGTGTCGTTGTATAAGGTAGCCACATTTTTTAATCGGTATTCCAGTAAAAATAATTTTCTTTCATTGCTGGATGCATCATAAATTTTATAAGTTAACATATCCCCTTTAGTGCTTTGCTCATAGTTTAATTCTTTATCTGTGGGGAAATATTCAGAAGCCTTAAAATATTGCAGTCCATCTGATCCCTTAGTTCCAATAGTTCTTATTATGCCATTAAAATCTCCATTAAAATCATACTCAAATATTTCGCTTACCTGGACATCACCGTTTTCTAATATTTTCACTTGGGCTTGATAATCAGTGATGGCAAAACTTCGCTCTGCACAAGTGATAAGAGTAGTAAAAGAAAATAGGATAATTACTAACAAAACAAAGCCTATTACTAATTTTTTTTTAATTTTAACCACCCCCTAAACCGTTTTCAAAATGATACAGAGAACCGTCCCCTGTATCATTTTTACAAAAACCCTACCGTCATCGTATTAGGTGACGATAGGGTTTTTGGATCAAGACTATATTTTTATTTATTTAGGGTAGAGCAGGAACCAAGATAGTTTGTCCGGGGAGAATTAATCTGGGATTTTCCAAGTCATTCATTTTATCTAATTCTTCCCAGGTAAGTTTATATTTTCCGGCAATTTCCCATAAGGTATCACCAAATTGAACCACATAAGTAGAAACTTTCAATTTTCCTTCTTCCATAAGTTCATTTACATTCAATGCTTTTACATTTAATGTTCTGCCATCTTCGGAAGTGGGGATAGACAATTCTCCTTTTCTTACCATATCGAATATAACTTCTTTGAAAGGTGATTCAAGGTCAACTCCGGTTATCTTCCAGTTATTATCTACTGTAGGAACCAATATTCCACCCTTTTCTTCTTGAACATATTTCACAATCAAAGCTTGAATTCTACCAGCATCCTGCAGAGTCTCATAGGAATCATAATATCTATCATCCATAGTAACCAATCCTAATCCCAGTAGTGTTCCAAAACGATAATTATTCAAAGAAAGTCGGTAGATTCTGTTATCATCTAAAGGTTTACCGTTAAAGAGTATATTTTCCACACGTTCTCCGGCTGGTTTAGAGAGATTTACTTCATAAGTAAGTCCGGAGAACATATCGTAGTTATATCCGCGAATTTTAGGATCGAAACTAATGGTTACATCTCCATCTTTGTAAGTGTTATAATAGCTGGCAGACCATTCCATATACTTCTTCATATTTGCACCGGTAATCTTCGTTCCTACCAGGGTGTTGGGATATAAGTAAATAAAGGCAACGTCTTTCTTTTTGAAGGGTCCTTTCAGTAGGTTTGAACCAAAATTAAAGAGTGCTGCTGAAGAAAGTTCTGCGTCAGCGTAGAACATTTGTACTTCATTAATTAGATCAATTACCGAAGTATCTTCTAATTGAGAGGTAGGCATAGTGGTTATTTTAGCTTCTCCGGTAATAAAATCAGGAGAGGCAATAAAATCAGCGCTAATCTCACCTACTATTAAATTGGCATCAGCAATCGATTCATCATGTACAAATTTAAATTTTGCTAAAACTTCTTCATCCTCTTTTATTTGTTTGGTTTGAAGATTTTCTGCAATCACTTCCGTTACTTGCCACTTATCATCTGTTTTTTCCAGTTTGATTACCGCTTTGGCTAAAGCCCATCCCCACTTTCCCGGTTCAATTACCTTTACACCATTTACGACTTCATTATATTGTGAATGGGCATGGCCGCAGAAAATTACAGAAAATTCTGGTAAAGCATTAGCGATATCCTTTGCACCCTCATAACTGTACTCTCCATCCGGTCCAAGATGAAAAGCTCCTACTAATACGTCATATTTCCCTTCTAACTCTGCCACTACTTTTTTAGCAGTTTCAAGAGTCCCAAGAAATTTTAAACCTTCAAAATGTTCCGGGGCACTTGCTTCCCAGCGAGTAATTTCGGGAGGGAGCAACCCTACAATTGCAATTCTTACACCGTTTCGTTCAAAGATCTCGTAAGGTTTAACAAAATAGGTACCGTCAGTTTTTACAGTATTTGCTGATAAAACTGTGTTCTTAAACGTGGCAATGTTTTTTTCAAAAAAGGACTTCTCATAATTAAACTCATGATTTCCGAAAACCCAAACATCATAATTAAGAAAATTTAATCCTTCAATCATGGGATGCACCGGTAAATCATTAAACAAATCCGCGCTATTGTCTTGAACTGTGTCTCCACAATCTATCAATATCAGATTTGGATCAATTGCTCTTTCCTGTTTTATTAGGGTGGCAATTTTTGCCAGTCCGGTATCATCGTCATAAGAATCGATAGCATATTCATAGGGGTAAATACGTCCATGTAGGTCCGAAGTTTCTAAAATAGTAACCGTTGTCGAATCTGCGGCAAAAACATACGAGAAAAGCAAGCCGAAAATTAAAACCAAAGTCAGTAAAATCGAGAGTACTTTGTACTGTCTTTTCATTTTAAAATCCTCCTTTTTTATTTTTTTATTTTTTCCCCAGGGGTTATTTCAGTTAAAAATCTATATATTGTCTTATATATTCGATAGAGTATTCTAAAAATCCTTTTTTTTATCTAAAATATTTTTATTTTTTTACCTCCCCCAAAGATTAACAATTATTACCCCGGTTAGAGCTAAAAAACCTCCTACTAATGATAAAAAGAAGGGTATTTCTCCTAACCATACCCAGGCAATTAATATGGCTAATACCGGAGACAGATAAAGATAGCTTCCCGCTAAAGAAGCGGGAATTCGAGAAAGGACATAAGCCCAGGTGATATAAGCCAGGGCAGCCGGGAAAATACCCATATAAATAATGGCCAGTGTTGCCTCAATCGGTGCAGTTTTTATATTTTGCAATAGACCGCGCGAAAAAAATATTTGAAAAAAAGTTCCGCTCCAGATTGCATAGGCAGCAAATTTTAAAGGTGAATATTTTTTCAAATAAGGTTTTTGTAAAACAAAGTAAAAGCTTGTGCTGATGGCGGCAATTAAAATCAAAAAAGCACCCGGTTCAAATCTAACTCCTTCGCCTTCCCCTATGGCAACCAAGCTTACTCCAAAAAAACTGATGACAATCCCTATCCAGCCCCAAATCTTAATCTTTTCTTTTAAAATAAATATAGCCAGAATAGCGGTAAAAATGGGACCGGAAGCAATTAAAAGACTGGCAGAACCAGCTGTTACCTTTAATTCTCCGAAAGTAAGGGCAAGATGATAGACGGTTATCCCGAGAAAACCAAGAAGAAATATCGCAGGCAGATCTTTTCTTTCAGGTAAAGGCATCCGGGTAATGACTGCATAAACTGATAAAGCTATTGATGCAGTCAAAAAACGAAGTAGAACTAAATTTCCAGGACTGTAACCTTTTAATCCTGCCCTAATACCGGCAAAGGCAGAAGCCCAAAAAATTAAAGTTATGGCTAATGCCATTATAATGCGAAAATCGATGGATACTTTTTCTTGACTGATATCTTTGCTCATATTTTATTCCTCTTTATTAAAAATATATGTGACAGAGGGTCCGTCCTTTGTCACATAGAAAAGAATTTTTTTAAAACAGACAAAAGTTAAATAGCAAATACAAGTATACCACCATTTTATTAATAAATCTATGAAGAAACGGTTAAGATAGTAAAGCCATTGTATCGGCACAAAACTTTTATCTTTCTCCTGGCTTTCCCTTTAGTTTGTGTGGGAAAAATCTTGCTTTATAGCTATTCTTATATTTTCAATAATAGATACAATTAGATAAATAGAAATAATGACTACCACCAGGTTTTGTATACCAATATACATTTCTTTAAAATATAATCTGGTGAAGATAATAACCGTAATTCCTGAAAAACAAACAGCGCCTGCGTATTGACCTATTTTATTTTTGATTATTTTCTTCTTCAAAAAAGAACTATAACCAAAACTGATAAAAGAAAGTAAAATTAAAAATATGATATGTACAGCTACCATCTGCCTTAAATACCAAAGCACAAATACTGACAAAACTACCATAAAATCAGCTACAATATCAAAAATATCCCCTCCTTTGCAGCTGCTCTCCGCTTGTCTGGCTACCATACCGTCAACTATATCCGACATACAAATTAATAATATTATCATCAGAGACTGAGCATATTTTCCCTGCAGCTCGCTCAACATTAAAAAAGGGATAAAAGTGATCCTGGAAAAAGTTATTAAATTAGCTAAAAAATTTTTATTAATATTTTTTATTACTTTATTGCCCTCATTACCCAAAATAATCATTGATTAATTAAAAATCACTTTTTGCCCTATCCGGAGATATTATAACTTTTCTATCAGTTCTTTACTAAATAAGTCTATTTTTGCCTGTAGTTCATCCTCTTTGTCAGAAGTAATAAACTTTTCTTTTCCGATTATTTTTCCGCCCTTTTCCTCGATTAACTTAGCAACTTTGGCAGTTTCCACATCCATGTTTCCTTTATCTCCGCCGGTAAGTACCACAAAGCATTTTATTCCTGAAAATTCATTTCGCTGAATAAAGTTCTCAAGTGGCGGCCTAATAAATCCAGCATAAATCGGTGATGCTAATCCAATTGCCCTGGCATCTGTTAAATTGATTTGTAAATCTTTCCCTGCAGAATATAAAGTAACTTTATAATTATTTTGGGTAATATTTTCTGCCAAACCTCTTAGCACTTTGGTAGTAAATTTAGACATTCCGGGATGATACACCATATATATTTGTTCGGTAGAATCATTGCTTCCAATAGTTTCCGCAGGTATATTTTTCTCTCTATCCAAAATGGAAACTACCACGGAACCTGCACCCGCAGGCAGGATGATAATATAAGTTAAAAAGTAAAATAGAATCAATAAAATAATCCCAATTACGCCCATTCTGCCCTTTAGTCTGAAAAAAATAGTGTGCAGCCAAAGCAAAGAAATGGCCGCAACAAGGGGAAAAATTCTAACCCCTATGGGTATTATCCTGGCAAAATTTGTCATAAAAAAGGGTATCCCCAGTAATAATATAATGATGGTGTAAATGATAGCAAAATTCATTTCAAATCCTCCTTAAATATTTTTATCAAGCTTATCAAACATAATTCAAGAGTTCTTTTATCATTCCTTACCATAAAATATTGAAAAATCCTCTTTTTCAACAAAAAATAAGTACAATGGTTGATTATAATTTTACCATAGTATTATCGTTTAAAATAAAATTTTTATTGGAGTTTACTTTTCTTTTCTGTCAAAATCTTCTTCTGTCTTTCTTTCTTCTTTAAATCCTTCTCCACGTAAATTACTTTTCCGGTAAAAGGGTCTCTTTCAGTATAATACATTAAAGTTGAATAGGTGGAAGGAGTGGGAGTAAATATCTGAACCTGTTCCGGAGTGAGCTTTAGCTCTTTAGAGGTATATTCTTTTAATCTGACCATATCTCCTTCCCTGCATCCCGGATGAGCGACAATTAAATAATAGGTTAAAAATTGTGTCTTTTTTTGCTCTTTATTTATCTGTAAAAATTTATCTCTAAATTTTTTTAAATATCCCTGGTTGGGTTTGCCCATTTTTTCCAGTACATTAATTTCCGTATGTTCCGGAGCAATTTTAAGCTGGCCGGAGATGTGGTACTTAACTAATTCGCGTAAATACTTTTCTCCATATTTTTGATCACCCAATAACATATCATAGCGTATTCCTGAAGCGACAAAGACCTTTTTTACTTCCTCAATCTGCCTTATCTTTTTTAAAATTTCCATCTGTTTTTTATGATTTATCTTTAGGCTGGAACAAATCTGGGGATAAAGGCATCTCTTATCAGTACAGCTTCCCGACTTTATTTTCTTACTGCATTCTATTCCGTACATATTGGCGGTAGGCCCGCCCACATCCAAAATATATCCCTTAAAATCTCCCAATTCAGTCAATAATTTTACTTCTTTTAAGATCGACTTTTCACTCCGGTCCTGTATAATCCTCCCCTGATGCACCGTTATGGAGCAGAAATTACATTCCCCATAGCAACCACGATGAGAGCTAATAGAAAATTTTATGGTCTTTAGAGCTTCTACTTCTCCTTCTTTTCTATAATAAGGATGCACTTCTCTTTCATAGGGTAGATCGTAAATCTCATCAAGCTCCTTTCGGTTAAGAGGATAACTTGGTGGATTTTGAATTAAATACCTGCTATCCTGCTGCTGACATAATCCTTTAGTGATTAGCGGGTCATTATTTAAATAAAAATCATTAAACATAGAAACAAATTTTTTCTTATTTTCTTTAACCTCCTGGTAAGAAGGGAGTATGATAAATTCTTCTCGGGGGTGTGTAGATATATAACAAATTCCCCTGATATTTTTCCAATCATTACCGGTTTTTAAATTGCCGGCTAACTTTAAAATTGATTTCTCTCCCATGCCATAGACTAAAATATCAGCCTTGGCATCAAAAAGTATGGCTCTTCTTATCCTGTCATCCCAATAATCATAATGGGCTATTCGGCGTAGGCTGGCTTCTATCCCTCCCAGGACAATTGGAACAGTATTTTTAAAATATTTTCTAATCAGGTTAGTATAAACTATAGATGCCCGATCAGGCCTCTTGTTATTTTTTCCTCCGGGAGTAAAATCATCCTTCCTCCTTCTCTTCTTAAGAGCTGTATAATTAGCTACCATCGAATCAATCGAGCCCGCAGTGACTCCCCAAAAAAGAGCAGGCTCCCCCAGTCTGGTGATATCTTTCTCATTCTCCGTGTCCGGTTGAGAAATAATGCCTACCTTATATCCTGCCGCCTGAAGTACCTTCCCGATAACGGCTGCTCCGATATAAGGACTGTCTATATAGGTATCCCCGGTTACAATAACTACATCCAATCTATCCCAGGATAATTTTCTCATCTCTTCTCTGGTGGTAGGCAAGAACATTAAATATCTCCTTCACCCTGTCATTAAATTTCTATATACTGTATATAATGTATATTCTGTATATCCTGCGTCCTCTTCCCATTTATTCAAACCTCAATAAAGATCCGTTATTTTTTAACCATTCTTTATGTTCTCTATATTTCGGATCTAAGATTTTCACTTTATCCCAAAATTCTTTTGAATGATTTTTTACTTCAAGATGTATGAGCTCATGAACAACAACAGAATCGATAATAGGTAAAGGAGCCATAATCAACCGCCAGGTAAAACTTAAATTGCCTTGGTGAGAGCAAGAACCCCATCTCTTTTTCGCATGGGTAATATTGACTTTATTATATTCCAATCCCCTTTTTTGCGCATATAATCTAACTCTCTGAGGAATGATTTCATTTGCTCTTCTTTTGTACCAAATAATAAAAATATCCTTTGCATAGTCTAAATATTTTTTTGAAAGAAAAAATTCATTCTCAAAATTTAACCGTATCTCTTGATTATCCACTAACTTTAGAGGGAAATAATTCCCCAGATAAAGGAATCTTTCTCCGTTAATAAATTCTTTTTTATTAAATTTCAAATTCCTGGCTTGTACTTCTTTTTGGATTTTCTCCAACCTTTTTTTATATCTTAAAACAACTTGATTGATCGCTTCTTCACTTACATGAAAAGGTGCTCTTACTATCAATAAGGCTTCATTATTTATATGCATTGCAATGCTTTTTCTCTTTGAACGTATTATCTTTTTAATTTTTATGATTCTACCCTCGTCCCAAAGATACCCCTAATTCAAAAGCTTTATGGAGCAGTTCTTCCCGCTTTTTAGCCCCTTCTCCACGGTCAGACTCCGTAATAATTAAAGCATCTACTAATTCAATATTAGCGAAATATTTGCACCAGATTCTTATTGATTCCAGTGCGTGTTCAGGATTTCTCGAAATGTTCGCCACCCAGATAAAGAGGCCTTTCTTTCTTTTCTCCAACCTCGTCTTGAATATTAATTTACCATCAGGGAGTGTAACCATCTCTGCAAGGCAATTTGAGCGATCAATGAGCAATTTCAATTGAGCGCTAAAGGTACCAAAATAGGCAGGCGCCCCAATAACCAGAGCATCAGCAGTTTCCAGCGCGTCATAAATTTTTTCCATTCCATCTCGATAGAAACAGTAATCAGGAGCGGGAAACCTGTCACAAGCTTGGCAGGGTTTTATTTCCAGATCATTGAGGTAGATCTTCTCTGTTTCTGCACCAACGGACCGGGCACCCTTCAGGGCATTCGTTACAAAGGTGTCAGTATTCATCTCTTTCCGGGGACTACCTACAATTCCCACTACTTTTGGAATCATCATATTATTCACACCTTAATTAAATATAATAAAAATGAAAAGATATTTTACCGGTGATTAAAAAAATAAAATAGAAAAATTACAAGCAGGAATGAATCAATGATCATTGGATGAGGCTTTTTCATATTCTTCTAATAAATTTGCCATCAGTTCCTTGACGTAAACAATCTTATCCGCCCGATAAGCATTGCTTCCGGCAAAAGCAAATCCTTCATCTAATTTTCCCTGTTGGGCATTAAATAGAGCAAGAGCAATACAGTAAGGTGAATTTTTAAAATTACAAGTCGTTAAACATTTCCAGGGACACTTAAAAGGTTTTCTAATGCCAGATGAAACCTCTTCCAGGAATTTGTTCTTTATTGCCCTTCCCGGTAAGCCAACCGGACTATCAATTATCATTAAATCATCTTTTTGGCATTTCAGGTAGGCTTCTTTAAATTTGATAGAAGCATCACACTCATAAGTGGCTACAAACCTGGTAGCCATCTGCACCCCTTTAGCTCCTAATTGAATATACCGGTAAATATCTGCACCGGTATAAATACCGCCTGCGGCAATTATCGGGATATGTTTACTAAATTCATTCTCATAAGGCTGTATCACAGAAATCACTTCAGGCAATATTCTATCTAAAGTAAAATCCTGATTAATAATTTGTTCTTTTCTAAAACCCAGGTGTCCACCGGCCAAAGGTCCTTCAACAACAACAGCATCAGGCACATATTTATAATTTTTTTTCCAGTATTGAAAAATAATTTTTGCAGCTCGCGAAGATGAAACAATAGGAACAATTTTAGTTTTAATCTTTTTTAATTTATCAGGCACTAACATTTCCAGACCTCTTAGGGGCAACCCTGCTCCAATAAATATTAAATCTACCTTTTCCTCTATTGTAATCTTAACCATATCATAAAAATCCGAAAGAGCAACCATGATATTTACCCCGATAATACCCCTGGTCATCTTCTGGGCTTTTCTTATTACTTTACGTAAAGCCCTTTTATTCGCTTCAGTAAAATTTTTAACCGCATCAGGTTCAAGCATACCTATCCCGGCGGTTCCAATAACTCCAATACCACCTTCATTTGCCACAGCGGATGCTAAGCCTGATAAAGAAATTCCCACCGCCATTCCACCTTGAATAATAGGAATTTTTGCTTCTAAGTTACCTATTCTTAATGGGGAAATTTTTTGGAAATTCATCCGGTTAACTCCTTTGTAGATATATCATTATTTAATAAAAGTAATATCGCATTCCTTAACTATCACTATCTTCTTAATATCGATAGAATATTACTAAATTAGTTTACTTTTTTCGAGAATTATTTTTCTTGCTTCCAAAAATATTTCTTCAATTATCTCTTTGCAAGTTTGCTCCTTTTTCACCAAACCGGCTGATTGTCCGGCCATTATCGAACCAAAATCCATATCTCCTTCTCGAACTGCTCGATAAAGCGAATTTTTTCCTAACTCTTCATATTCTTCTAAAGGGGCATTTCTTTTTTCCAACTCTTGAAAATCCCTGGCCAGTCTATTCTTTATTATCCTAACCGGGTGACCGGTTGGCCTTCCGGTAACTATTGTGCTGGTATCTTTGGCATCAATTATTTTTTGTTTATAGCTCCTATGAACATTGCATTCATGGGCTACTAAAAATCTTGTACCCATTTGAAAGCCTGAAGCTCCTAACATCCAGGAAGCCGCTAAACCGCGACCATCGGCAATCCCTCCGGCAGCTAAAACGGGAATATTTATGGCATCTGCTACTTGAGGAATAAGAGACATGGTGGTTAATTCTCCTACATGTCCCCCAGCTTCATTACCTTCTGCAATCACTGCATCTGCCCCTGCTCTTTCCATTCGCACAGCAAGAGCAACCGAAGGAATTACCGGAAATACCAAAATATTATTTTCCTTCCACATTTTCATATATTTACCGGGATTACCTGCACCGGTAATGATTACTTTTATTCCTTCATCAACAGCTATCTGAGCAATTTCATCAGCATTGGGATTTAAGAGCATAATGTTAAGTCCAAAGGGTTTTTCGGTTAATTTCTTTGTTTTTCGAATTTCTTCTCTAATCCATTCACCCGGGGCATAACCAGCTGCAATAACTCCCAAAGCACCGGCATTGGATACAGCTGAAGCCAGTTCGGCATCGGCAATCCAGGCCATCCCTCCTTGAATAAGCGGGTATTTTATTTCTAAAAGCTTACATATAATAGACTTAAACACTAAAGAATCTCCTTATAAAGGATCTCATTTTCTATAAATCATTCATTTTATTTATTAACTACTATTATGACCTATTATTAAAGGTAAGCATACACAATAATTCATTTTTTGTCAATGATCCTAAGAATATGTTTTAGAATTAATTAGTGTCAAGAGAACCGTTTCTTGATATTTTTTCTCCTCCCATCATCATGCCCAACTCTCCAACACTAACTTCGTTTCGTTTTACCACTCCCATTATCTTGCCCTCGTAAATAACCGCAATTCGGTCAGAGAGTGATAAAATTTCATCAAGGTCATCAGAAATAAGAAGAGTGGCTGTTTTTAATTTTGCCCTCTGTTCAATCAATTGCCGATGAATATATTCCGTAGCGCTGACGTCTAAGCCGCGGGTTGGTTGGGAGGCAATCAGAACAACGGGTTTTCGGGAGAGTTCTCGTGCCAGGATTAATTTCTGGATATTTCCGCCGGATAAGCTTTTTAAGGAAGTATAGCGGGAAGGAGTCCTGATATCAAAATCACTTATCAAGCGTTCGCTTTCCCGGGCAATGTTTTCGAAATTCATAAATATCCCCTCGGTATAAGGTGCGTGTATATGGTCTTTAAGAATCAGGTTTTCCTCCACCGTAAATTTTTGTATTGCACCATCTCGCATTCGTTCTTCGGGAATAGACGAAAGACCATACTCCAGAAGTCGTGAAGGAGGCCAATTGGTAACATCAGTCCCTTTTATAAACACTTTACCTTGAGTGGATTTCCGCAGGCCGGCGATGACTTCTGCAAGTTCTTTCTGACCATTCCCTGAAACTCCGGCAATTCCTAGAATTTCACCGGAGTGTATTTCAAGGTCAATCCCCCGTAGAGTAGGAAGGTCCTCATCTCCCTGAGCCCAAATTCCAGTAAGAGCAAGGGACACTTTACCAAGTTCTACCGAAGGATGTTCCACTTGAAAAAGGACTTCTCTTCCCACCATAAGACGGGCTAGTTTTTCTTTGGTTACTTCAGCAATGGCAAGAGATTTTACTACCTTACCATCACGAAGTATGGTCACACGGTCACTTAATGATAGGACTTCATGAAGTTTGTGACTGATAAAAATAATAGAGTATCCTCTGTTTATCATACTCCGCAAGACCTGGAAAAGTTCTTCCACCTCTTGCGGAGTAAGAACAGCAGTCGGTTCATCCAGGATAAGGAGAGAAGCTCCGCGATATAAGATTTTTATTATTTCTACTCTTTGCTGCTCCCCTACAGAGAGTTGCCATATCTTTGCCTTCGGGTCAACATGCAGACCATGAACTTTGGCCAGCTCCTTAATGCGTTCCGAGACGACATCAAGGTCAAGAAGATATTTTCGCGAGGAAGGAAGCCCTAAAGCTACATTTTCAGCTACGGTAAGGGTGGGTACAAGCATAAAATGCTGGTGCACCATCCCAATCCCCAGTCGAATGGAATCCAGCGGAGAACGGAGGTTAACCAAGTTTCCGTTAACATAAATTTCACCTTTATCCTGGTGATATATACCGTAAAGGATTTTCATCAGGGTACTTTTCCCAGCTCCGTTTTCTCCAAGAAGGGTATGAACCTCTCCTCTATGGACATCAAAATCAATTCGGTCATTCGCCAGTACACCCGGAAACTGCTTAATTATTCCCCGCATCTCTACTTTTTCAACTTTGCTTAAATTGACTATATTAGATAGTTCTTTTTTCATATTAAAATGTAACCAGAGCCCCCTATGAACACTCTTAATCTTTAGTTTATTCCTCTACTTTGACCTCAACGTTTCCCTTAACTATATCCTCAATAGTTTTACCTACCAGTGCTTCCTCATTTACGACGATTTTAAGACCACCGTTAGCCAGGTTAAGAGTAAAGATTTTACCTCCTCTCTCTCCTTTTTGAATCATTTCAATTATGGGCTTCAGTGCAATTGTCCAAATAACATCTACGCTGGCGACCACATTCTGCGGGGCAAGAGTAGATTGGTCAACATCATATCCGAACCAGAGAGCTCCTCTTTGTTTGGCTACTCCAATTGCTCCGACGGTCATCTGTGATGTTCCGGTAAGAATATCTGCTCCGGCATCAATATGAGTTTGTGCTGCTTCAGATGCAAGAGCAACATCACTATATGAGCCAATCCAGGTTACATTTATTTTAGCATCTGGTTTAACCGATTTTATACCTGCTTTAAAACCTTCGGTATAACGTTTGGCATCACCGGTCTCAATGGGACCAATCACTCCATAAATATTGCTCTTGGAAAGTTTTGCTGCCAGGACACCGTTAACATACCCGCCCTGTTCAGAAAAAGGTTCGTAAGCAAATATATTGGTGATTCCAAGATCAGCAAAGACGTTTGCGGTAGAACCCCAGGCAAAACTCGTATCAGGAAAATCAGGGGCAATATCCGACAAAGAGGCACCATATTGCGAACCATGGGCAATGACCAGATCATATCCCTCACTGGCATAGTCTCGAATAGCAGCAGCAGCGTCTGCTACTACAAACATGTTCTCTGAATAAACAAATTCAAAATTTTCCTTGCCCATCTCTTTTTGAATGGTAAGCAGAGCTTCATACATACTCTGGCTCCAGGCAAAATCATTAATAGCGCTTGGCATAAGAAATGCTACCCGGAAGGGTTCTGCGCTTGCTCCAAACCCAAACAATAATACAAACATACTGATTAGAGTAAGAATCACTATCAACCTTTTCATCTTCATTATTTTATCCTCCTAATTTTTTATACGATGATACAAACATAGAAAAATATATATTTTCCTAAATCTTTTTATCTTATTTTACCATCTCCTCTCCCATTATTCTCCCCGCTCGAAGAGTTTATTTAATGCCGCAGGTGGATGTATACGGCGTTTAGCCATAGCCGCAAGTACCACAATAGTAACAATATAAGGAAGCATCAGGGTAAAATCAGAAGGAATATTAATGCCATGGACTTGAACCCATATCTGAATAGCATTTACGGTACTGAATAGAAGCGCACCGGTGAGAACGGTAGTTGGACGCCAGGCTCCAAAATATACCAGGGCAACCGCAATAAAACCCATCCCATTAGTTAAATTTTGCTGAAATACATTAAGCAGTGCAATAGAGAGAGATGCACCGGCAATTCCCGAGAGCATTCCACCCAAGACTACCGTAAAATAACGGATACGCACAATACTCACTCCCAATGAATCGGCTGCCTCCGGGTTCTGACCCACAGCTCGAATACTAAGGCCTAAAGGGGTTTTGTTCAATATAAACCAGGCAAGAGGAATCAAGGCAAATGCACCATACACCAGGATATTTTGATGGAAAAAGATTTCGCCCACTATCGGAAGGTTAGAAAGCCAGGGGATAGACAAGGGGGAAAAACCGCTCACTGTTTGAACAGTTCCTACCATAGTGCTAAATAAAAGACTGCTTAATCCCAGACCGAATATATACACTCCGATCCCGCTGATCCCCTGTTCGGCTTTTAAGGTAACATTAATAAAGGCAATCAAGAGGCCAAATATCGCTCCGACTATTATTGCCACCAATAAACCAAGCCAAAGATTACCGGTTTTAAGAACCATATAAAAGGCGCTAAAGGCTCCCATCAGCATAACACCGTCTACTCCAAGATTGAGAACACCACTCAACTGCCCTATTGTTTCCCCGATGGAAGCATAGAGATAGGGTGTGGCAAGACGAATGGCAGATTTTGCTATCCCGATAATAATGGCTTCCATCATTGACTCTCCTTTTTATTTTCGTTTTTATTTTTGGAATTGGTTTTCGGCTCTGCACTTCGCTCCATTCGACTGGCCTGGCTACGGCGAAGATACTCGCTTCCTACTACGAAGAGTACAATCAGACCGTTCAAAGCACCAATCAAAGCAGAAGGTATCTGCACTGCTCTTTGCATCTTATTTGCTCCGGTAAGCAGTGCCCCCAATAACAGGGAGGCCGGTATGGTTCCGATAGGATGAAGCTGGCCAAACAGGGCAGCTACAATCCCGTTAAAACCCGCACTACCGGTAAAACCTGATACCGAGCCATCGGTAAAAAGTCGGTGATGAACTCCTAACACTTCAATGGCTCCACCTAAGCCTACTAACGCACCGCTCAAGACAAAAGCAAGGACCATATATTTTTGTACATTAATTCCGGAAGCTCGCGAGGCTTGTATATTTTGTCCTATCATACGGATGCGAAACCCTATAGTCGTCCGCCAGAGAAAAATATACACCAGAATAGCAAAAACAACTGCCACTATAGTTCCAAAATGCAAGCGGGTAGGAATAAGACGGGGAAGATCAACCAGATGAGTTAAACGTGTAGTTTGAGGGATAAAGGAGCCAAGTTCTATCTGAAGTGGGTCCATTATTGGTCCCCGAAGAAGATAATTCATCCCATAGGCTGCAATATAATTCAGCATGATGGTGCTTAGAATTTCGTTGACTTTAAAATAAGCTTTAAGAAAGCCGGCAATTCCTGCCCATATTGCTCCGCAGAGGAGTCCAACCAATAAAGCAAGTACCATTAATATCCATCCCGATAAATCTGAAAAATTAAGACAAACTATGGTTGCAGAAAGAGCACCGACTACAAGCTGTCCCTCCCCACCGATATTTAACACGCCGGCACGAAAGGCAATGCAGATTCCTAGCCCTACAAAAAGCAAGGGGGTTGCCTTAACTACCGTATCTGCTATGGCATTCGTACTCCCAAACGCTCCCTTGAGCAGGGCTTGGTAAGCAACCAAAGGGTTTACTCCGAGAAAGGTAATCATAATTGTCCCAATAAATAGGGCAAGAAGAAAGGCTGCTATAGGAATAAAGCTCATCGACATTTCTCGGATATTTCTGTATTTCATCATAACCACCAATGTCAAGAAGACAGTTTTTTTTACTCGTCACTCGAGGTTAAAAGGATGCTCTATAAAATTAATCTCTGCTCTAGATTTTGAGAGTGGAATTTTTTTTAAATATTTGCTAATGATTCCTACTTTTTATATTTAAAGGAAACATCTAATTTTGCCCTAAAAGTGAGCCTGGCATCTTTCTCTACTTTGATATCAAGCTTATTTACTTCGGCTACCCTGATTTCCTCAATCGATTTAGATGCAGTCTCTATTGCAACTCTTGCAGCGTCCTCCCATGATTTTTGGCTGGTACCAACAATTTCGACAATTTTGTATACACTTTCCATTTCGTACCTCCTATCAAATTTCTTATTTTTATTCATTATATAAATATTCAAACCACTTTTTTAGTTTAATTTTTTTTGCATCCATTAGTTTTTCTTCTCTGGCCGGTTCTTCTTTCCTGCCGCCTTCTGCGTTCAGGTCCTTTATAATTTGGGTCATCAAATTTCCTGCGGTTTTCCCCTGTTCTTCGTTCTGTCCCACTACGGCGTTCTTCTTTCTTTTCCATATGCTTTTTCCCTCCTATAACTAATTAAACGCTTAGCTTATCATCAGAAATAGCAATTTAACTTTAAATAAATTGTTAATTAAACTCACTCAATATTTCTACTCTTGGAGGTTAAATAATCAATGCCCTTTTACATACTATTACTAAGATACGACAAGGATGGGGAAAAATCCTTTTTTTTTGGAAAAATAGTTGCAGGTTAGAAGATGTATGCTGTAAGAGTGTAGTATTGATTGATTAGCCAGTTAAATTTTGTAGGGGAGAAGAAGGTAATTTAGTTAACTGTTAGATAAAGGACTCTGCCTTAAGGTTAACCCAACTTCCACTTCCGGCACTGCGGATAAGTGCTTCAATCACTTGCATATTCGCCACAGCATCTTCAAGCGGTACTGGAGTATTACTATCTTCCAGCACTGCCCTGGAAAACAGGTCTCCCTGAATGGTATACTGATCGCAAACTTTCAGGACGATCTCTTCAATCCGGTTACCATCTCCATACCATGCCTTGCACGGCTGATTGGACGGTGCATTGAAAGGTATTTCAATTTCAATCCGTCCTTTGTTGCCAAAGATATTCACCCGCTGGTAACGCACCAGCTGAGTCGCACAGGTAAATGTGGAACTACCACCCCTAAACTCCAGTATAGCAGAAGACAGACGATCGATTTTCATGTTTGGGTCTTCTTCCATCATGCTGCAGACCCGCCGGGGCTCAGCTCCGAAGATAAACCGCGAAAGTGAAATACAGTAACAACCAATATCCATTAGTCCCCCTCCGCCGGTATCAGCTTTGTTACGAATATTTTCGGGGTCGGTATTGTAGTAGGAGAAAAATGACTGAATCGTCAGGAGTTTACCAATCTTTCCCTCCTTAACCGTTTGTTTTGCCCACTGCCACTGCGGATGGAGCCGGTACATAAACGCTTCCATAACCTTTAGCCGGGGAAATTTCCTGGCTACTCCCAGTAATTTCTGGGCTTCAGCCACACTTAAGCCAATGGGTTTCTCGCATAAAACATGTTTACCGGCATTTAGTGCTTTAATAGCCCAGGCTATATGCAGGTGATTGGGAAGCGAAATATAAACAGCATCAATGTGGGGATCAGCTAACAATTCTTCGTAAGAACCATAGGCTTTCTCTATATTTAGATGACGGGCTGCTGCTTGTGCTTTTTTCAATTGACGTGAAGCAATGGCGTTAATGGTGCAATACCTGCCCAATTGCATAGCGGGAATTACCTTTTCAATGCCAATTCTGGCGGTGCTCAGCACACCCCATCTAACCTTTTTCATCTGATTTCTCCCTTCTGTTGATTAAGGTATTAGAGTCATAATAATGACCGGAGATAGTCCTTTAACAGACTGATGAGAGCTAAAGAAGAGCGGTACTGAAATATCTTTCAGCCCGGTCGGGCAGTATAGTTGCCACCCGGTTTCGTCCATTATCTACATGTAAAGCAGCAAAGACATTAGCTCCGGATGAGGTTCCCACCAGCAATCCTTCTTCTTTGGAAAGTCGGCGGGTGGTTTCAATCGCTTCTTCATCAGTAACCGTAAATACCATATCTACCATTTTTACATCTAGGACAGCAGGTATAAATCCATCGCCGATTCCCTGAATCTGGTGAAGGCCCGGTTCATGCCCCAATAAGGCAGAACTGTTTTTTGGCTCCACTGCAACAATTTTCACCTTAGGATTTTTTTCTTTTAAAAATTTTCCAATCCCCTGAAGGGTTCCCCCGCTCCCTACTCCAGCTACAAAGACATCTAACTTCCCTTTTATGTCATTCCAGATTTCAGGTGCAGTTTGTTGATAATGAATTTCGGGATTATGGGGATTGACAAATTGGTCAGCCACAAAATATTTCTCCGGTTCTGCTTCGGTAATCTCCCGCATCTTTTTTATACTTTCGGGTAGGCTCCCTTTAGCTGAGGTGAAGATAATCTCTCCGCCAAAGGCTTGAATGATTTTCCTTCTTTCTTCACTCATATTTTCCGGCATGACGCAGATGACCCGGTAACCCTTTTGAACCCCCACCAAAGTTAAGCCAATTCCGGTATTTCCAGAAGTTGCCTCAATAATGGTCATCCCCGGCTTGAGATTTCCTTTTTTTTCCGCAATTTCGATCATATATTTGGCTACTCTATCTTTAATGCTCCCCCCGGGATTTAAATGTTCAGCTTTTACAAATACATTTCCTGAAGACATCTTATTTAATTGAATTAAAGGGGTATTCCCTATTGCATCCAGAATGGAATTTACCAACATAAAACAAGCCTCCTAAAAAATCTACCAGAAAATGGTTCTCTGGCAGAAAAAAATAATTTCTTGATTAAGAATTATAACAAGATTAGTTAGGATTTGCAAGAAAAAGAAAGGTTGATTTGAGGGAAAATAGCGTAGTTATTCTACGGTGGATTCTGGTTCTTCACTTTCAACTTTCTCTTTTATTTTGCTTTCAGTCTCTTTTTGTAGGCTAATTTCCAGTTTCTGGATTTTCTTTTTTTGGCTGGAAATTACCTTCATTTTTTTTATCACAGATGGAACCGATACCAATAAACTCATCAGAATCCCCAAAGCAAGAGTAATTAAAAGTACAAGAGCTAATGAACTTTCAAATCTCCAGGTCAAAAAACTTACTACTATTGGCACTGCATTCTGAAGTGCAAAAACCACAGCTAAAATGGCTATAATTATAGCTATAATCAATTGTAACTGCATACAAATAATGCTCCTTCCTTTTCCCTATTTTTTCAATTTAAACTTTGTCAGGAGATAATCCATCAGTAAACTTCGGTTCAGAATCATCTACGAGAGATACAGAAGATAAATCTTTACCCTGTCCTTTTCTCTCCAATCGATTATTATAAAAACGCTGAGTAGGATAGGCAAAATCTATATCCTTATGCTCGATAAATTCTTTTAAAATATCTTCCCAAATTATCTGTTCACTGTCTCGACGACGTTGAGGTTCACAAAGATAACGTATAGTTAGCAATACCCCGCACTCCTTTACACTGGTATAAACAATAGGGGTAAGCCTGGAATACAATATCATAAATTTTTTGCTGGCTTCTTTTACTCTTTTCTCGGCAGCCTTGCTTAATTGTTCAGCATCCTTATCGGCAATTTTTTGTAAAATTTTCTTAGCTTTTTCCCAATTACTCTCGAAGGTTATCAGGACAGGAATTTCATTCCAGATATATTGAAATCCTTTGCTATAATTTGCCAGTACTTCATTTAACACCATGCCGTTAGGAATATGGATAATTCGGCCGGTGCTCTGGTCGGCATTTACCCAATTACCGATTTCCAAAAGAGTAAATTGGAAAAACCGAGTATCAATGATGTCCCCGGCATGATCTCCGATCTGAATCCGATCTCCCACAGAAAAAGGTCTCCGGCTGATAATAAAGAGCCATCCAGCTAAATTTGAAACGACATCTTTTAAGGCAATGGCTAAACCAGCTGACAATAAACCCAGGTAAGTAACTATAGATTGAAAACCACTAAGCCATAGGCGCCCGATTAAGAATACAGCCAATACAATTACAATATAGCCTAAAGTTTTCCTCCAGGTATAACGAGTACGTACATTTTCAGTTCCGCGCCATACTATCTTTATAATCAAAGAGTAAAGAATCCATAAAACCAGGGTAATAACCAAAGAAGCAAATATTTTAATCTGTATCTCTGAACTCAAACCGATTGTTTCCTGTATCCACACCATAAAATTTTTCATATTTAATTTATCCTCATCCTCTTTAGAAGCAGTCTTATATTATCTGTTACATTAAAATAATTTTTGCAAGATCTTCTTCGGACCAACTCACACCTTCAAGATAAGAATTTCCTGGACTCTGGCTGATGAAACAGTGTGAAAAAAACTCATGGTTAGCTGCTAAACCTTTTATCTTTATCCTCTTTATCTTATAAATTCTACAATGTCAGTAGGCATTATGGATAGATTAGAGAATTTCATAGTAACCAAGGTTATAGAGATATTTTCTCTGACCTGTGTTACCCTTGCCTGAGCAACTAAAATTAACTCTCTATCCAGAACTTCTTGAGTTTTTGGATCTAATATGACCTCTCCTTCCTGGAATATTTTTATTTCATCCCCAACCATGATACCAGAATTTTCCCCCAGATTTATATAAACTTTGGTTATTTCCCCACTGGAAGTAGATTCCACTTTTACCACATATCCTTCCATGGGCAAGGAAGAGATTACTGTTTCTCTACTATCCATCTTTACCGCAAATTCAGCCGCGGTTTGCTGACAGACATCTTCTATAGCAGAAAAAATATCAGTCACTGATTCAGAAGATAAACCAAATCCTCCTGCCACAGGAATACGAATAGATACTCCGGATTTAGAAGTAGTTCCTTTTTTTACTTCAGAAAAAATAATTTCTCCGGTGGTCACATTGATTGCTCTTACTGTCATGGTTACCGAAGCAGATGATTTTTTTAGGCTAACCGGACCTAATTTTATACCTCCTGATTTCTGCAAAATTATACTGGTCACACTTCCTGAAAATATTATATCTACACCGAGCATTTTTCCAATTTTAACCGCGGTAGAAGGGTCTACTCTTCCGGAATAAGCCTGAAAATCTTGCTCTTGCAGGATAGCATCTAATTTAATCCTCTCGAATACTCTAAATCGCTCAGTGTTTATCAAAGCATTTATCATTAAATCGGTAGCCGCTTGAGACAATTCCGAATTAATATGCCAGAAGTAACCCGGGGCAGTAGAGTCAAATCCGATAACTGCGATTCTAGGAAGCTCTGCTGAAAATCCTAAGCTTGAAGCAAATAAAATAATTATTAAAGTAGTGAATAAGATATTTTTTACTTTGATCATTTTTTTCTCCTCCTATTATTTCAATAATTTTATATTAATTATACTATATTTAAATTATAAATAAAATCTCTATTGTCCCACTAAAGTGTACACTAACTACTTCTCTTGTTACTCTTTTGTTTCTATACTACATAAATCAGAAAGATTCCTTCTTTTTGTAATATAATAAATTAAATACTAATTTAATATGTTTGGAAAAATAAGAGAAAATGGATATTTTTAGCCGGAACATTATAAAGGAATAAATTTTACTTGATTTTTCCACATTCCGTAATGTAGATTATAGAGCATTCCTAATCTATTAGGGGATCCCCTTCTCCGCCAAATTCATTACAGCGTGGCAAGTGAAATCCCCTAACATTATGGTCTCCTTCTACACTTTTGGCAGTTCTTTTAAGGCCTCTTCAATTTTTTCCTGGGGATAGGCATAATCTTTTAATTTTCCCGCAAAGTAAGCTTCATAAGCAGCCATATCCACATGTCCATGTCCGCTATGAGCCAGTAGTATTGTTTTTGACTCTCCGGATTCTTTACATTTTAATGCTTCATCGATAGTAGCCTTTATTGCATGATTTGTCTCCGGTGCGCTAATAATCCCTTCATTCCTGGCAAAGGTCACTCCTGCTTTAAAGGTACCTAATTGATGTTCTGCCCGTGCTTCCACCAATCCTAATTTTAGTAAATGACAGATAATCGGAGCCATTCCGTGATACCTTAAGCCACCAGCGTGAACCGGTGGAGGAATAAAACCATGTCCCAGAGTATACATTTTTAATAAAGGAGTAAGTCCGGCTACATCACCATAATCATAGCCATAGGGACCTCTGGTTAAAGTCGGACAGCTGGTCGGTTCAACATTTATTATTCTCAAATTGGGTTTTAATCCTTCAATTTTATCTTTTATAAATGGCAAGAAAAGACCGGCAAAATTTGACCCTCCTCCAACACAACCAATAATAATATCAGGATATTCATCGATCTGCTCCAAAACCTTCTTTGTTTCTAAACCGATAATGGTCTGGTGTAATAGTACATGATTTAATACACTTCCCAGTGAATAATGAGTATCATCACGACCTACCGCTTCTTCTACTGCCTCACTAATAGCCAGACCAAGACTCCCCGGACAATCAGGATCTTTAGCCAACATATTCCTTCCAGCTTGGGTATCAGGAGAGGGACTGGGAATACAGTTTGCTCCCCAGGTCTGCATCATCACCCGTCGATATGGTTTTTGCATATAACTGATTCTGACCATATATACTTTAATCTCCAGACCAAAACAGGCACCGGCAAAAGATAAGGCGCTACCCCATTGTCCCGCTCCCGTTTCGGTAGTGATCCGAAGAATTCCTTCTTTTTTATTATAATAAGCCTGGGCTACTGCTGTATTAGGTTTATGGCTTCCCGGGGGACTGGTTCCTTCATATTTATAGTAAATCTTAGCGGGAGTATCCAATGCTTTCTCTAATCTCCGAGCGCGGAATAGAGTAGTCGGTCTCCATATTCGATAAATCTCTTGAACTTCTTCGGGAATTTCAATATACCTCTCGGTACTCATTTCCTGCTCTATCAAAGCCATGGGAAACAGAGGAGTAAGGTCATCTGGTTTAAGTGCTTTCCCGGTTGCCGGGTGCAAAGGAGTTGGAAGTGGTTCTGGTAAATCAGCTAAAACATTATACCAGACAGTAGGCATTTCTTTTTCATCAAGAACAAATTTAACTCTTTTCATTTTTTTCTCCTTTCGAATTAAAAAAATTTATTTTAAATCAATCAAATTTTTCTCCTTTAGCAAAATATTCATCGCCCCCCCTTGGGGGGGCCAATTGTAAAATAAAAATATAAACATACTTAACCTCCTATCTCTTTGTATCTCGTATCTCATGAATCGTATCTCACAAAGATAATTAAAACCGAGAATAAAAAAAGCCCTCAATCCCAACTTATTCCAGTCATAGGGACGGAGAGCTATTTTTTCCGCGGTGCCACCCTGATTGAGTCTAACAGATTAATATAAATTCAGTATTAATATAGTTATCTGTTAGGCCCCTCTTGATTAAGCGTACGGGCATATAAACAAAAAAACCTTTCATCTCCAAGAGACGAAAGGTTAATTCCGTGGTGCCACTCTAATAGGATTTTCAATTATTTGGAAAATCCTACTCTTATAGAGTACGGGTAATATAAATTAATTATATACCGATACACTTTTCCTTTTTACGGTGGAAAAGTCCGCCAAAACTTACTCGGACTATTTGAGCCCTTTCAACTTGGAGCTTGTAGGTCCATTTCGCAAATCCTTAAAAATCTTTATATCGCTTCTCACCAAAAACGATTCTCTGTTTGATTTGGTAATCTGCTACTTCTCCCACGCTTTGCTTTTAGCTATTATTTTTGAAATTATAACATAGGTGTCAAGTCCGGTCAAGAAACTTTTTGGAATTTTTAGGAGTCAGGGTTCAATCTGTTTTCTTTATATATAAAATAATCAAAATCTGCATGTTTTCTCTTTCCTGATAGGTCCTGACATGCTACACCAACAAACATACCTGTAAATCCCAAGGGATCAGCCATTTCATCCGATAGGAATTTACTATCAAGTTTGTGTCCTATTGTCTGCCAATTTTCTCGATCAATTGAATAATGAAACCGGATAATCCTATCAGCCATTTCAACAGAAAGATAAATCCTATTAGCTATTACTATGACCTCCGGAGAAACCGGCATTTTCATTCTTCCTTTTTGAAAGATGATCATTCCTAAGGTATTGCTGCCCGACTGTTCATCCCTGCTCAGACGGAGATAATACTGGTTCTTTTCGTTGTATCTAAGTATAAGTCCGGCCATTTGTTGAAAGTTATCTGGACTGAATTCAAGGCATGTTTCTGCGTAGAATCGGAAGTTCTGCACTCTCCGTGCAATTAAACTTTGTCTAAAAGTCGAGCTAATGGATTCCTGTCCATAAATCCTTAGCCAGCCTGGTCTGGCCTTGAGAGAAATAAACTCATCCGTGGGAATTCTAAGAGAATGGTATTCCGGGGCAAGTTCCCTCTCTTTAAAATCATCATATTTTTTAATCTGGGACCCCATCTCCGACACATCCTCAGCATTACATTCCTTTCCCGCAAAAAATACTCTATCTTCTGGAAAACCATTCATTGCATAAGGCCAGTCATCCTCTTTCCATATCAGTTTCTGCAAAGAGGTTTCTCTTCCAAGAGGACAGTAATATGTTCCAGGAATGGGGCGGGCACAAAGATGAACTAAAATCCACTCATCCTCTGTCCAGGGACATATACTTCCATGACCTGCTTTTTGCAGCCCCTCATGAAGAGTGGTTGATATCATACCACCAGTTTTCATAGCTTGGTTAAAATTATTTCTATCTCTAACGCTGGTCATTATCGGGTTCTGTGGATGGACCTCATAGGGACCCTCTATGTTACGGCTGCGAGCAAGGGTCACAGCATGACCGTAAGATGTTCCACCCTCTGCAGTCATCAGATAGTACCAACCGTTGCGCTTGTAGAGATGAGGCCCCTCAGTAAGCTGGATATCAGTACCACGAAAGATGTTCTTAACTGGACCGACAAGCTTTTCTGAATCCGGATCGTATTCTTGAAGGAGAATTCCGGAAAAATGGTTTTTTCCAATACGATAATCCCATTGCATATTTAGCAGCCACTTACGTCCATCATCGTCATGAAAAAGGGAAGGGTCAAACCCACTGCTATTCAGATATATTGAATTTAGCCAAGGGCCTTTTATATCAGTTGCTACTGTAAGGTAATTGTGGGTATCCTTAAAGCCATTGTTACTGTTTTTACCAATCGAGCTAACCCAATGTCGAACATTCGTATAAATTAGATAAAAAAGGCCAGCTTCTTTATCATAACTGAGACAGGGCGCCCAAACACCACATGAGGATGGATTTCCTGCCATATCCAAAAGTTCCACTCTATCTAGGGGTCTGGATAATATTCTCCAGTTACCAAGATCCTTTGAATGATAAATAACCACCCCCGGAAACCATTCAAAAGTTGAAACTGCAATATAAAAATCATCTTTTACTCGAAGAATACTCGGGTCAGGATTAAAACCTCTTAATATAGGATTTTTAATCATTAATCTTTAACACCTCCCATTGTAAGACCATTTACTAGATCTCGAGCAAAGAAAATAAAAGTAATTAATATTTATTTGTTAACCTTTCAATGCACCTGCAGTCAGACCTGAAACCAGCTGGCGCTCAGCTAATAGATAAAAGATAATTGCAGGAATAGCAGATATTAATAGAAATGCTGCGACCAGTGATAAATCCATTCCATATTGACCCTGGAATTGCATGGTACCCAGCGGAAGAGTCCATAATTTTTCTTTATCTATTAACACAAGGGGCACTAGCAGATCATTCCAGCTGGTCACCATGGTTAATGCTGCGACAGCAGCCAGAGATGGGCGGGCAAGAGGCAGTAATACGCACCAGAAAAATCCTAACATACTACATCCATCTATACTGGCAGCATCCTGAAGCTCGGAAGGAATAGCCATGAAAAAATTGCGAAGTATTACGATAGAAATAGATAGCTGGAATGCTGTTTGTACCAGGATTACTCCTATGAGATTATTGGTTAAACCCATCTGGCGTACCACAAGGTATATTGGTAAAATAGCTACGGTAATAGGAAACATTAGACCCAGGGTAAAAAAATTAAATAATATATTCTGCCCATGGAATTTTATCCGGGAAAATACAAAAGCTGATAGGCTGGCAACAATGACAACCCCTGCCGTGGTGGTAATCATTACCAGCACGCTATTACGTAGCATATACCAGAAAATGGGCATATTTAGAACTGTTTTTATATTACCCCACCTGGGTGGAATGGGTGGAATATAAGGTATGGTCATAAATTCGCCACGAGTTTTTAATGCTCCGAAAACAATCATTACTATCGGAAACAATATAAATATTGCGGCAACAATAAGAATAATATATTTAAAAATTACCGGTGAATGTTTTTTAAATCTTTTTATTTTTTTCAAATTATTAACCGACATAAATAAAAATCCTTATTAAGATTAAGCCAAAGATTCTGCTTTTCTGGTAAGACGAAAATAAATAATGGAAAAAGTCAGCGAAATAATCAACATCACGATTGCCACCGCGGAACCGTAGCCAAGTTCAAAACGAACAAAACTATAACGATACATATAGGTTGACATGACCTCGCTTGCATTAACCGGACCACCTCTGGTCATAATCCATACCAGGGCATATACCTGCAAAGAACCAATAATTGAAAGATAGACTGAAGTTTTTATAGTACCGGCTAATAATGGTATAGTAATATAGGTTACCATCTGGCGATTATTGACACCATCAATTAAAGCAGCTTCCTCAATTTCTCTTGGTATATTTTGTAAGCCTGTCATATATAAAAGCATATGAAATCCAATGTACTTCCAGGTTAACACAATAAAGATAGCCGGTAAGACCAGCCTGGTATCTGCCAGCCAGGCTTGAGGTTCTAAAAATGGGATGATATTAATAATTGCATTAAGAAATCCCCGATTTGGATTGGGATTATAGAGAATTAACCACATAATTGCGGTAATAACTTCAGATAAAACATAGGGCATGAAAAAAATTGCACGGAAAAAGGTACGACCTGGTATTTTTCGTCCTACAATAAGAGCCAGTCCCATAGCCAGGGGAAGTTGAATAAGCAAAGAAAAAATAACAATCAAAATGCCATTTCTGACCGCTTTTAGAAAAATTTGATCTGCAAATAAACGTTTGAAGTTCTCCAACCCAATATAATCAACTGCAGGACCCATACCATTCCAATTGAATAAACTAAAGTAAGCTGAACGAAATATAGGATAAACCAGAAATATAGATAAGAATATAAAAGTGGGCAATAAAAACAACACAATGGTCATATTTTCCTGTAGTAGCCAAGTAGAATTGGTCTTTTGCTGTAATATTTGGGCATCCTTGCTAAATAATTTCTTATTCATGAATAATTTTTTCCCTCAAAAGGAAGAAATAAGGATATAAGGTATAATGAACCCTATACCCTTATTTCTTTTAACTAAAGATAACTCATTTTATCTCTCGAACAGCTGATTCTTCAATCATTTGAGCAGCTTTCTCCGGTGTTAATGTCCCTGCAAAAATTCCTTGAACGGCATCATTTACTACAGAACCTGTTGCCGGGGGGAGATACTGATCATAGTACAATTGGAAATATCCAGCATCTGCTGCGCCCCGTTGAACAAGCTTGAGGGTTGGATCAGTCAGGCCTACTTCAGCACCTTTTACCACAGGAACAGATAAGCCTACCTCAGCCTGAGTGATTTGTGATTCTACACTGCTTATGAATTTTAAAAAATCTACAGCTTCTTCAGGAGCATTTTTCCCAACCACAAAACCATTTCCTCCGCCTAATGCGTCATTGGGATGTCCGGCACCGCCTTCAACCATGGGGAATTTAAACCATCCTGTTTTATCACCAAGTCCTTGACTATCAATACTGTTTTCTCTGAATGATCCGGGAGCCCATTGCCCCATCAGGTCCATAGCAGCTTCACCATTACCCATAAGGGTGGCTTCATCCGCCCAGGTTGCACCAAGGAAACCAAGCTGAAAAGGGTTAGCAGCAACCAGTTCTAAGAGTTTTTCTCCTGCCTCTACAAATGCTGAATCAGTAAAGGAACCTTCCCTTGAAGCGGCCACAACAAAAGCATCTTCGCCTCCTATACGTACTGCAAGATATTCCCAATAGAAGGCACCTGGCCATTTATCTCCCTCACCCACTGCAATTGGAGTAATACCGGAATCTTTTAGTTTCTTTATATCATCAAGTAATTCACTCCAGGTCGCGGGAGGGTTATCAATATCGGCCTGAGCAAACAGATCCTTGTTATACCAGAATCCAACCATACCCATGTCACGCGGTACACCATAATTCTTACCTTTATAGGCATAAACACCCAGTGCACCTTCTGAGAATGTTTCACGCCAACCATCTTTATCCAGATAAGCTGTAATGTCTTTGAGTAAACCAGCTTCCGCTTGATCATTCATTGTACCGCCACCCCAGCTCTGGAAAATATCCGGTACTTCTCCGGACTGCATAACTGTGGTCAGTTTGGCTTTAAAATTTTCGTTTTCCATTACTGTAATCTCAATTTTAACATTTGGATTTTTAGCCATATACTGGTCAGCCAAATCCTGCCATACCGCTTTATGCGCTGTTTCGGTCTGGATATGCCACCAGCTGATAATCACCGGGGTTCCTTCCGCCAGGGTTGTGAATACTCCAATTACCAATAATATGCCAATCAGAAACCATACTAAAATATATTTTTTCATAATAAAAATCTCCTCTACAAATAAAATTAAAATTTATAATACTTCTACACAAAAACAAAAACTATATTTTCTGCATCGTAATAATCAGGTAAGGAGAATTTACGTTTTTAGAGATAGACATACCCCCTTTCTGTTGTTGATGATTGCTGCAGACCTTTGCATAATTATGTAGTCTGATAAATTCTTCGAAAAGACTTTTTATATTACTTAAATTAAGTATTATATTAATAACTTTTCTAAATAATATACTACTTTTGAAATTTAGTCAAATAACATTTGTGCGTTATCCAGGATATGCTATACAATTTTTAAATTATGGTTGTTCTCAGTATATTAGAAAAGTATTAGAATTATTAGAAATAGATCCTGAGAAGATAGAATGGAGGTTTAATGATGACTGGACACCATAACACTCTGAAAGTGGAAAAGATAAATTACCAAGTTTTAAGAAAGATCAATCCGGAAGCGGTCAGATTAGCCGTAATCGAATATCTTAAAATCAATAAAGTAATATATCTGTAACCTTTGGGGGGCAATAATTAATAGTTTTTGTAAATCTTACGAAAATGAAAACCGTAGACGGCATAGGTTATAGCCGTAGGTAAGAGTTGCGGACGACGAAACAAGGTCCAGAAAAAGATTTTCCAATAATAAAATCTTTCCTTCCCTATGATACCCAACTGCCAGACAGATTTTAGGAAAGCAGTAATATACCAAAGATGAAATTGATATCTTTTCTTTTTTAAAGGTTTCATATTTTTTAAAAGCGTCAGGAGACGTTCATAGTAACATTTAGGGGAATAAATGGTATTGAGAACTCTTTTATAACCAGCAATAAGTGCTTTATAATTCATTTTGGGAATAAAATTAATGGAAAGGTCAGTGTTGTCACCTGTGGCTTCTTTTAATAATCTATTCTCTTTTACCAGTCTCTGGTAGAGTTTGGTGCCTCGAGGAGCATTTAACAATCCGACCATAGCACTTACAATACCACTTTTTTGGATAAATTCAATTAGTTTCTCGAAAATTAGCGGCGTATCATTATCAAAGCCCATAATGAATCCTCCGTTAACTATCAAACCGAACTTTTGTATTTTTTTAATACAAGCAATCAGATCGCGATTTTTATTTTGTAACTTGTTGCATTCTGCCAGGCTTTCTTCATTAGGAGTTTCGATACCCACAAATACAGAAGCAAACCCTGCCTTAAGCATCAAATTTAAAAGTTCCTCATCATCGGAGAGATTTATAGAAGCCTGAGTAGTAAAGTTGAAAGGATATTTTCGTTCTTCCATCCAATGAATCATTGCCGGTAGTACTTTATTTTTTAATTCTCTTTTATTCCCGATAAAATTATCATCAACAATGAATACTCCGCCTCTCCATCCCCGTGAGTACAGGCTATCCAATTCTGCTAATATCTGGTCTTTGGTTTTTAATCTCATCTGATGTCCAAAGAGGAAGGTAACATCACAAAAATCACAATTAAAGGGACACCCTCGAGAATATTGAATACACATATTGACATATTTATATATATCGGCTAGTTCCCAAAGCGGAATGGGGGTCTTTTTTATATCGATCCACTGATCTGAGGTATAGATATGTTTAGGGTGTCCTCGTTCTAAATCTTCTAAAAATAGAGGCAGGGTGATTTCAGCTTCATTAAGTATAAAATGATCTACATCATCCCCGAAGTCTTCATACCCGGAGGTAAAGAACGGTCCGCCGGCAACAATCTTAGCTCCCAACCTCTTACATTGAGTAATAACCTTCTTCACCGACTCCTTTTGAATAGACATGGCACTAATAAATACATAATCAGCCCATTTGATGTCTCTATCAATTAATGCTGTTATCGTCATATCTATTAGTTTTTTCTCCCAGTCTTTAGGAAGCAAGGCAGCTACAGTTAATAGTCCCAAAGGAGGAAGACTCGCCTTTTTAGAAATAAATTTTAAAGCATATTTAAAACTCCAGAAGGTCTCCGGGTATTCAGGGTAAACCAGGAGTATTTTCATCTTACTCTTCCCCTTAATTTTATATTTTCTTGCATAGGTATTATACGAAAAGAATTAAAGACATATGGATATTATCTTTCATTCTAGCTTAATGATAATCATTCAACATCTACCGTAAAATATCCTCGTCTTTAAAATAAATTAATATTTTTACTACAGGTTCCCTTCTTCATCAAGTTTAAGTATCCAGGCATCATATCTTCCTGCTCCTTTTGATTCAGTGTATCCCGTAAGAACATAACCTCCATCTGTAGTCTGAATTATACATCTTGCTACATCCTCATCACTTCCACCGAAAGTCTTATCCCAAATCACTTTTCCGTTCTCATCAAGTTTAAGTATCCAGGCATCATATCTTCCTGCACCTTTTGACCAGGTATATCCGGCAAGGGCATAGCCTCCATCCCTGGTCTGGATAATAGAGTTTGCTACCTCTGCTTCACTTCCGCCAATAGCCTTATCCCAAACTGTCTCTCCGTTCTCATCAAGTTTGGCTACCCAGGCATCATATCCACCTGCTCCTTTTGATTCAGTATATCCGCAAACCGCATAACCTCCATCTGTAGTCTTAATACCGGAGAATATTTCGTCATTTTGACTTCCGCCAAAAACCTTATCCCAAACTGTCTCTCCGTTCTCATCAAGTTTGGCTACCCAGGCATCTTCTCTTCCTTGATCTTTTGATTGAACAAAACCAAAAAGAATAAAACTTCCATCTTCCAGCTGAAGTAAGGTATTTGCTTCATCCCAGCCAATCCCACCAAATATCTTATCCCATTCTATATTTAAGGTTTTATTAAGCTTTATTATCCAGATGTCTACTTCACCCCATTCTTTATCACCGGTATATCCACAGACTGCATAACCTCCATCTTGTGTCTGGATAATGGAAAATATTTCGTCATCTGTTCGTTTAGCAAAGGTATTGTCCCATACTTGGTTTCCTCTGGCATTCAGTTTTATCACCCAGGATTTTTCTCCGGATGCTATTGATTGGGTCTTCCCGGCAACAACATAGCCTTTATCGTTGGTTTGAATGATAGAGTATATTACGTCAGCTTCACTTCCGCCAAAGGTTCTATCCCATTCTACACTTCCATCTTCATAAAGTTTTATTACCCAAAAATCCTGTCTTCCTGCACCTTTTGACCAGGTATATCCGGCAAGGGCATATCCACCATCTTCAGTTTGAATAATAGAATTAGCCATATCTGCTTCGATTCCACCAAAAGTCTTATCCCAGGTAATAACCTCTCCTGCTGTATAACCTAGAGAGCAAAAAGAAATAAATACCACAACCACGATAATAATGATTAATTGGAAATCTATAACTCTTCTCATCGTATACACCTCCTCTTCAAAATAATATTATTTTAAAACTTCACTCCTTAATTTTCACTCCTCATTTATTTTATAATATCTTTGATATTTATTCAATTGAAAGGCTAATCTTCTTTTTTTGATACTTGACAATAGTAGTATTTTAATATAAATTTAAAAACGCTTTAGCTTGCAACCTGAATCCAAAACACTATCATTCAAAATAAACAATTGAGGAGGGAACAAAAATTGAACTTAATTGACTTTGGAACTTTAATTCCCTTCGTCTTGATCACCACTTTCACCCCGGGACCCAATAACTTGAGCTGTGCCTCCATGAGTATTAATTTTGGCATAAAAAAAACTATGAATTACATCTTTGGAATTATTAGTGGATTTTTTTTACTGCTATTGCTCTGCGGATTTTTTTCTAACTTACTTTTTACCACTATTCCCTCTGTCGAGCCGATAATGCGGTGGGTTGGAGCGACATATGTACTCTACTTGGCATATAGCACTTTCAAAGCTGGTTTTTCCTTTAAAGAAAAGTCCAACCAATATCTCTGGGGTTTTTATAAAGGGATATTACTTCAATTTATAAATCCTAAAGGAATCATTTATGGTCTAACTCTTTACTCGGTCTTTTTAAATCCCCTTATTGGTAATCTTCTTTATATTGTTCTATTTTCTTTGGTTTTTTCTCTAATAGCTTTTAGTGCTGTTTTAACCTGGGCTTTATTCGGAGCGATGATCAACCAATATCTTCATCAACTAAAATTAAGAATTATTATTAACGGTATCTTATCTCTTCTTCTAGCCTATACTGCAGTAAAGATTAGCGGTATTCTTCCCTGACTGAATTATTTTTTAAAAGTAAAGCCCTAAAACCATAAAATGGCTAGGGCTTTAACTGTTGATATTACTATTTACTATTTCAATTCTCTTACTTATCTTTTCCTTTTCCTTTATCTTTCCCTTTATCTTTCCCTTTATCTTTTTTTCCACCACAGCAAGGCATCAAAATCACCTCACTTTCTCAATAATATAAAACTATAGTAAAATAATCAATGAAATTTATCGACCATTTATAGTAAAGTATATACAACAAAAGAAATGTTTTGTCAACATCTTTAATTTTTAATCCAAGCTTATTCTCTTATTTTATTTATTTTACCTCTTGCAATAGAAGCAAATATACCCAAAAAACAAAGCAGGGCAAGTATAATAAAAGTTGCTTTAAAACTGATCATAAAATTTGGATGGTTATTGCGGCTGATCTGAATATTCCCCATATAAAATACCATCACCAAGGAAGTGATCCCCATACTAAAGGCCTGCCCTACTGAACGAGCCGAACCAATAATCCCAGATGCAACACCATAGTATTTTTTGCTTACCGAACTCATGATTGCGTTAGTATTCGGAGATGAGAAAAGGGCAAAACCAAAACCGACTACCGATAATGCAGTAATAATATACTCTATGCCGGTATTCTCAGTTAGAAAGATAAAAAAGGCGAGACCAATTGAAGTTACCGCCATACCCAAAGAAGCAACTATTTGAGGCTCAATTCGGTCTGACAACCCGCCCGCAAGAGGTGAGAATAAAGCCTGAACCAGGGGTTGTGCCACCAGGATTAACCCCGCCTGCTGGGGATCAAAACCTTTAATATATTGCAAATAAAGGCTCAAGAGATAGCTAATAACAAAAGTCGCACTATAATTAATCAATGCTGCAAGAGACGAAAAGGTAAGTATTTTGTTGTTTTTTATTAAAGTCATGTTAAGTATGGGATTTTTAACTCTATTTTCATATAAACCAAAAAGGACCACTAATATGAATCCTATGAGCATGAGTATAGGACCCCAAAAGGAGCGAACCAGAGAAAGGCCATATACTACCCCGAAAAGACCAATACTATAAATTATAGAACCTTTATAATCAAACTCCTCGTCCTTTGCTTCAGCCCAGTTTTGCTTTAAATTCAATAAAATAATGATAACCATTATTCCTATTGGTACAACTAAAAAGAAAATACTTCTCCAGCCCAAATATTTGGTTAATAATCCACCTAAAAATGGTCCGGAAGATAAACCGATATAAGTTGCAGCTACATTAATTCCAAGTGCCCTGCCCCGATCCCCTTTAAAAAATACCGAGCTTAGTATTGACACCAAAGTTACAGATACCATGGCACTGCTTATTCCCTGCAGAACTCGGGAGGCAATTAACATGTCTGGATTAAAGGATAGTCCGCAAAGTACAGAGGAAAGAGTAAAAAATGACATTCCATATAGAAGAAGCCTCTTTCGGCCAAAGATATCTGCTAATCTTCCAAATGGCAAAATAAAAATAGCTACAGATAACATAAAAGATAACACAACCCAATTCAGTAAAACGGTATTCATGGCAAACTCTTTACCTATAGAAGGTAAGGCTATATTAACAGATGACACCATAAATGGTACAATAAAAGCTCCTAAAGTAGCTATCAATAATACTATTTTTTTATTTAATTTATCTTCCATTACTATTTCTCCAGTCTAACTCTCTTCTCCACTGACATCATCTTTGCTTAAAGTAAAACTGAGGATTGTAAAATTCGAATTTAGGCTTTCGGTTACAAAAATTTGGGGAATCTTCCAGGTATTTACTCCGATAATACCCGGTGGAGTTTTTTCTTCTTCAAGACCTTAAGCCGGAAAAAGTCCTCCCTCTCCTTTTCTTCCAGGACTTCGGAGATAAACTTCACCAGGTTTTCGTACTTGGGTATCTGGATGTTCTTCAGAGCATTAGTCCTTTTTTGGGTCCTTTTTATTTCTATGGCCAGTTTATACACTGAATCCTCTATTTCTGCCAGTTCATAGAGTAGATATTTCACCTGGTGAAATTTTTGTAGAGCTACATCCAGAGCTGTATTGGTATGATAAAAACTGTAGTAAGGAACGATCTCGCGCTTTTCGTACTTTATTTGAGGAATTTCAACACCCATAACACTATAGCTAAGAATGCTAAATTCAGTAGCTTCAGGTATAGACCTGGCCACTTCATGAACTTCATTTATTCCAATGGTAATGTTGGCCACAGTTAGAGCTTCATAAGCATCTTTGAAGATATCTCGCATTTTTTGTTGAATTTCTTTAGCCCTGTCCATAAATTCCATCATCTCTCTAATGAGTACATTCCTCTTTTTATCCAAAAGTTCGTAACCTTTTTTGGAAAAGTCCAGAGAGATTTGTGCAGCTATTAGATTGGCTTTAGTTGAAGCAATGTTTTCTTGCATTCAAAATTACTTCCTGAAATATTTTTTTATCAGAGAAGGATCTATTCTGGTGAGTTCCTTTTCAGGCAAAATCCTAAGAAGCTCCCACATTATTTCCAGAGTCTGATTTATATCTCGATGTTCTTCAAAGTCTTGTTTTGCAAACTGTTCTTCAAACTGCCGACCAAAGTGCATATACTTACCGTCTATCTCTGAAAGCTCATCTTCCCCTATGATCTGGGCCAAAGCTCTTATCTCCTGGACCCTGGAGTAGGAGGAAAAAACTTGGTTTGCCACATCAGGATGGTCTTCCCGGGTGTATTTCTCACCAATGCCATCCTTCATGAGTCGCGACAACGATGGGAGGATATTAATAGGAGGATAAATTCCCATTTGATATAGTGACCTATTCAAAACTATTTGCCCCTCGGTGATATACCCGGTCAAGTCTGGTACTGGATGGGTGATATCATCATTGGGCATAGTAAGTATGGCTATCTGGGTAATGCTTCCTTTAGATCCCTTCAACATCCCTGCCCTTTCATAGAGGTTAGCAAGGTCTGAATAAAGGTACCCCGGATATCCCTTTCTGGAGGGCACTTCTTCTCTGGCTGAAGAGATCTCCCTCAATGCCTCACAGTAACTGGTAATGTCGGTCATTATTACCAATACATGCATGTCACATTCAAAAGCAAGATACTCGGCAGCAGTAAGGGCACATCTGGGAGTGATAATCCTCTCCATGACCGGATCATCGGCCAGATTTAAAAACATGACCACCCTGCTCATAACCCCAGCCTCTTCAAAATCTTTCCGAAAAAAATTAGCCTCGTCGTGCTTTATACCCATAGCTGCAAAAACCACCACAAAGCTATCTACCTCTTCACCCGAAATCCTGGCTTGTCTGGCAATCTGGGCTGCCAACTGATTGTGAGGAAGGCCATCTCCTGAAAAAATAGGTAACTTCTGACCCCTAATTAGGGTCATAAGACCATCTATAGACGAAACCCCGGTCAGGATGTAGTTTCTCGGGTAAAGTCTTGCTACAGGGTTCATAGGCCGGCCATTTATGTTGTAATTTTTATGGGAATATATCTCTCCAGCACCGTCTATAGGCTTTGCCGTGCCACTAAAGACTCTGCCGAGAATTTCACTTGACATAGGTATTTCCATAGGTTTTCCGGAAAAACTCACACTGACACCATCTAAAGAAATGCCTGATGTCCCCTGAAAAACCTGTATGATAACTTTTCCTCTATCAATCTGAACTACTTCACCCATTCGGTGTTCTTTGTTAGACATCTCTAGATCTACTATTTCACCATAGACCGCATCTTTGACTTCATCCATAATTACAAGAGGGCCTTCAGCTTTTTCTAATTTTAAATATCTAACTTTCATCTGCTTTACCTTCCTTGTATAAGTTCTCTATGCTGTCGTAATAATGATTTATCCGGTCGATAAGCTCCTGGAAGAGCCCGGGTTTTGCTTCAGTAGCATTGTATTTCATCATGATTATTTCGGAAAAAAGCTTCTCATCTTTAATTTTAGAAAGGGGTATGCTCTTTTTTACGCAGGAATATGCCCGGTCATAAAGCTGATCAATTACCTTGAGCATACTATACTGACGGGAAAGAGCCACATAGAAATCCTGGGGATGATAGGCATTTTGCTGGAGATATCCCGTCTTTATGATTCTGGCTATCTCCAGTATAACCCTCTGGTCATCCGGTAACACTCCCTCTCCTACCAGTTTTACAATGTCCATAAGTTTGTTTTCTTCTTGAAGAATCCCCATCATTTTAGATCTGATACTTAACATATCTGATGCCACATTCTCTTTAAACCAATCTTTCAACATAGGAATATAGCTGCTGTAGGATAAAAGCCAGTTTATGGAGGGGAAATGCCTGGCATGAGCTAGCTCTCGATCTAGTGCTAGAAAAGCCCCTACGACCCTCTTGGTGGACTTGGTAACCGGTTCTGAAAAGTCTCCACCTGCCGGAGAAACCGCTCCGATTACGGTAATAGATCCCTCGCTCCCATTTAGGTTTTTGACATATCCTGCCCTCTCATAAAATGCTGCCAACCTTGAGGCAAGATAAGCAGGGTAACCTTCTTCAGCAGGCATTTCTTCAAGTCTACCGGAAATTTCTCTCAGAGCTTCAGCCCATCTGGAAGTAGAATCAGCCATAACTGCCACATTATATCCCATATCCCTAAAATATTCAGCTATGGTGATACCGGTATATATAGAAGCCTCCCGGGCTGCCACCGGCATATTGGAGGTATTGGCTATTAGTACGGTCCGGTCCATCAAAGGATGGTCAGTTTTGGGGTCTTTTAACTTAGGGAAATCTTCCAGAACTTCGGTCATCTCGTTACCACGCTCACCACAACCAATATAAACAATGATATCAGCATCACTCCACTTGGCTAACTGGTGCTGAGTAATAGTCTTTCCGGTGCCAAATCCCCCGGGGATAGCAGCAGTACCACCCTTAGCCAGGGGGAAGAAAGTGTCTATAACCCTCTGCCCGGTTACCAGTAATTTCTCTATAGGCATCCTCTGAACTATGGGTCTTGGCTGCCTTACCGGCCATTCCTGAACCATCTTAAGCTCATGCTTTTTACCATCTTCATCCAAAACAACCAGTGGATCCTGAATGGTATAGGAACCGCTTTTTGCTGTACTTACCACTCTACCTTTTATCCCTGGAGGAACCATAATTTTATGAAGTATAATAGCTGTCTCCTGAATTTTTGCAAAAACCTCCCCGAATTTTAAAATATCTCCCGGTTTTACCAGAATCTCCACATCCCATAATTTTTTCTCGTCTATGGATAGGAGACCTATACCTTCAGGGATAAATTTAAATCCCGAATTATATATCTTGGAGAGAGGCCTCTCGATGCCATCAAAGATATTACCTATAATGCCTGGCCCCAGCTTTAAGGAAAGAAGTTTTCCAGTGCCATACACTTTTTCTCCCATTCCCAGGCCTGAAGTCTCTTCATATACCTGGATAGTGCCCAAATCATTTTCCAGAGAAATGACCTCACCTATTAGCTTTTTTCCACCCAACATCACCATTTCTCGCACCATGAAATCGTCCATATGGTCGGCTCTTATTACCGGGCCATTAATATAGATAATGTTTCCTTGCCTGGTCATTTTAGCGCTCCCTATTTAACCACGAAGACAGGATTTCTCCCGCTTGCTTATTGCTCTCTTCCAGGATAGTATTTACAGTCAAATCTATCTCCATCCTGCCATCACCACTTTCTACAAAAACCCCGCCGATCAGGTTGTCAACAACCTCAATTTTATAAGTAGCCTCATTTCTGAAAGACTTTATGGCTTGTAAAATGACTTCCCGCTTGTTTTCAATATCATCCTTACTAAAACTAAAAATCACGAATTGGTCATTAGAAAACTTTGATAATATTTGTTTTATGGCTTCCTCTAAAAATCCCACATATTCTGCTGTACCAATAAAAGCCCTGATTTTTTTCTTAACTTCGTTCATGATCCTTTCGGCAAATTCCTGCCTCTTTTTCAATACTGCCAGGTGCATGGCAGACCGGGTCTTTAAAATAGTCTGCTGCTTTTTGTTTTCAGCATCTTTTTTGGCTCTCGTTATACTATTCTCTTTTCTTTCTTCATTTTCCTTTATCATTTCAGTTTTCCGATTTTCATAATATTCCACCAGCTTTTTTTGTTTTTGCTGAAAATCAAGTTCTATTCTCTCTATAACCACCTTCGTGAAAAGAGAAATTTTATCTTCAATCGTACCGGACATATCATTCACCTCAAATCTTAAGTCCTATGGATTCTCTTATATACCTGGTTAAAAAGTCGGGAGGCCTCCTGGTGCCGTGTCTGTCGGGAATCTCAACTATTATGGGAAGGTTTTGTGAAACTTTCATTTCGTTTAGTTCCAGTTGAACCCTTTCCGCTAATAGTTCGGTTATAAATAGAATTCCTATATCCCGTTTTTCCTTTATCTTTGCCAATTCTTTCAATATTTCTTCCCTTTCGTGGACTACCACTCCTTCTACACCAGATAACCTCATGCCGGTTAAGGTATGGGTATTGTCGCTTAGCAAAAAGACTTTCATAGTACCCCTCTATAGTCTACCCAGTATCATGATAGAAACAATAAGCCCATATATGGCAATACCTTCGGCTAAACCCACAAATATAAGGGTTTTACCCAGAATATTCGGATCCTCCGAAACAGCTCCCAGTGCAGAGGAGCCTACAGCTCCCACTGCATAACCTGCCCCAATCGTGGCAAGTCCGGTGGAAAGTGCTGCTGCTATAAATCCCATTCCCGATGGAGAATTTGTTGAAGATTCAGCTCTGGCAATATCAGGTATCAAGAAAAATAAGAAAACTCCTACCAGTATTACATAGATCAATAAACTGACTCTCACTAATTTTCTGATCCTCTTTATATTTGTTTTGTCTTTCTTTAAATATACATAGAATCCCGCTGCAATAGTCAATCCCGATATGGCTACGGCAATAAACAATACTGCATACATTCCTAAAACCCCCTCTATTTCAAATTTATAATGTTATAAAGTTATATGCCCCTATACCAAGGGGAATAACCCTTTTATGATTTAAACTTATTTTCCTGCTAGCAGATAAACCATCTTTTATTTGTACTGGGATATATTCTATGCCGTCTCCCCGGTAATATTTGGTAAAGAGTTCGTAATATTCCAACCGCAAAGCCTGAATAAAAACTATCAGGCCTTCTAAAGCGATAATGACTATATTTCCCAATATCAATACTGCCAGGTTTCCCCATGAGGTACTCATCATCCCAGCTAAGGTGGCAAAGGCTATATAAAGTCCCGCATGGTTCAAGGCAAAAGCCCCAACCCTTAGAAAGGATATGGTATTGGACAGCATTGAAAGTAGGGTCTCTATTACTCCAAAACCCTCTTCTACATAGTAATTTGCCGGAGATTCTCTATAGAGCTTATCGTTATGGGCAAGCTTGTTAGATAAAGGCTCTTTAAATAACATTAAAAGAAGAAGACCAACCATAATATAAATCAATATCGGCATTATGTTACTATGGGTAACGAAAACCCGAAATATTGTATATAACAATATCAGGTAAAAGACAAGTCCTGCTGCACCATTTCTGCCGAAAAGGCCTTCTTCCATGTTTTTTTCAAGTCTGGAATTTATTATATTAAATATATAACCAATTAAAATAAGTACTACACCAAAAACCACTGCGGCTACCAGCATGATATTTATATTTTCCATTGGCCTGATGATAAGCGGCGATAGGATTTCCTCGGAACCGAAAATGCTGCCGTAAATGAAACCAAAAATAGTAGAACTTAATCCTATCCTGCTCAAAATTCCTCCCAGGCCAGTACTCTTCCATACAAGCTCTAAAATAAGACCGGAAAAAAGCAATATAAGACCCTGGCCCACATCACCAAACATCGCTCCAAAGAGAAACATGTAGGCTAAACCGAAAAATACCGTTGGGTCTTTTTCGCGATAAGCGGGAGTACCATACATCTTCACCAGCATTTCAAAAGGTCTAAATAGTTTGATATTGATCAGCTTTGTGGGGGGGATTATGCCCGAACTAGATTTATTTACATCATCTACTAAAATAATCACCTGGTCCCCGAACTGACTTTCCAGTTCGTTTTTCAGTTTGGATACAGCGCTGACAGGCACAAAGCCAAACATAAAAAATAATTTATCACCTATGGCGATCTCTGATTTGAGTTCTTCAATTTTTTTTTCCATTTCCAGCCTGGAATAACCTTTTTCTAAATCTTTAAGGTATTTTAACCTATAATCTTCCAAGGATTTTTTCAGGGATTCTATTACCTTTTGATCTTCACCTATGCTTTGGGTAAGTTCCTCTATAATTTCTGCGGCAGTACCTTTAAATTCTCTGGGTATATTTAGAAGGGTATAATTAAGAGAACTAAAAATTTTTTCCAGGGTTTCTTCCAGACTTACCGGAGTTATGGAAGCCACTATGACATATTTGCCTTCCACCGCCACCTTTAATACGACTGCTGGTATGTTTTCGTAATTCTTCTTGAGTTTATCGTAATTTGCCCTGGAGATCCTTATAAGCCTGAATACAAGATACTTCATATCAATAAACCGGCTTATATCTATGTTAAGCCTGGAGAGATATTTAAGATTGTTAACGTATTCTCTTTTTTTATCGATTAAGCGCACCTTTTCTTCTATCTCATCGGCAGTGGAGCGGACCTTGGTGTAGATGTGCGAAAATTGCTTTATAAAATTATCATACTCATAATCCTCACCTAAAAATTCCGCGCTTAATTGGGGTTTTATATTAAAAAGATTGAGTAATAATTTTACCACTTCTTCGTCTTTAGTAAAATCACGCTTTGAAGAATAAGGTCTTAGGAAAGGTTCTTCTTCCAAGGCTTCTATGTTTTTCTCACTGGGAGGAAGAAAAAAATCGGTGGAATTCACTCTGGCCAGAGCGTTGATCATGTGCATACTTCCATTTAAAGTCACCAAACGTAAAACCTTGTTTAAAAGATTATTTTTACCTATAACTCCCATAATTTTCATTTTTTCTACACTCATAAAAACATCTCCTTGAACTAAGCCGCTTTCACCAGAAATTTCCTGGCTTCTTCCGGTGGAAGATTATATCTTATACTCTCTATGATAGAAATAATATCCTTTATTTCGAATTCAAGTAACCACACATATCCTATGGTTTGGATTATGTTCATGGGGAGCTCACGGGTTAAAGCCTTGAGTTTATAATACATAAACCGATTTATGCGCCTTTCCATATATATATTTGTGGATTTCTCTTCTTCTTTAAACAGAAAACCATAGACCGAATTTATCGTCATCCTGTAGAGCTCTTCAAGGTTCTTGGTATAACACATGTCCTTACGGTTTGCAAAAGTCAGTTTATCTCCATAATTTATGGTGTAGTTTAGAAGCTCTTCGGGTGACAGGTTGTAAAATTTCTTGCCTCGGTATACCCACTGAATATTATAGAGGTCGGCTACCATGCCTTCCCATTTCTTCAGTATTATCCTGTCTTCTCCGGATATATTTAGCTTTCGGCTTTGAATAATATTAAAATAACTCATATCCAAGGCCATCTCAAACCTGAAGAGATTTTCTCTCCTTCCATCTACCAGGGGAATCAGAAACTCAAAAAATTCCGAACCTTCCAAAGAATATATCAAATCCCTAATCGTCCTTGATTTAAAAAGCTTTTCAGGACTAACTCGACTGTATTTACCTAAAAAGGAAAGAGATTTTTTAATAGTTTCTGGCTTTATACCGTTAAAAATACTTCTGGCCAGAACTTTCAAATCTTCTATCTCGTATTTTATATAAAGCGAACGAATAAGAACTTTATAGTCATCCCGGAAATAATGTATTAGTTTATCCATGTTTTTGATCATATTGCGTTTCAGAATATCTTCCAGGTCTCTCCTGCTGACCGTGTCAAGGTGAATTTCCCCTAATAGCTTACCATAGGGAATATCCTCTTTTAAATATCGGGCTACATCGGCCACGGTCTTCTTCTTAAGCATGTTTAAATAGTCTTCACGCTTCAAAAATTCTTTTTCCAGTGCCCTTATCTTGGTGTTTACCGCTGCATAGATAGTAACCTTATCCATGGCTCTCCCAATGGATATCAAAAATCCGCTTTAATATTTCATCAGTCATATTTTTTAGGGATTCCTCAAATTCTCGTTCCATATTCTCCAGGACTTCCCTGGTATTCAACTTCAACTGGTTAACTTCCTGTTGCGCTTCTTTCAGTATCTTTTTTGTAGTTTTCTTGGTTTCCTCTTCAATCTGGCTTGCATAATCCCTGAGCATTTCTTTTTCTTCTTCTTGATATCGGCCTTCCAGTTCCACTAACTGTTTTTTCCTTCTTGCGTTTATATCAGTTGCTCTGGTATCGAGCTCGATGAGCTCTTCCATGATATTTTGCTCTTCCATGATATCACCTTCTTTGAAGTTTTAAAATTCCCTAAAAAGACTTTAAAACCTTTCCACAGGAAACAGATAACTATATAAAAAGGATTATCTTTTAACTAATTTTAAAGTATATTACTCCTATGTTACAAAGTCAATTATTAAGAAAGAAGTTGTCATTTAAAAATTAAAAAGGAGATATCTTTCGATATAATGATATCGTGATTGCCCCGGATGACATCCTATGATGCCTTACAAGTTTAAATTTTTCGTTTCTCTCCCGGGCAACGAACGATGGTTAGCCCGATACCAGTTCACTAAATCTTTTTGAAATCGCATAAATAGAAATATTTTTGACAATTATTATTCATCCTTCCTATAATTATAAAATATGATGCTCTATATCTTGATGATCTATGTTAATATAATGATATAATGACAGTGTTATTGCTGAACATGCTTTTTTTATACAATCTGATATATAAGTACAATAAAAGCGAATCTATGGCAATGAAAAAAAATTAAATAAATTGCTTTAATATGTCATTTAAAAGATAAAAAATACTTTAGAAGAGGTACCATGAGATGAATAATTATCTATTGTCTATGTTAAGCGAACGGAGAAGCATTAGAAAATATAAAAATAAAGAAGTAGAGCAAGAAAAGATAAACAAAATCATTCAGGCTGCACTATTATCTCCGTCTTCTCATGCCAACTATCCCTGGCAGTTTATTGTGGTTAATGATATTAATTTACTGTCCCGGCTGTCTTTATCCAAGATGCATGGCTCTGCATTCTTGTCGAATGCACCCCTGGGAATCGTTGTTACCGCAGACCAGAATTTATCAGATGTCTGGATTGAAGACGCTTCTATTTCTTCTACATTCATTATGATAACCGCACATGCGCTGGGTTTAGGAAGTTGCTGGATTCAAATAAGAAAAAGAATGCATTCAGAAACCAAAACTGCGGAAGAATATATCAGGGAAATACTTAAAATACCGGAAAATGTGAATGTTCTGTCTATTATTGCTCTTGGTTACCCTGATGAAGAAAAAATCCCGAAAAGAGAAAATGAATTATTATATGAACGCGTATTTTATAACACTTACGCAAAAATACCTAATAAGTAATTTGCAGTTGTATTCAGTGAAACCATTTCTTCATGAATTTTTCTGCTCGTTTTCTTACCGAAGGTCGCGAATTATTTAGTTGCCTTTTTACAAATGCCATTATCTTTTTTTGATTTTTTATCTTTTCAAAAATCTTATCAAAAGACTCTATGGCATGTCCGCAAACTACATTATTACACTCAGGAGATAGTTCTCCTTTATACTCATATTTCGCTTTTTCTATTTTTAATATTTCTTCTACAATCCTATCAATTAATTCTGGTTTGGCTTGGGCAATTTTCCATGAATTTCCTACGATATTTACAGCGGTAACCATAATTGGGCCTGTAATAGGGGCATAATACTTGTTAAATATCTTTTCAAACTGTTTTTTTGAATCTACACGACATAAATTCGAAAGGCTAACAACTGCACCCCATTTGATAAAATTATTTTCAGAATCGAGAAATTTTACTAAAAAATCAAAATAAGGATAGACTAATTCCGGCTTTTTTTCACTAACCAAACGAACAATTTTTTCACAACCAAATTTAATACTGCCTTTTTCATTATCAATGGCTGTTATAAGCACTTCGATGAGTTTGGGATTTTTAATTATTTGATTGGCTAATTCATTAATATCCTTTTTTAATTTAATCTGTTCGATAATTTTTTCTTCATTCATTTTTGACCCGTTATCAAAATAATTTACTCAATTTTTCAACTACTTCAGTAATTTGTTTTTCACGATTAGGTTTTAACCAGTTAACAATTGCTGTTCCGCAAATAGTTACTCCTTTGGATTCACATATTTTTTTCATTTGTCCGATTGCACGGGTTCCCCCCAACCATGGGAAAGGAAAAGATTGAGTCACCAAAAAGGCTGTTTTTTTATCCTGAAGTGATTTTATCTGTGACAGGTAGATGGTCATTGCTGATGATAGGGAAAAGCCCTGCACCGGGGAACCAAATACTAGGGCATCGTATGACTCGATATCAGGAAGCGATTCGAATTGGATATTTTTTACCCCGGGTTTTGCTTTACCGATAACTTTTAATCTTTCGATGTTCACAGAATGTCCCGCTTTGTCCAGTTTTTCCTTGAGCTTCTGGGAAACAGAATAAGTGTTGCCGGTTTCAGAATATAAAATAATACCGATGTTCATAATAAATTCCTCCTACTGTTTATTTTTATTATTACAGTTCACTATTCCATAGAATATAAATACCTTTATTTACCTTAAATATAGCAACCAGGTATTATCAATTTTTTCTTATCAATGATAAATATTTATATTTAGGACATCTAAATGTCAACAAATAGAGGTAATGCACTGAACTTCAAAAAAACTTGTTTTTGAGTAAAGGGAAAATAACCTTTTTATACTGTCTTATATCTTAAACCCTAAAAAAACCTTGACTAAATAACCAATGATAAAAGAGAGTATGGCAACACCAATACTGATTGCTGCCATTTCGATAAACCTTTTTTTAAAATTGTAATCATTAGCTACAGAAATATAAAAATTAAATAAAAAAATAATCATAATAGCTATCAGAACCGTCACGATCAAACTGATTACATAATTCACTATTAAAAAATAAGGAATTATTAGAGCTATTACAGTAAAAATATAGGCAATTCCCGTATGTAATGCTGATTTAACTGCTCTTTTTTGTGCTTTCGGTTTCCCTTCCGATTTGATGGATAAATATTCACTTGCTGATAAGGAAAGAGATGCTGAAATACCAGTAATCAATCCCATTAAAGCAATGATTTTTGAATTTTGTATGGATAGGGTAAACCCTGCCAAAGCTCCGGTTAGTTCCACCAGGGCATCATTCAATCCTAAAACAATAGAACTCATATAGGAAAGTTTTTCTATATTCATTAAATGAATAAGTTCAGCTTCATGTTTTTTTTCTGCTTCTATGACTTCTTTCATTTCTGTAATAGTATTGAACATTCTATTATATTTTTTTTGTACTTCTTCCTTGCCTCTTTCTTGAAGTTTTACACCAAAAGTCAATCCAAAAATCCTTGATACAAGACTATAAAAAAATATTCTGAATTTACTCACTTTTAGAGATTTACCAGTATATTCTTTAAATATATCCGCATGGTGTTTTTTATCCTCTGCTATCTTCTTTAGAATTTTAGCATTATCAGGTTCTTTGGCTAATTTAGCCAACCTTCCATATACTTCTTTCCCTTCCAACTCATTTTGTTGTATTGATTTTAGTTCAAGAATTTCAGCATCGTTTAATTTTTTCATATTTAACCTCTCTTTTCTTTAGCAAATAAAAGGTTTTAATGTTTTCATTATTACACTATTTTATACATACGTTATTAATTTTAAAAATCCTTCTTTTTATAAAAAATTAAGAATTAAAATATTCATTAATTCAAAAAATAATTATTTCCATTTTTTCTTTCTTTTAAGATAATTTATACTTTTTTGGGTATAAACTATTTTACACTATTTCAACACAAAATAATTATTTTTTGCAAAAAAGCATTTTTCGATAGTTTTTGATATAATAAAACAATATAATTAACGAGGAAGGTGATGAAATGGATACCATTTTTCAGCGGGGATTACATTTTATTATCATGATTCAACAGATTGACTCACCTTTGCTGGATTCTTTTTTCCGAGGGATTACCTTACTTGGAGATGAATTATTTTACTTGCTTTTATTCTCTTTCCTTCTCTGGTGTGTTGACTTTTATTTGGGAATTAGGGTCGGGATTATCTTTTTATTATCCGTCTATGTCAATACCGGGCTAAAAGAGCTATTTCAGCAGCCTCGCCCTTTTGAAATTTTACCGGAAATTCAAAAATCTCTTGCTTCCGGATATGGTTTCCCCAGCGGCCATGCCCAGTCTTCCCTGGTAGTCTGGGGGAGTATAGCTTACTGGAAAAGGAAACCCTGGATTCGTTACCTTTCTGTTATATTGATTATTTTGATTGGATTTTCTCGTATCTATCTGGGGGTTCATTTCCCCACCGATGTTCTAGGAGGATGGTTATTTGGTGGGCTCATTCTTGGCCTAACTTATTTTATTTCATTAAAGATCAAATTTAATTTTACTCAGGTAAACCTAATATTTAAAATTATTTGTATTACGCTATTCCCGGTAATTTTATTACAAATTCAATCATCACCGGATATTATCAGTTCGGTAGCTGCTTTAACCGGTGTTAGCTATGGTCTGTTATTTTTTTCTTCCTTTATTGGAGGGATTCAACCTGGGAACTGGCTGCAGCGGCTTTTCAGTTTTTTGCTTGGGATTATTGGAATAGGAATATTATATCTTGGATTAAAATTGATTCTGCCTTCGGAAGGCCAACTTTTCTATCAATTGAGTCGGTTTTTTCGTTATCTGTTATTGGGTGTATGGATCAGTTTTGGTGCACCCTGGTTATTTATCCGAATGAGATTAGCTTCTCAAGTAGAGAAAAAACCATAAAAAACGGGAAGATATGGATTTACTTTTTCCCCATATCTTCCCGTTGTACTTTTTATACTTTTATGTCAAACTAAACGTCCTCTTTATTATATTTACCTATTATATTACACTTTCTGTTTCATATCGATTGTATCTATAGTACGAAGATGAAATTTATTTACTTCTGGCAATTTGATACCTAATGTCTCGTGAATTAATTCCTCTATGGTTTCGATAAAAACAAACTGTATATCTTTTTTTATTTCATCAGGAACATCACAAAGGTCCTTTTTATTTTCCAGAGGAAGGAGTATTTTTTTAATACCAGAACGATGTGCCGCTATTACTTTTTCTTTAATTCCTCCTACCGGGAGCACTGCACCTCTTAAAGATATTTCACCAGTCATGGCTGTTTTTGGATCTACGGGTATTCCAGTAAACAGTGATGCTATTGACGTAAATAGTGTTACACCTGCTGACGGACCATCCTTAGGTATAGAGCCCTGCGGTATGTGAATGTGAAGGTCATGTTTATTAAAATGAATTTCCTTCAATTTTAAAACCAGCCTTGATCGAATCAAACTTTGAGATATTTTGGCTGACTCTTTCATGACATCGCCTAACTGCCCGGTTAACATTAACTCACCTTTCCCTGGCATAAAGGCACTCTCGATGAACAAAATATCTCCACCAACCGGCGTCCAGGCCAGTCCGGTAACCACGCCGGGTGGATTTGATTTTTTAACCTTATCATAAATTGAAATTTCAGGTCCTAAAATATCAAATAACATTTCTTCTTTGACAATATAAGGAAGTTTCACTTCATCAACGACAATTTTTTCTGTCGCATGTCTTGCTATCGCTGATAATTGCTTTTTAATTCCTCTAACACCCGCTTCCCGAGTATATTTGTCGATAATCGCCTTTACCGCATCATCTTCAATTTTTAATTGTTCAGACGTAAGTCCATGGCACACCAAAACTTCATCAATCAGATGCTCTTTTGCTATATGAAATTTCTCTGTCGTTGTATAGCTATTAATCTGAATGATTTCCATTCTATCTCTAAGCGGTTCCGGAATTTCCCTCAGCGAATTTGCTGTTCCGATAAAAAATACATCGGATAAATCATAGGGCACTTCCAGATAGTGATCAGAGAATGAATTATTTTGTTCAGGATCCAGGACTTCAAGTAATGCACTCGAAGGGTCTCCCATATTGGAAGCCAATAATTTATCAACCTCATCCAATATAAAAACCGGATTATTAGTTCCTGATTTTTTGATTCCCTGTATAATTCTTCCCGGAAGAGCACCGACGTAAGTCCGTCTGTGTCCCCTTATTTCTGCTTCATCTCTTATTCCTCCGAGACTTATTCTCAGGTATTCCCTTTGAAGCACTTTGGCAATACTTTTTCCCAGACTGGTCTTTCCGGTTCCCGGAGGTCCCACCAGAAGGAGTATTGAACCCTGTTGATTATTTTTAAGCTTCATGACAGTTAAATGTTGGATGATTCTTTCCTTCACTTTATCCAGCCCATAATGATCTTTTTCTAAAATAGTTTTAGCCTCTTTAATATCTACTTCCTTTGCACTACTTTTCCCCCAGGGAAGTGACGTCAATAAATCTAAATAGTTTCTAATTACATTCGTCTCTATACCATTCGGACTTTGATTTTGTAATTTTTCATATTCTTCTCGGGCAATCTCTTTCACATCTTCCGGCATTTTAGATTCATTGATTAGCTGTAAATAATCCTTCTTTTTGCTTTCTGGTTCTTTGCCCTCATTTAATTCTTCCTGTATTGCTTTTAACTGCTCTCTAAGCATTTTTTCTCTATATTGCTTATTGACTTCACCGGTTAATTTTGCATTCATCTCCATTTGAAATTCGATATTTTCCTTTTGTTTTATTAAAATATCTAAAAACTTCAAACTTTTCTTTCTTCTGGATCTAATTTCCAATAACTCTTGTTTTTCAAAACTGGATATACTGATGAATTGCATCAAATAACTTATAAGTTGCTCCAAGTCCTTCATGCTTTGGATATATTGAATATAACTTTCGGAACCTATAAATTTCCCACTAATTTCAGCAGCGAGCGTTTTCACATATTCAAGCATTTGATTTTGCGTATTTTTGTCCAAATCCTCAATATCCGGTGCCATTTCGTATTTACCGACATAGAAATCCTGTTCCTGATATATATTCTTCACTTCTATTCTATCCAATACTTCTACATCGATATCATAGGTTATTTTTGAATCTACTATCTTTTCAATTTTTACAAGACTTCCGATCGTATATAAATCTTTTTCCTTATATGTTTCTGAATCACATCCTTCTTTTAATAGCATTATAATAGCATAGTTATCATCCTGCTTAATTCTTGAATCTATTTTTTCACCCAAGGATTTCTTGATTTTTATCGTACTCTTTATTCTTTTAAACAATACATGCCCAGGCATCGCTATAATAACCAATTCATCTTTCACATGGTTATCTTTCATAATCTTCACCTCGTTTCTTATATTTATTTATGACTATTAATTCTTGCATTTCCATGATTTCTTTTATTAATGCAGCTCCGATTACCTATCAAATGAATATCTCCTTCATATCATAGGAATTATTTAATTTCTTTCAAAATTTCTATTGATTTTTATTTCACATTCGATATTTTCTCTTTTCAATAGCCTTCTGCTTGTAATATTTTTAATAGTTAGTTAAGCTTAACCTAACTTTCACAGTAAAAAAAAGAGAATCTTACACCACTTTTAATAATAATTCTATCAATAAGTTAATATCTTCTTCACTTAAAGAATTGCCCACCTTTCTAATAAAATCCTCATCGGCAAGTTTCTCTAATCTGGCAATCCCTTTACCTTTTTCGGTGAGAAACAGGTAATAAACTCTTGCGTCATGCTTACACTGTTCCTTCTTAATACAATCTAACTGAATAAACTTTTTAACCATTTCGGTGATTGATGGCTTAGATAAATGCAAATCTTCAGCTAATTGGCTTACGGTAACATATTCGTGTTCATCAAATTTCTTTAAATATTCAATCTGTTTGAAGGTTAATTCTGATACATTATACTTATCGTTAATACAAAATCTGCACTCTGTCTTAATTCGCAAAAAACTGTTAAATATACTAAATAAATCATGATATTCTTTCAAAATATCACCTCAATAGTTAGTTAGCCTTTGCCTAACATTCTCTCATAATTAACCTTTTTTGTCAATACTTTTTTATATTTAAAAAAAATATTCTGTTAGAATTTCCAAAAAGAATATTTTATATGTGGTTTAAGTTTAAATTTCAATATAGATCTATTCTTGGTAGTTATTATGTTATTAAAACTAAATTCCATAAACCATGATTAAAATTAATCTAATATATTTTTTTCTTCCCTATTGAAAAAATAATTTATATAGATTGATAACTTTGCTTATTTTTTGTCTACCCTGTTATTGCTATATTTCTATCTCGGTTCCTACATTACAGAAAAAGAAACGATCTCCAAATTCTTGAAGTAATCGCATGGAGGTTTCCAATCCGGTACAATGAGAAACACCAATTTTTTCTAAATCATATTTTTTTAAAGCTTGAATTGTTTTTTTCTTTGTTTCCTCGCTTGCCGGACCCAAATGAGTCCCACCTATAATGACACGAATATGGTTTTGGCCGGTTTTATCAATGATATGATTAATAATATTTATTATGCCTGAATGTGAGCATCCTAAAATAATAATAAGTCCTTTCTCAGTATTTAAAATTAATGTTTGATCATCAAAAATAAGATCTTGAATATAACCTTCCCCAGTTTTAAGTAAAAATCTTTTACCAACCTTTTCAAATTCAGTCAAACGGGGAATTTCTCCGCTCAACATTAAATTTGGTACAATTTCCTTAAAACTAGTATTAAATTTAAATTGAGCTCCTTGGCTTTCTAATATTTCTTGGCGGAAAGGAATTCCGATATTTCTTTCTCTCCCTTCATCTATTACATAGCTGCTTTTAAAAAGATCAGGATGAGCATATACATTTACTTTACCTACTTGTTCTAAAACACTTAAAAGACCACCGGTATGATCACGATGATGGTGACTAATCATAATCCCTTGAATAGTGGAAAGATCTTTTTTAAAGTACAGCGCATTATTAATAATTGCCTTACCTTGACCGGTATCAAAAAGAAAATTTCCCTGATCGCTTTCAATATAGACTGACCAACCATGTTCAGCAATCGCCCCAATTTGGTTAAATATACAATTTTCACAAAGAACCGTCGCTTTCCCCTTCATATCTAATCTCCTTTTTCCAAACAAATGAAAATCTGGTCTCAACAACTTGTCTGTTATCATCCGAGACCATTTTAAAATTATACATCCTGGAACGCAAATAACAATCAGTTTCAAGAGGTTGAACTTCTTCTTGATAATTTTACCCGTAGAATATTTTAACTAGTTTTTTGCTCTCCCTCTTCCGGTTATTTTTTGGCTTAAATCATCCAAAAAAGTATAAAAAATGGGAACAATAATCAATGACAAAAAGGTAGATGAAGTCAAACCTCCGATAATAGTGATCGCCATTGGTGCCCTAAGTTCCGCTCCTTCTCCGATGCCTAATGCCATAGGAACCAGAGCAAGAACCGTGGTAAACATGGTCATTAAAATAGGTCTTAAACGGGTTGTACCTCCTAAAATGATAGCTTCTTTCCTTTCTATCCCTTTTTGTCGAAGTTTATTAATGTAATCGATCAAAACAATACTGTTATTGACCACAATTCCTACCAGCATGATAATACCGATATAAGAAAGTACATTCAAGCTTTTATCGGCTAGTAATAATCCCAAAATAACTCCGATTAGAGAAAAAGGAACGGAAAACATGACTGCAAGGGGCATTAAAAGGGATTCAAACTGAGCAGCAATAATCATATAAACCAGGATAATGGATAAAACCAATGCCAGGCCGAGTTGCAAAAAAGATTCTTGCATTTCCCTATTTTGTCCAACAAATTCATAGTGATAGTCCTCTGGCAGTACTAATTTTTCCAATTGCTTCTGGGCATCCTGGATCACTTTACCTAAAAATCGGTCACTGATATTTCCGGAAACATTCACTATTCGCTGTTGATTTTCACGGTCAATTCCTTTGGGTCCAGAACCTACAATGACCTCTGCAATTTCTTTTAAAGGAATCTGTAATCCGGTATTAGAGCTAATCAGTAGATTTTTTACTTCCTCTATACTATTTCTATCTTCCTCTTCCAATCTAATCCGTATGTCAACTTGTTCTCCTTTTTCCTGATAAATACTGGCAACTCTACCTAAAAGAGCATCATGAACCGTAGAAGCAATATGAACAGTATTTAAGCCATAGAGATTTGCTTTTTCACGATCAATATTCACATGTAACTCCGGACGTACATCTTCTACACTGCTCTCCAGGTCATACACACCTTCTACTTCTTCTAGCGATACCAAAATACGATTGGCAATATTTTCCAATTCATCCAGTGAATCACCGGATATTTTTACTTCTAAATCCGACCCGGAGGAAAATGACATAGATTGTTCCGAAAATTTTATTTTGGCATCAGGGTAAGTACCAATTTTTTCTCTTAACTGGTTAATAATCTGTGCCGTACTTCTATCTCTCTTGTTCTGTTCCACCAGGTTAACCATAATGGTACCGCTGTTGCCGCCTTCGGTACTAAATCCCATTCCACCGGAGCCCTCTCCTGCCGTAGTTAATATGCTTTTCATTTCCGGTATTTCCAAGACAATTTTTTCCACTTTACTGACAACTTCTCTGGTAGTTTCCAGGTTTGTCCCGGTAGGTAAGGTAATGTTGATATTAAATTGTCCCTGGTCACTGGATGGGATGAATTCTGTTCCCACAAAAGGGATTAACATGATTGATCCAGCAAAGATAAGTACAGCTAAAATAAACACCGATCCCCGGTGTCGTAAAGACCAGCTAAGTAATCTACTATATTCTTCTTTCACAAAATTAAAAATTCTTCCACTCTGACTCAGAGAATTTTGAACTATATTTTCTTTAGAAATAGACGAGTTATTATCCTGCACTTTAAAGTGCATAATTTTCGAAGAAAGCATGGGAACAAGGGTTAAGGCCACCAATAAAGAAGTTAAAAGAGAAAAAGTAATGGTATATCCCATGGGTCTAAATAGTTCACTGGCAATTCCCTGAACATATACAATGGGTAAAAATACTGCAATAGTAGTAAAAGTGGAAGCTGAAATTGCCGTACTTACTTCACTTGCACCCAGGCAAGCAGATTCTTTAATACCGGTTCTTGATTCTCTATACCTGAATATATTTTCCAAAACGACAATGGAATTATCTACCATCATGCCGATCCCCAAAGCTAAACCTCCCAGAGTCATCATATTCAAGGTTAAATGAGAAAAATAAAGCAGGGTAAAGGTAAAAATCAAAGAAATAGGTATGGCAAAACCAATAATTAAGGTACTGCCTAAATTACCCAGGAAAAAGAATAGAACAAATACTGCAATAATCGCCCCGTATAAAGCCACCCATCCTACTTGCGATATGGTCTTTTCGATGAAATCAGAAGAATCAAAAACCGGGGTGATAGATATGTCCTCAGGAAGTAATTTTTGGATAGTCTCAAGTTCTTTAAATACCCTTTTGGCTACAGTAACCGTATTTTTACCCGATTCCTTCTGTAAGCTTATCATGATTCCGGGTTTTCCGTTTACATAGGTAATTGAATTTCTTTCCTTAAAGGTATCTTCAACTTTAGCAATATCACCCAAATAAATTTTGTTTCCCCGAATATTAGAGATTAATATTTTTTCGATATCTTGAGTGCTTTCAAATCTCCCCAAAGTCCTGATAAGAAAATTGATGGTACCTTCCTTTAATGTACCCGCCGGTAAGTTAACATTTTCTCCGGCCAAAGCAGCAGTAACTTGACTAAAACTTAACTGGTTGGAACGAAGTTTATCATTATCAATCGAAACCAGTATTTCTCTATCCAGGCCTCCATTAATAGATACGCTGGCAACCTCTTCCATTCTTTCCAGACGGGGTTTGATTATATCTTCTGCATATTTCTGTAATTTTTGTAAATCTCTCTCCTCCGAACCCATTCCCAAAACCAGAATCGGCATCAATGCGGGGTCAAATTTAATGACCATCGGATCACTGGCATCATCAGGAAGAAAGCCCTTGATCTGGTCAATCTTTTCCCGAATATTCATAGCACTGACATCCATATCTGTACCCCAGTTAAACTCCATTAAAACAAGAGAGTTTCCCTCCCGAGAATAAGAGGAAATTTTTTTCACACCTTGAATGGTACCCACCGCTTCTTCCAGGGGAATTGTAATCATATTTTCTATTTCCTGGGGAGCTACTCCCGAATAGGAAACAATAATGGCGGACATCGGAAAGGATAAGTCAGGCAATAAATCCAATCCTAAATTCTGATATGAAATAAGACCTATCAGAATTAATCCGATAAAAAGCATTAAAATGGTAACCGGCCGGCTAACCGAAAAATTAGGTAAATTCAATTCTATTCCTCCTTGTCCAACACTTCTACTTTTAATCCATCTTCCAACTCTTGATTACCAAGAATAACAATTTTTTCTCCCTCTGATAATCCATTCAGAATTTCTATTTTTTCACCTTGAATAATGCCTAAGGTAACTTCTTTTTGTCTGGCAATTCCTTCTTCAATCACGAAAACATATATCCCTTCTTTTTTTCTGGTCAAAGCACTGGAAGGAATGATTAATGCATCCTGATTAGTCTCTACAAGAATATCTCCTCGGGCAAAAACGCCAATGGGAATTGCTACTTTCGGTTCAATTATTTCAATTTTTACCTCTAATGTCTTACTTATTTGATCCACTGCTACACCTTTGGAAACGATTTTCCCCTGGAATTTTTCTTTGGGAAAAGCATCGATTTCAAGATTTACCATTTGGCCTTCTTTTATTTTGGAAATATCTTTCTCTGAAATCCCTACTTTAACAAATATACTGCTTACATCTATAATAGACAATAAAGGGACGGAAGGCGAAACCATTTCACCTGAGCTTACAGAAACAGAAGTCACTTTACCATTAATAGGAGCAGTAATCTGGGTATTTTTCAATTGATACTTTGCCATATCCAATGCGGCTTTAGCCTGTCTTACCTGAGCCTCAATTGATTTTATATCTTCTTCCGCAGCACCTTCTATGATTAATTCATAGCTTTCCTGGGCAGACTGGTACTGAACGCTTGCTATCTCATATTGATTTTTTGCCTGCTCATATTGCTGTTCAGATATAGCTTTTTCAGAAAAAAGTGTTTTCATTCTCAGATAATTTTCCTCTACACTATCCCGATTCATTTTCGCTTGAAGCAGGGCTGACTCTGCCTGTTTAATTTCTTGCGGCCGCGCCCCGGATTTTATTTTATCAGAAGAGGCTTGTATAGAATCCAAGGTCGCCTGAGCTTGGGCCACCTGAATCTTAATTTGCTCATCGCTTAGAATAATGAGTATATCGCCCTTCTTAACTTCTTCACCTTCTTTAACTTTTACTACTTTTGCCTGTCCCATAATCTCAGAAGTTACCCTGACTGTTTCATTCGCTTCCACTACACCGGTAACTTTTAAAAAAGAATTAACTTCACCTTTTTCTACTAGCGCAGTTCTTACCGGAATAATAACTTCTTGTTTTTCTTGTGATTTTGAAACATCTTCCTGCTGTCTTTCGCTCAATCTATTGGTGATTCTAAATGCCAATAAACCGATAATAACCATAACTAAAAAGATAAAAAACAGTTTTCTTTTCTTAATTTTCATAAAATATTTCCTCTTTCTTCTAATTAAGTTTCTTTTTTATTTTAGTAACTCATGATCCTTAAAAATGCTTATCATAAAATAAGGTAATAATAAACAATAACCAGGGGTTATCTTTACATATTTCTTTTGGTCAGCTACCTGCTCCCATTGCTTTAATTAAGGCAGAGCGATTGATATTATAATCATAAAGAGCATTTAAAAAGTTTGTCTCAGCTTCAATAAGGGTACTTTGGGCATCAATCACTTCTGTATTTGTTGCAATACCTTCATTATATTTTACCTGGGCAATTCGAAAGCTTTCCTGCGAATTTTGTATGCCTTCTTCGGCTACCTTAATTAATTTTTCAGCTTCTTTCATATTTAAATAAGCAGAACGTACTTCAAACTCAACTAATTGCCTCACTTGCTTTTCACTTTGGGCTACCTGAGCAAGTTTTATCTCCGCTTGTTCAATTTTGGCTTTGTTAACACCACCATCCAATAGAGAATATTCTGCTACGATCATAGCCTGCCAGCCGGTTATTCCCGACTCAGCATTGAATACTACCTGGGGTTTTCTATTGCTTTTGGCTACATCAACCATTTCTTCCATTATTCTTTTTTGTTGGGCAATATTCATGATTTCGGATCGATTCTCTCCAGCCTGAACTAAAGCATCTTCTAGCTTAATTGCGCAGGGCTCGTAGGATAGATTATTCTCCAATAGCCATTTTGCATTTAGATCAATACCCATAATAGAATTAATATTATACATAGCCAACTCATAACTATTTTCTGCCTTGATCAGATTGTGTTCGAGATTGGATAATTGTGATTTAATTTGATTCAAATCTATCGGAGCAATCATTCCTTCTTGTAACAGTGCTTCTGATGTTTCCAAATGAGCTTGCATCTGCTTGACTGCCTGAGCGCTGACTCTTTTTATTCCTTCGGTTTGCAGAACTTGGTAATAAGCCTCTGTAACTTTATAAATAATTGCTTGTTTTTCTTTCTCCAGGTCGTTCAAAGAAATTTGCTTATTGGCCTCTGCCTGATCAATGAGTGATTTTATTTTTCCACCGCTATATATAATTTTCGACGCGCTAATAGAAATAACCGGGGCTAACGGAGCAAGATCAAAAAGATTGCTGTAATCTCCTGCCGCAACATCTTCTTCGTCAAGGGTTTCGCTCATCTGAAGGATGCCGCCTTTTAATTTCATATTCAGTTTCTTTGCTCCTTCGACCTCTTTCACTTGAGCCTGACTTACATCTACCGTCGATTCAGCTATTTTAAAACCTATATTGTTTTCCAAAGCAATTTGAATACTCTCTTGCAAATTTAAATTAATTGGGGAGGAAGCTGCAAAGACAACTAAAGGACTTACCATTAAAAATATTACTCCCAAGAGAAGGGTAAAAAATGCTCTCCTTGAAAAATGGCTTTTTTGCAATTTCATTTTCATCACTCCTTGTTTTCTTTATTTTTCAACTGTTTTTATACTTTCGTACTAGTGGTATTTCCACCAAATAATTGTTCCGTCAATTTTTTAAACTTCTCCTGCCTTTCAATAAATGACTGAGTTTTTAACACCACAAAACCTTCCTGATGAAGGCCGGAAAGGATAACTAATTGTTCTTCGGGAGCAATTGAAAGTTCTTTTCGTAATTTTGCGGGAATAATAATTTGACCTTTTTTCCCTACAGTAACCGTAGTAAAATATAAATCAGAATGATTATGCATTTTTTTCTCCTTTTTTTCTGAATTGTTCTACTTATCGGATATTTAGTATTTTTCATACTTGTGGTATTAATATCACAATCGATACTTCTTGTCAATGATAATTATTACTTTTAAGATAGAGACGGATATGTTTATCTATTATATTATTTTTCTACTGTAAGTACACCAAGAAGTAAGCCATCAGCTCCATATCCTTGAATATAAAAAGTGTTTTCCAGTAAGGTAATCTGAATTTCACCAGGGGTATCAGCCATCTCCGGAAACCATTCTGAGGTATTCATCATCTCTTCATTATAAGGATTCTGCAAACCGGCATTTTGAGCCAGTTCTACAGCCTCATTACGATTGATATCTCCATCAGCAAGCGCTGCCTGTAATAAGCTTTGAATGGTTTCAGCATTAGCTTGCACTAGAGTGTCTTTAGCCTTTTCCTGAAAAATGGTATTTTCTGTCTTTCCTTGCTGGTAGCCAGTATTACCGGAATAGAATCTTAACCCGATCAAGGCAGATAATCCGATAAGTGTGGCTACTATTAATAATGAAATTAAGGTAAAGCCCTTTTTATTTTTCATCGGCAACTCCTCCTCAGATTTTTTCCTGTTTAGTAAAATTTAGATGCAAAAATAAACTTTAATTTCGTTTTCTCTTGAAAATGAATTCTTCATTCATTCTTTCCAAATTTTTGTATTATAGAGCCCCTTAAGAAAAATACCCGATTGGGATAGCTCAGGAAAGGTCTTTTTTCTTGTATTAAAGTTAGTATTAAAATAGAAGGTGATTATTGCCTTTATTTATATTATAATATAATTCAAAGATGAATTAAACAATTATCATAATATTATCACTAAAGGAGATAATAATGAAAAATATTGCTCTATTAGTCATAGACGCTCAAAAGGTTTATTCTTTAAATCATTCTAGATTAAAAGTAAATAATAGTGAAAGTGTAATCAAAAACATTAATAAAATAATCAAATATTTTGAAAATAAAAATTTACCTATAGTTTATATTAGACATTTACATAATCCGGATGGCTCAGATGCCGGTAGAATGTACGATTTTAACGGAAAAACAAGCAAAATAGGGTTTAGAAAAGGATCATTAGAAGCAGAATACATCGATGATCTCATTATAATTAAGAACGCACCTGAAATTATTAAAAATCGATATAATTCTTTTCTTAATACCAACTTAGCTGATCTTTTAAATAAATTAAAGGTCAACCAAGTGGTTATCGTAGGGTTCATGACTAACTTTTGTTGTGAATCTACCGCTCGAGAAGCCCATGACCGAGATTATTATGTTGATTTTATTATCGATGCTACCGGTACACCAAATCTAGGCATGTTAGATCAAGCGCAGATTAAATTAGCCTCGGCACAGACCCTTTCTGCAGGGTATGCCCGTATTTTAAAGACCGAGGAATTTCTAAAAAAATAAAAACTACGGTTTGGATATTTGTAAAAGTAAGGTATTTTAAGGAGAACTGACTATGAAATTTAAAATATACAATGAAGTGTTTAAAAAATTACCAAACTTATATTTTGGTATTATCGTAGGGAAGCAGATTAATAATCAGCAAAGCACTCTCGAAATATATAACCTAATGAAAAAAGAAATGAGCAACCTCAAGAATAATCTTGCGGGGATAAATTTAAAAGAATATCCAGAGATCCTCCTCTATCGAGATGCTTTTACTCAGCTAAATCTTAACCCCAATAAATTTTTGAGTTCAGTGGAAGCGATGGTAAAAAGAATCTCCAAGGGTAATGTTTTACCTTCCATAAATCCTGTGGTAGATTTGGTAAATTATATTTCTTTAAAATATATACTACCCATGGGGGCACATGACATAGATGCTTTAGAAGGAGAAATTGCGGTAAGATTTTCCAAAAAGGGAGATACTTTTATCCCTTTAGGAGAAGAGGGAGCGGAAATTTTAGATAACGGAGAATTAGTCTACGCCGATGCGAAAAGAATCAGAACCAGAAGATGGATTTGGAGACAATCAAATATTGGTAAGATTGATGAAGATTCAAAAAATATCTTTTTTCCTATCGATGGATTCCAAACTAATAAAGAAAAGGTGATGAAAGCAACAGAAGAATTGGAAATATTGCTGAAAAAATATTTTAACTGTCAAACTAAAAAAAACTTTATTGATAGAAATCAAAAAGAAATGGAAATATGAAGATTAATCTTTTAGCACAGAGAAAACACATAAAGAAAGATTGCTTGTTGGTCATGCCCCTCTCGCCTCCCTTTTTTCAGCTCACCTGACTATGATAATTAATATATCTACATTGTCGGACATATTAGAAAGAGCTGTATTGAATAATTTTATGATATTGCAATACCTCAATTTATTGCCAAACATAGCGTTTCGATATTTTACTTCATTATGATAAAATATTTATAATAGGGTTTTTAATTTATTTTTACTTTAAAAAGAAAGGGGGATAGAAATGGAAAACTTAAGAATTTACCACAGACCGCGATTAAAAAATCCAATCATGGTTATGGGTTTTTCGGGTTGGATGGATGGAGGAAATGTCTCCACTGGCACTATCCAATATTTAAGATTTAAACTACATTTCAACAGATTTGCTGAGATAGACGCTCAGAGATTTTATCTTTTTAATTTTCCCGGAGCAATGTATGAGGCAGCTCAATTCAGACCTAACACCAAAATTCAAGATGGTTTAATTATAGACTTTCAATATCCTCAAAATGAATTTTTCTATGAGGAAAAGAATAATTTGATCTTATTTTCCGGTAAAGAGCCGAATCTTAACTGGAACGAATATGCTAATTGTATCTTTAAAATAGCTGAAGCATTTGGAGTAAAAAAAATATATTTCGTAGGAAGCGTTGCTGGACCAACTCCTCACACCCGAGGAATAAGGATATCCGCTTCTGTATCTGATATAAAGCAAAAAGCAGAACTCAAAGAGATGGGAATTAGATGGACTAATTATCAGGGTCCGTCAAGCTTTACTACTTTACTGACCAAGCTTTCTCCCCAGAAAGGGATAGAAATGACTACTTTCGTTGCAGAAATACCAGTTTATATCCAAACCCGAAATCCCAAAGCGATAAAGGCAATTACCGAGAAGCTGGTGCAGATATTGAAAATAGATCTTGACTTGAACGATTTGGTGATAAAGAGTATTTATTTTGAAAAAAAGATAGATGAATTGCTTCACAATCAACCTTTGCTGGCTGCCCAGATAAAAAAGTTAGAGGAAAATTATGACAAAGAATTTTTTGAAGAAAAAGGTGGGTTTGAAGAATGGCTTAAACAACATGGGATTGATAAATTATAGTAATAATGAGGGTAAATGAATTCGTTTATTTTTTATAAGTGAGCTTCATTAGCTTAAGAAGTTCAACATATAATATCGGAGATAAAGATAAAATAATAATAATCCAGCATTGATTTAAAGTTAAGGGAACTGTTTTAAAAATAAATTGCACGGGAGCTATTGAAATTACGATAAATTGTAAGAAACCGGAAATAACAATAGCCATAATTAAATAAAGATTACTAAATAAACCTATTTTAAAAATAGAAAATTTTTCAGAGCGAGAGTTTAGTGATTGAGACAATTGAGAAAAGCTAAGGGTAGCAAAGGCCATCGTTCTGGCAATATCCAGGGAATAAAAGCTAATACCTAGGTAAAAAGCACCTAAGGTGAGAAATCCGATAAAAATACCTTGAGAAAAGATATTAAAACCCATTTTACCCGAAAATATTCCTTTATTCGGGTCGCGAGGCGGTCTTCTCATAATGTCTTCTTCTGTAGGTTCTAAACCCAAGGCAAGAGCAGGCAAACCATCGGTAATCAAATTCACCCAGAGTATTTGAATAGGAATTAATGGACTAGGTAATCCCACTAAAATAGCACCAGATATGGCAATTATTTCGCCTAGATTACAGGAAACCAAATAATGGATGAATTTTTTAATATTCTGATAAATCTTTCGTCCTTCTTCAACAGCACTTACTATAGAAGCAAAATTATCATCGGTTAGGATCATATCGGAGGCTTCTTTGCTAACATCTGTTCCGGTAATGCCCATGGCAATCCCGATATTCGATTCCTTTAGGGCTGGTGCATCATTTACTCCATCACCGGTCATGGCTACTATTTGTTTATTCTTCTGTAAAGCACTTACAATACGACATTTATGACGTGGGGATACCCGGGCAAAGATGGTGGTATTTCCCACTGCCTTTTCTAATTCAGATTGAGACATTTTTTCTAAATCATTCCCGGTGATTACTCCATCTCCTAAACGGTAAATACCCAATTCGGTCGCTATTGCTTTTGCAGTAAGAGAATAATCTCCCGTAATCATAATCGGATGTATGCCGGCTCTAAGACAGGTTTTTACTGATTCAATAGCCTCTTTACGAGGCGGATCAATCATAGCTGTTAATCCTAAAAAGATTAGTTCACTTTCAGTATCTTTTATTTCATTAATTCTAGGGGAATTTTCTATTTTCTTAATATCCACTAATTTATAAGCCACAGCTAAAACCCGTAATGCTTCCTGTGCCAATTCTCTATTCTGAGATAAAACCTTATTTTTTATGGATTCTCCCATCTCTTTTGTCTTACCATTTTTCTGATAATATTTACAACCATCTAACACTTGATCGGGAGCTCCCTTTACAAAAACAATTTGGTTTCCATCGGTTGTCTGATGAATAGTGGACATTTGTTTACGATCTGAATCAAAGGGAAATTCATTCACTCGAGGATAATCTTCTTCCAATTTTTTCTTATTATAACCAGCTTTTGCGGCGGTTACTACCAGAGCACCTTCGGTAGGATCACCAATAATTTCCCACTGATCATTATCAATATTCTTTTGTAGTTCGGCGTTATTACAGAGAGCTGCTCCTTTTAATAATAAGGACAGATCCGGATCTGTTTGAGGAAGAATTTCTTGCTCGGTTTGATAAAATTTCCCATCCGGCAGATAACCTTCTCCTTCTACTTCGATATTTTTCTCCGGAAGAATTAATTTTCTTATTGTCATTTGATTCTGAGTTAAAGTCCCGGTTTTATCAGAGCAAATAACCGTCGTTGCGCCTAAGGTTTCTACCGCCGGTAAACGCCTGACAATAACGTGTTTTTTTATCATTCTTTGTACTCCAAGTGCTAACACAATCGTTACCACTGCAGGCAACCCTTCCGGTACGGCGGCAACAGCCAGAGAAATTCCCACAAGAAACATCTCAAAGAATTCAATACCGCGTAAATAACCTAACAAAACTACAAATGCCACTACCATCAAGATAATTAAACCTAGTTTTTTACCAACTTGGTTTAATTTTTTTTGTAGTGGAGTTTCTTCTTGTTTTTGTTCTTCTAACATTTTTGCAATCTGACCCATCTCTGTTTTCATCCCTGTATTTACTACAATCCCTCTACCCCTTCCGGAGATAACTGAAGTCCCCATAAAAGCCAGATTATTCTGATCACCAATAGAAAGACCTTCTTTATCTATTAAGTCACTTTTTTTCTCAACAGGTACTGATTCGCCGGTTAGGATAGCCTCTTGTATTTTAAAGTTAGTTACCCAGGTAAGGCGAAGGTCAGCGGGTATGTGGTCACCAGATTCCAAAAGAACAATATCACCCGGCACTAATTGAGCAGCTTTAATCTTTACCTGTTTTCCATTTCTTATTACCAAAGCATTTGGTGTGGTCAGTTTCTTTAATGCTGCTAATGACTTCTCTGCTTTATACTCCTGGACTACCCCTAGAGTGGCATTTAAAATTAAGATGATGGTAATAACAATAGCATCACTAACTTCCCCTAAAATAAATGATACTAAAGCGGAAATAAGTAAAATAAGCACTAGAACATCTTTAAATTGACCCAAAAACATATCCCATAGAGTGCGGCCTTTCTTTTCCTCTAATTGATTGAGCCCTATCTCATCCAATCGCTTTTCTACTTCAGCTGAGGACAACCCTGTTTTTAAATCAGTTTTATTATATTTAACAATCTCGTCAATAGACTGCTGATAAGTTTTTTTCATTTACTTTTTCCACTTGCCCTATATATTGAATTCAAAAAAATGCTTTATCCTGATCACATTAAAAGGTATTACTTTGGTTAATTCCTATTAGCAATATGTTAATACCCTGTACAGCTTCTTAACTTGAGTTTCTTTATATAAAATCACCTCATTTTATTATAAGAGAATAAACTAACTATGTCAATCGAACTATCTCCCTATCTTATTTTTTTATCATCATTATTTATGATATAATGATTGACATCACAGCTTTTTTTGTGTATATTAAATAATAAATACTGTAACTATTAGGAGGTATTATATGAAAGGTGAAACGAAAGAACAACGCTTTAAGCGGGTGGCTGAAAGAAGAGTTAGAAGAGTTCTGGACAGTTTTCGAGGTTTATCCCAATGTTCCAATAAACGAATGTACAACTGGGATGAAAAACAATTAAGGAAAATGTGGGATGCCATTAACCAGGCATTTAAAGGCTGTCAGGATAGTTATAAAAGCGCAGAACCTGAAGAATTTAAGTTATAAAATCGTGGAGGATGAAGAAATTATGGGAATGTATTTATATAAACAAATATCTTATTCTTTTGAGAAAAATAATTATGAGATTAAAGTGTTTTATGATGACAACAGCATTAATGTCCTTGCTTTTAAAAATGATTATCCTGCCAATGGATTTAGACATCAAATAAAGATCTCTAAAAATCTGGTGATGGAAAAAATATTGCAACAAAAGATCATTGACGAATTTATCGAAATAGGTAAAAAAGATATTTCGGAAAAAAGATGGGAAAGATTGGGGAGAACTTAGGCGTACCGATTAAGAAGAAGCATTCTTTATACCTGGTGTCCAACTTATTAAGGGTACCCTTAGCGAGAATAAAAAGTCTTTCTGATAATTTTAATATTTTTCTGGCATACTCTGATATACTAAGAATAACCATAATTTAAAAATTGTATAGTATGTCCTGGACAACGCACAAGAGAAATTTGCTTTAAAAATATAGAAAATATATAATGTAAAATAAAAGAGTTCTTTAAGTCTTTAAAAACAAAATGAAAGATTTGAAAAGGTGCAACATTCTACAATTATAAAGTGGAAATTATTTAGAAGTTTATAGTAAAAAAT
>Ga0209206_10000004_pt1 | contig 73913 bp, 79 predicted proteins | sample ZodSprsou2mmetaG_FD_185478 | JGI IMG/M metagenome (GOLD analysis project Ga0209206, IMG submission 185478) | Hot spring sediment microbial communities from Zodletone spring, Oklahoma to study Microbial Dark Matter (Phase II) - Zodletone Spring... ...
AACGAGTTTGACCTTGTATACGGAACAAATGTTGCGGGTATCGATGTGACTGCAGCATACGTATACTATGATAAAGACGGTAGTGATGCAGCTAACGTTGTACGTGTAGTACTAGGCTACAACTTCTAAGAAACGCTCTCGTTTCTTCTGAGAGCCCGGGGTTTCCCTGGCTCTAATCCTCTCTTTTTTTTCTTTCATTTTTATTTTAATTTCACACCTTTTTTCATTTACGCTATAATGCTGGGAAATTTTAACAACTTTCTATTGGATTTTTATGAGCAAGAAACTACATTTAGTCAGCCTCGGCTGCACCAAAAACCTTGTCGACAGCGAGATCATGCTGGGACGTCTCAAAGCGTATGAGATTACCGATGACAACAGAGAAGCCGATGTGATCATCGTCAATACCTGCGGTTTTATCGATGCAGCAAAAGAAGAGAGTATCAATACGGTGCTGAGCCTGCACGATGAACGTAAAAAAGATTCTATCCTTGTCATGAGCGGCTGCCTCTCTGAGCGTTATAAGGAGGAACTGCAGGCGGAGATGCCCGAGGTGGATATCTTTACCGGTGTCGGTGACTACGAGAAGATCGACGCGCTGATCGCCACAAGGCAGAGTACCTTCAGCCCTGAAGTCTACCTTGCCAGCGAAACCGCTGACAGGGTCATCACCGGGTCAAACTACCATGCCTACATCAAGATCGCGGAGGGGTGCAACCAGGCGTGCGCTTTCTGTGCGATCCCAAGCTTCAAAGGGAAACTGCACTCAAGAACACTGAGTTCCATCAAAAAAGAGGTCGAGAATCTTGTGGCACAGGGCTTTTACGACTTCTCGTTCATCTCCCAGGACTCTTCGAGCTACGGACGGGATATGGGATTGAAAGACGGCCTTTTGCAGCTGGTGAAAACCATCGAAGAAGTGGAGGGGGTCAGGTCGGCACGTATTCTCTACCTCTACCCAAGCACAACGACTTTTGAACTGATCGATGCGATCGCAGACTCCGAAACCTTCCAGACCTACTATGATATGCCGATCCAGCATATCGATGACGGGATGCTGAAGATCATGAAGCGTGGTTTCGGGGAGAAAAAGACGATCGAACTCCTTGAGTATATGAAAAGTAAGCCAAATGCATTTATCCGCACTTCAGTCATTGCAGGGCATCCGGGTGAGACAGTGGAGAGCTTTGAGAAGCTGTGTGCATTTATGGAGGAATTCGGCTTTGACAGGTTCAATACCTTTGCCTATTCCAACGAAGAGACAACCTCTGCCTACGCACTGGAGCAGATTTCTGATGAGATCAAAGCGGAGCGCGCTGCGATCCTCGGAGAGATCGCCGAGCGAACGACACTGGCATCGCTTCAGAAGATGGTAGGCCAAAAGGTGGAACTTGTCATTGACGGAGAGAGCGAGGAGCATGAGCTTCTCCTCTCTGCAAGGCCATTGAAATGGGCAGTCGATATCGATGGAGAGATCCTGATCAACGACACCTCTGACCTGCCTGTAGAGTACGGCAAGGTCTATGAGGCGAAGATCACTGAGCTGGTCGGAAGCCAATTACTGGCAACACTATTGCCATAACCACGGTCGTCACAACAATCCCAGGCGGACACGACGGTCCGCCCCTACGGAAATATGACAATTTGGTATATTTTTATATCTGCGTTTCAATTTGGTTAGAATTGATGTATGGTATGGCCTAAACGAAAGCAACTGCGACTGTCAACATATGACTACAATCAAAATGGTCTATACTTTATTACGATCTGCATACACAATAGAAAATGTCTGTTGGGAGAGATCATAGATGATAAAATGTTCAAGTCAAATGCGGGCAGGATGGTGGAACAGATCTGGTATCAGATTCCTGTATACAATCCTGGTATACACCTTCATGAATTTACTATGATGCCAAATCATATACACGGGATTGTGGAATTGGAAAATGCATCTATCTCTTTATCCGGTGTGATACAAAAATTCAAATCTATGACCACATGCAAATACATAGATGGTGTTCGTAATCATCTTTGGGAAACATTTGATAAAAAATTATGGCAACGTAATTATTATGAACATATTATTCGTAACGATCAATCATTAGATACCATTCAAAACTATATTATCAACAATCCAAAAAATTGGGAAAATGATAAATTGTACCGGGCGACATGATCCCGGGCGGACACGACGGTCCGCCCCTACGAGGTAGGGTATTCAAAAATATAATATTGATCTGTAGGGGTCGACCGTCGTGTCGACCCGCGGTTGCCTGATTTAACATTTGTCACAAAACAATCTATTCATCTAAACTGACATAAATATCCATTTCATAAACATCACATGATTTATCCTATTATAACGGACACGACGGTCCGCTCCTACGGATATATGTTATAATTTTAGAATGAAAAAACTCCTACTTCCTACTTCCTCACTACTACTTGGTAAAAAAAATCTCCTAGCTTTCTCAGCAGGGGTGGACTCCTCTGCGCTTCTTTTTCTTTTATTAGAACATCATATCCCGTTTGATATTGCGCTGGTTAATTACGGTACGAGGGAGAGTTCTGATGCGGAAGAGGAGCATGCAAAGCGTCTGGCAGAGAAGTATGGCTTCAAATGTTATACTACAAAAGCACCGCGGTTCGAGAGCCGTTTTGAGGAGCAGGCGAGGGCGTTCAGGTATGCCTTTTTCGAGAAAGTGATCAAAGAGGAAGGGTATGAGACGCTTTTGACGGCACATCAGCTCAATGACCAGCTCGAATGGCTGCTTATGAGACTCTCGAAGGGTGCAGGCCTTTCAGAACTGATTGGACTGGAAGCCGTAAGCCAAAAAGAGAATTATCAGCTTATACGCCCGCTGCTTGAGGTGAGCAAAGAAGAGCTTTTGGAATACCTGGAGTCAAATGGCTACCCCTACTTTATTGATGAGAGCAACCGGGAGGTGAAGTATGAGCGCAACTACTTCAGAAAACACTTTTCCGACCCTTTGATTGCAGAGTATAAAGAGGGGATCAAGCGCAGCTTCAGATATCTGAAAGAGGATCTGAAAAGGCTGGAGAGCCAATATGAACTGCTGCATAGGCAGAAGGAGTTACATATTATCAAGCTCCATAAGACAGAGGCAAAGGTGCAGGCTGCCGATAGGGTGCTCAAAAGCATGGGCTACCTGATGAGTGCAGCACAGCGAGAAGCGTTGGAGAGATCGGAGAGTCTGGTGATCGGCGGTAAGTGGGCGGTAGAAGTGCAGAGTGATCTTCTCTATATTGCGCCCTACAGCACGACAGATATGCCCAAAGCATTCAGGGAGCAGTGCAGGAGATTAAAGATCCCTTCTAAGATCAGACCATACCTATTTGTAGAAGAGATAGATATTTTCGCCGTAGGGGTGGACCGTCGTGTCCACCCGTGATCGTCGTGACAGCCCTGGACCGTCGTGCGCACCCGGGAAGGTTGTGTGTGTCGGGGGTCATCCTGTCCGGATGTGGGATACAAATAATTCTGTGTTTGTTTGTTTGTGTAATGGGTGTTTTTGGTTTGTTTTTTGATGAATGGGTTATTTTAAAATATAATTTTGGTTAGACAACCGCGGGCGGACACGACGGTCCGCCCCTACAGGCCTGTTATGATACTACTAACTACTCTTCACTCTTCGCCAGCGGGTGCGCCTTCATATACTCATCTCTCTTTTTGGCCGTGCCGAGTTTGGTATATACCTGTGTGGTTGCCATGGTGGCGTGTCCGAGGAGTTCACTCACATCAGAGATCCTGGCACCTTCATTGAGTAGGTGGGTAGCAAAGGAGTGGCGTAGCTGGTGCGGGGTCGCTTTGATACCGTGAGATTTGAAAAGTTTGCTCAGCCTGTAGCGCAGCTGTGCGCTGTTGAGGGGGACATTCCCTTTTTCAAAAAGGTATTTCTTGGGTGCATAGGCATCGGTATAGGTTTCTATCATCTCGCTGATCATCGGCAGAAGCGGCAATTCCCTGACCTTGTTCCCTTTTCCTCTGACCTGTACCCATTCGGATTGGATCTGTGAGAGCTGCAGCGTGCTCAGCTCAGTGATGCGCAGTCCAAGCCCATAGAGCAGCGTGATCAGAAGCCTGTCAGGCAATGCAGCACTTTGAAGTACTTCACGGATATAGTGTGCTTCGATAGGCTTGGGAAGGTTTTTGGGTACTTTGACAGAGTCGCCTGCAATGAGTCTGATACGCAGGTTTTGCTGATTTTCCAGATATTTGACAAAGGAGTGGATGGCTGTCAGTCTGGCAGCTATGGTGTGTTTGTTTTTCTGTGCGATCTGGAACCTGTAGGGGGTGATATCCAGTACAAGGGTATCCTCTTCTTCGTAGAAGTGGCTTACTTCCATCATCTGTCTGAGAGCGATCTCGTAGGTGGAGACGGTCGCATCAGAATAGCCCCGGATATCTGCCAGGTAGTCGAGGAAAATGTCGGCGAGTTTCTGAAGCTTTTTTTTCATCTAGACAATGGTGTGCACGAGCATTTTTTCAGTCAAATAGGCTTTCGCCTCGTCCATCTCCATCCCATCGAGATGGAGCACCTTGATGTAAAAGTCAATCTTGGAAAAGGGCTTGGGAATGACAAACCTGTCCCAGCTATCCAGCTGCCAGTATCTCTCACAGGTGAAGTTCACCGTATACAGAGGGAGCTTGCCTTTCATAGTCAGTGCAAGCGCACCGTCGCTCACTTCATGTCTTGGCCCTCTTGGGCCATCGGGGGTGACAAGCAGGTCATCGCCTTTTTTGAGTGCGCGAAAGGCTTCAAGCAGCACCTGTTTGGCACCTCTGGAGCTTGAACCTCTCAGCGGAGTGATATGAAAAAGCTGCAGCACCCTGGCAATGATCTCACCGTCAAAGTGCCGTGAGATGATACCTGATGCAGATTGAGTTTTGTGGAAGTGTCGGTAGGCCTGTGGGGAGAGGAGCAGTTCTCCGTGCCAGCAGACGATCACCCCCTGTTTTTGGGTGATCTCTCCTTGGATATGGAAAGTCTTTTTGGAGGTATACCAGTAAAACCGCATAAGCAGGTAACCCAGGGGAGGGAGGATCACTTTGGCAATGGTTCTTGTAATATCTCTTCGCTTTCCCATACTCTGTTTACGCGCCGATCACCTCTGCGTCAAGCGAGGCTCTGGAAGTTCTGGTGATCCTGACATCCTCGATCTTCCCAAGCAGCTCTTCGCTTCCCTCTGCGAAAACGAGTCTGCCATCATCGGTGCGTCCCGAAACCCGTCCGTTAGGTTTGAGCTCATCAAAATAGACCTTGTGCACCTTTCCGAGCTGATCGTCCATCTGAGCGGCGAGCATCTCAAAATGCCTTGCCTGAAGGCGGCTTAGTCTCTCCGAAGCGACCTCGTCGGGGACTACATCGATAAAGTGCTGTGCTTCCGTATGTGGTCTTGGAGAGTACTTAAATGAGAATACCTGCTCAAACTTCACCTTTTCAAGTACATCCATCGTTTCCTCAAAGTCCTCCTCACTCTCACCGGGGAATCCGACAATGATATCGGTCGAGATCGTAGCTTCCGGGCAGAGCAAACGTATCTTCGCACAGCGGTTCAGAAAGTTCTCTTTGGTGTATCCGCGCTTCATCGACTGAAGCAGGCGGGTGGAGCCGCTTTGGAGCGGGACGTGGATCTGTTTGCAGATCTTGGGGTTGGAAGCGAACTCTTCGAGGAAAGCGTCATCCATATGCAGCGGATGGGGTGAAGTGAAACGGATACGCTCCAGCCCTTCGATCCCTGAGATCTTCTGAAGCAGCTGCGTGAAGTTGATCTTCTCTTCGCTCCCTCCGAAACGGCGTCCGTAGTTGTTGACGTTCTGTCCAAGAAGCATCACTTCTTTGGCTCCTGTTTTTACTGCTTTGGTGATCTCCTGCACGATCAGGTCGCTGGGGATGGAGATCTCTTCGCCTCTGGTTGCCGGAACGATACAGAAGGTGCACTTCTTGTCGCATCCGATAGAGATATTGACCAGTGCTTTGTAGGGGTTGCTTCGGTATTCGCCGAAAGCGTAGGTGCTCTCATCATAGTCTGTAGCGATCTCCACGGCATGTTTTTTCTCCAGAACCTTTGTGATCTTTGAGACATTTCTGGCCCCCAATACAAAATCCACGACAGGAGCACGCTTGATGATCTCTTCTCCAAGGTGAGAAGCGGTACAGCCTGTGACGCCGATCTTAGCCCCCTCTTTTTTGCGTTTGTTGAAGATACCGATCTCGCTGAAGAGTTTGGCGACAGGTTTTTCACGTACCGAGCAGGTATTGATAATGATCAGGTCCGCCTCTTCAAGGTTTTCGGTAAGCTGGTAGGAGTCCTCTTTGTTCAGTTCTGCGATCATGTGTTCGCTGTCGCGAACATTCATCGCACATCCCAGGGTTTCGATAAAAAGTTTTTTAGGTTGTGACATAGTGCAGTCTTCCATTCGGTGAAAGTTTTGTATGAGACACAAAGCCTAAGAGTGTCTCGTTTTCTACAGGGGTGATATTGATAGGCAAATCCGTTCTTTTTGATACACTTTTCGAAGATTAGGCGATGATATGTACTTCGTAGATGTACTCATTCTCATCCATCCCATATCTGACTTCTCTCATATAGACGGAGTATCCCTTCTCTTCAAAATACTCTATCAGCTCTTTAAGCTCTTTATGGGAGTTTTCCTTGTCAAAGTAGAATATAGATCTGTTTGCTAACTCTTCTTCCAATTTCTCTAATTCAATGGTCTTTGGTTTTGCTTTCAGAGTGGTTCTAGCAAGTTTCAGTTTCATCTATATTCCTTTTATTCTATACGCTTAATTAATACTATTATACTTTATTTTTCGTAAAGCTATGTTTAGCTATAATAATCATCTTCAAAAACACCACTTCCTAGATGTTCTTAACACTGTTATGTTACCTCTTGTAGCGGACAAAATTGAAACAGAGTTTGTAATAAAGAATATACGCATGGATAAACGGATAAACAAGGATATATGTTGGAAAAGATATTAGATATTATTGAAGCGATAGCATTGGAAAAAAACCTTACTAGAGAGAGTGCGATAGATGCCTTTAAAGAAGCATTGATCAATACAGCAAAAAAACTGAGCTCTCCCACAAGTACCTTTGAGGTGACGATCGACCCCAATAAAAAAAGCTATGAGATCAACAAGGTCATCACTGTGGTCAAGGATGATGATGATAAACTCTATACGGAGATCGCAAGAGAAGGGAAAGTACAGGAGGTTGAATCGGACAGTTTCATCTCTTTGTCTGATGCAAAAGAGTTTGATGAGTCAATCGAACTTGGAGACCAGCTGAAAGAGGAGTTTGTCCTGGAAGATTTCGGTCGTACTGCCTCGGCAAACCTTTTCAAAGAGCTTGAATACCATATCCAAAGACGGATAGAGCAGGACCTTTTTGAAAAATACAAAGAGAAGATCGGTACGGTGATGATCGGTAATGTAAACCGGATTGATGCAGATGAAAATACCTATGTGGAGATCGGTGAGCTCAAAGGGGTGCTGACACTCAGAAACCGTATCAAAGGCGAAAAGTTCAAACACGGGGATACGATCAAAGCACTTTTGCGTTATGTCAGTGTCGATCCCAAGCAGGGGCTTTTCCTGGAGCTTACTAGAACCTCGCCGAAGTTTCTTGAGGCCCTGATGGCCAAAGAGGTCCCGGAGATAGAAGACGGTGTTGTTGAGATCGTAGGATCGGCAAGAATCCCGGGTGAAAGAGCGAAACTTGCGCTAAGGACCGATCAGGGGAACGTGGATCCTATCGGAGCAGCGGTAGGAGTAAAAGGTGTACGTATCAATGCGGTAAGTGCAGAGTTGTGCGGAGAAAATATCGACTGTATCGAGTATTCGCCTATTCCTGAGATCTATATCACACGCGCATTGAGTCCTGCGATCACAAAAAGTATCAAAGTGGATCAGGCTGCGAAAAAGGCAGTGATCAGCATTACCTCTGATCAGAAAGCTAAAGCGATAGGAAAATCAGGGATCAATATCCGTTTGGCATCCATGCTGACAGGGTATGCGATCGAGTTGAATGAGGTGGAAGGTATCTCTGAGAGAACACCTGAAGGTATATCTGAAACAAGCGAACAGGAAAGAACGAAAGATACTTCAGCACTCGAAGACCTCTTTAAATAGATAGTAGGTAGCGTGGAGTAGGGAGCAGGGAGCAGATATGGTAAGCTTTTCAGAGAAAAGCTTTTGTCATTAAGGTTGGGCAAAGCCCAGCCATGAAAACATTACTAATTACTGCAAGATCATCGAAGCAAATTTTTCAGCATCCAGAGATGCACTTCCCACCAGTACACCATCCACATTTTCAATAGCGGCAATCTCCTGGATATTGTCCGGATTGGCACTTCCGCCATACAGCAACGGGCATTTGACGGCCTTTCTCAGGGTTTGATGTGTCGAAGCGATCTCCTCTGTGGTGGCACTTCGACCGGTACCGATCGCCCAGATCGGCTCATAGGCAACGATCAGCTTTTCATAAGCAGTATCGATACCCTCAAACTGTGCCAAAAGATAGGCACTGACTGCCTCATCCCCGGCCTGTCTTACTTCGAGCGGTTCTCCGATACAGTAGATGATCTCAAATCCCTCTGCTTTGAAAAAGTCAAATTTTTCAGCCACTTTCTCCTGAGATTCCCCCAGCAGTTCACGTCTCTCGCTGTGACCGATAAGGATGGTTCTGATCGCAAACTCATCGAGCTGCTCAAGGCCGATCTCACCGGTAAATGCGCCTTTTTGTGTCGGATAGGCATTCTGCACGCCCAGAGTGAAATCCCCCTGGTAGTGATCCAGTGCAGTGGCAGGCGGGAAGATATAGATCCTGTCTTCTCTCTTTTTTGCAGCAATCTTTTGATCTAATATATCAAGATAGAGTTTTGTACTGTTTCTTGTATGATTGGTTTTAAAGTTGGCTGCAAATATCATTTAATTCCTTAATTATAATGCGACTAGTCGCATGAGCCTGCTGCTGAAGCAAACTCAGCGTTAGCAATCTCTTACAAAGAAAGTTACCTTAATGGTAAGTTTTTTGAAAGAGACAAATTAGCTTTGCTCCAAATACGTTCTATTGGTAGTTGGCTGCAAATATCATACTATTTCAGCGCCTCCAGGCCCGGAAGCTCAACACCTTCGATCAGTTTGAGGCTTGCTCCGCCACCCGTGCTGACAAAGGTCATTTCGTCCGCATCACCGGCTTTATTGACCACGTCGGCAGTATCTCCGCCGCCCACGATTGTGGTAGCATGTGTCTGTGCGATATTGTGCGACATGGCGATACTCCCCTTGGAGAATCTGTCCATTTCGTATACCCCCATCGGCCCGTTCCAGATGATCGTCTGTGCATCATTGAGCGCTTCACGGAAAAGTCTGCTGGTTGCCGGTCCGATATCCAGACCCATCCATCCTTTCGGTATCTCCTGAGTAGGAAGGAACTTTACAATGGTGTTTTCGGAAAATTCAGGAGCAACGACTACATCGACCGGAAGGTAGAACTTGATACCGTTCTGCTGTGCTTTTTCCATGATCGCTTTTGCCTCATCGATAAGATCATCCTCGACCAGTGAATTGCCGATCTCGTAGCCCTGTGCTTTGAGGAAGGTAAATGCCATTCCTCCGCCGATGATGACCTTGTCGACCTTTTCGATGAGGTTGGTGAGCGCCTGAAGTTTTCCCGACACCTTACTGCCGCCCACAACTGCGACAAACGGTCTGACAGGGTTCTCTATCACCTTCGAAAAGAAGTTGATCTCCTTCTCCATCAGGAATCCGACCGCCTTGTGCTCTTTGTCAAAGAACTGTGTGATCGCATGGATAGAGGCATGCTTTCTGTGACATGCTCCAAATGCGTCATTTACATAGAAGTCTGCAAAATCTGCCAGTTTTTTTGCAAACGCTTCGTCATTTTCTGTCTCCCCAGCCTCATAACGAAGGTTCTCTAACAGAAGAATGTCACCCGGCTGAAGCTGTGCGGCTTTTTTGCGTGCATCTTCACCGATTACATCCTCTGCCATATAGATCTCATTTTTGATCTTGAGAAGCGTATGGAGCCTTTTGGCAACCGGCGCAAGCGAATACTTCTCCTCATACTGTCCCGGTTCAGGTCTCTCATAATGGGAAGCCAGGATGATTTTGCACTCTCTGTCGATACAGTAACGGATGGTCTGCAGTGCAGAACGGATACGTCTGTCATCGGTTATATTTCCAAACTCATCTTTGGGTACGTTAAAATCACAACGAATAAATACGCGTTTGCCTGCAATATCTAGACTTTTAATATCTTTCAATACTTTTCCTCTTTTTTATACTGATTTAAAATTGATTTGAAGAGGAGCAAAGCTCCTCTGCGCGACTAGTCACGCTTTGTATTTTTCTTATTTGCTGATATGAAGTGCCATATCCACAAGTCTGCATGAGTAGCCCCACTCATTGTCATACCATGAAAGTACCTTGACCATATTGCCCCCAATCACCTGGATCGTGTCAAGTGCGACAACGCTGCTCTGCTCTTCTCCGATAAAGTCCTGTGATACTCTGTACTCTGTGTCTACACCGAGGATGCCTTTATGGGAACCTTCGCTTGCCTGGATAAAGGCAGCTTTGACTTCGTCCAGTGTGACCTCTTTGTTCAGTGTCACGGTAAGATCAACCATCGAGACATCTGCGGTAGGGACTCTGATCGCCTGACCATTGAGTTTGCCTTCAAGGTTTGGCAGCACTTTTGAGATTGCTTTTGCGGCACCTGTAGTTGTCGGAACGAGGTTTGTCGCTCCGGCACGTCCTTTTCTCGGGTCTTTTTTGTGTTTTGCATCCAGGATCGGCTGGGATGATGTGTAAGAGTGGATCGTCGTCATCAGACCTTTTTTGATGCCAAATGCATCGTCCAGGACTTTGGCAACAGGTGCAAGACCGTTCGTGGTACAGCTTGCATTTGAAACGACTCTCTGCCCCGCATAATCATTTTCGTTTGCACCGATGACAAAGGTTGCAGTATCATCTTTTGCCGGTGCAGAGAAGAGCACTTTTTTAATTCCGTTGTCCAGATAGGGCCGTACACTCTCAGCGGTCAAAAAGGCACCGGTACACTCCAGGACGAGTTCCGCCCCATAGTCGGCAAAGTTCAGTTTCGCAGGATCCCTTTCTGAGAGGATCTTTGCTTTGTCGCTTCCCATACAGAGGTAACCTTCTACTACTTTGGCATCCTTGCGTGTACCATGTACAGAGTCATATTTGACATTGTATTCGATCATTTCGTGAGCACCGCTTGCATTGACAGCGACCAGTTCGATATCATCTCTATCTGCGATGATACGTGCTACACATCTACCAATTCTACCCAGTCCGTTGATTGCTACTTTTAGTGCCATTTGTTATCCCTTGATTATTATGCTAAAATTGCGTAATTTTACTGTATTTGAGGTTATATTTGGGTAAAAAGAGACAAGAGTCTATCGCAATATTCGGAGGAAGTTTCGACCCCCCGCATAAAGGACATCAGCAGATCGTCGAGAAAGCGGTGGCCACTTTGGATATCGACAGGCTCTTGATCGTACCCGCATACCTCAATCCGTTTAAGCAGAGTTCTCTTGCACCGGCAAAACTCAGATTGCAGTGGTGCCAAACGCTTTTTGATCCCTTGGAAAAGGTTTCAGTCAGTGATTATGAGATTTTGCAGGGTAAAAGTATGTACACCGCTGATACGGTAAAGCATTTCCAGAAAATGTATGATGTCAAGTATTTGATCATTGGTTCTGACAACCTTGAATCATTGACAAAATGGCATCAGTATGAGTGGCTGAACCAACAGGTAATATGGGTAGTAGCTACGAGAAAAAACAGCAGTTTTGATACCTCTATGTTGAGAAAATGGGTAAAAATAGAACTGGATGAAGCGATAAGCTCTACACATATAAGAAGTACACAACAGCTTGACGGTGTAGATGAAAAAATCGTTGATTCTGTCAAGCAGGTGTTAATCCAAAAGAGTCAACAAACAAAGGATAGAAATAGATGACATTAGACCAACGTATTGAAAATATTGTCGCACTACTTGATGATAAAAAAGCTGAAGAGATAGAAGTATTTAACCTAGATAATGCAGATTATGTTGCTAAACGTGTGGTGATCGCCAATTCGCTGAACGGAAAACATACCAAAGCACTTTTTGACCATCTGAAAAGGGAACTAAAACCGAAAGGGGAGCAGTTCCTGGCAACTGATGAGACAGATGAGTGGACCGTAGCGGACCTTGGAGATATCCTTGTGCATATCATGATCCCCGAGTACAGACAACGCTACTCGCTTGAGCAGTTTCTCAATGAGCTGATCTCAAATCAGAAAAAAGAAGAGGTCTAGCCCAGGATCGAATGCTCATGGCCTGAACCCGTGAGCAGCTCTATGAGCAGAAAAATCCCGATCGTTATAACAGGCGAGAAGAGGACCCACCAGTAGTAACGGTCTTTGAAAAGATAGACAAATATCCCTCCCCAGGCAAACACCAGAAGGATCAGGTGCGCGACAAATAGCGGTATTACCTGCCGGGTCACATTTCCCGCTACAGCCAGACCGAGTATCACTCCGAACGTACCAAGCGAAATAAAAAGTTTTTTCAGATTTTTTGTTTTGGTATAGTAGAGAAAGTGAATGCCCAAGGTCAGAAGCACTGCTAAAATCATGACACCTTTCATTTTGCTCCCTCCCTGTATGATCCAGTATTATAACCTGTCTACTACTTCAATCCCAAGCAGTTCCAGCCCCTTTTTGATCGTCTTCGCCGTAAGGTCCGCCAGCTGCAGACGGCTCATTCTGATTGCCTCGTCCACCCCCTCTTTGAGGATAGGATTCTGCTCATAGAAACGCATAAAGAGCGTCACCATCTCATAGAGGTAGGTCGTGATCTGGTTGGGTGAAGCATCTTCCGCCGCACGTTCCAGGATATCTTCAAAGCGCAGCAGCATCACTGCCAATTGGTGTTCCAATGCATCAGTAATAATAATGTCTCCTTCCACCGCAGCATGATGCTTTTTGAAGATGCTCTGGATCCTTGCGTAGGCATACTGCATGTAGAGTGAGGTATTCCCCTCAAAGCTCAGCATCTTGTCCCAGTCAAAGATATAGTTTGACTCCCGGTTAATGGATAGGTCTGCATACTTCACTGCACCGATCCCCACGATCCTTGCGAGATGTTCTACCTCCTCTTCGGTATAGTTCTCTCTCTCTTTGATCGCATCTTTGGCCCTGATGACCGCTTCATCCAGCAGGTCGATGAGTTTTACGGTACCCCCGTCACGTGTCTTGAAGGGCCTTCCGCTCTTGTCCATCATCGTTCCGAATGCCACGTGTTCAAGTTTGACATCTTCCGGGACAAAGCGGGATGTTTTTGCCACGTGAAAGATCTGTCTGAAGTGTTCAGACTGTCTGGCATCCACGACATAGCAGATACGCTTTGCGTGGAGCACATTGGCACGGTAACGCAGTGCGGCCAGGTCAGTAGTGGCGTAGAGGTAGCCGCCGTCTCCCTTTTGTACGATCACCGGGATCTCCTCGCCTTCGAGGAAGACACACTGTGCCCCGTTGCTCTCCTGCAGCAGCCCCTCCTGTATCAGGTCTTCGATCACCTGTGGGAGGTCCTCATTATAAAAACTCTCTGCCTTGACATCTTCTCTTGTCAGGTTGACACAGAGTTTGCCGTAGACATCTTCACAATGCCCCAGCGAGGCATCAATAAACTTCTGCCAGAGGTTCAGACAGTGGTGGTCACCGCTTTGGATCTTGACGACATACTCTCTTGCTTTGTCGGCAAATGCCTTGTCGGCATCAAAACGTGTTTTGGCCTCTTTGTAAAACTCTTCAAGATCACACAGCTGTTCAGCGCCTTCGTTGCCGCTCTCTTCAAGGTAGGCAATCAGCATCCCAAACTGTGTCCCCCAGTCTCCGATATGGTTCTGGCGGATCACTTCATCCCCCAGAAACTCCAATAGATTGGAGAGGGTATCACCGATAATCGTCGAACGAAGGTGCCCCACGTGCATCTGTTTTGCCATGTTTGGCCCGGAGTAGTCTACGACTACCTTTACGGGTGTTTCGAGTTTGCTGATGCCCACTCTTTCATCACTGAGTGCATCCTTGCATGCCGAAGCGACCCATTTATGGTCCAACCAGAGGTTGATAAAACCCGGCCCGGCAATTTCAGCTTTTTGGATGAGGGTAGAGGTGTCGAGCGCATTGAGGATCTCTGCGGCGATCTCTCTGGGATTTTTGCCCAGTTTTTTTGCCAATGCCATAGCTCCGTTGAATTGGTAGTCGCCAAACTGCGGTTGTGTCGCCTCAGAGACGCTGATGGGTTCTGCATCGATCCCAGCCTTGATAAATGCCTCTTTGATAAGTTTGTTGAGTTGTGATTTCAGTTTCATAAGGTTCCCATATGATCAAAATAGTTAAGTGATGGAATTGTAGCAAAAATTTGTTGGTGGAGAAGTTAGTCAAAGGAGAAGTCTCCGGCGCATGGCACCGGAGCAACGGTTTTAAGCGATATCGCTTTTTTTCTCTTCGGGCTTCTTTTCTTCGATCTTCGTCTCGGCAGGAGTTTCTTCTTTGGAAGCGATTTCTTTTTTCTCTTCTTTTTCGTCGTCCTCTTTTACTGCCTGTTTGAAGTCTTTGATCCCTTTTCCTATCCCTTTGGCAAGATCAGGAATCTTTTTCGCTCCGAAAAGCAGTACAACGATCGCTAAGATGATCAGTAGTTCCGGCATACTTGGCATACCCATATTCGTCCTTTAATTTCGCTACATTGAGCATTAATTTGTGATAATTATACATGAAAATATTTAATTTTTCTTAGTGGCTCAACCAACGTGAGATAAATTCAGCCTGATCTTCTTCATTTTGTTTCAACCTGGCAGCTTTTGCAATAATGACAAACTCTTTTGTCGCATCCTCTACCGCGTCATTGAGTATCGTGAAGTCATATTCGCCCACTGCCAGTATCTCTTTTTTGGCATTTTCAATTCGTTTGCTGATCACCGCCTCGTCATCGGTGGACCTTGCACGCAGCCGGTGTTCGAGGTCGCTCAGCGTAGGCGGCGTGATAAAGGCGGATGTGGTGATATCATTCATCTTTGCACGTACCAGACGATGCCCCTGGACGTCGATATCAAAAATGACCAGTTTCCCCGCCTGAAGTGCTTCCCTGACCGGTGTGAGAGAGGTTCCGTAGTAGTTGCCGTGCACTTCGGCATACTCAAGGAAGTTCCCCGCTTTGATATCCTCTTCAAACGCCTCTTTGCTTACAAAGAAGTAGTCTTTGCCGTCTACTTCGCCTGCCCGTGGCGGACGGGTTGTCGTAGAGATCGAAAAATAGTACTCTCCGATCTCTTCTGATGCTGCATTGATAATGGTGCTTTTCCCCGCACCGCTTGGACCGGACAATACTAAGATTGCACCGCTGTTGGATATTTTTCTACTCATTCTTCGCTGTCTTTAAACTTGATATTGATCGTCACCTCTGTACCGCTGAGAAGTTTTTTCAATTTTTTGATCTTCATTTTTTCTATTGCGTCCAGCAGTTTTGCTTCAAACGCTTCTCTTTGCTCTTCTGATTTTCTGACATCATGTGTGATGTGAAGAGTGACATCTTTTTCGAGTGCATTGACCACATCCTCTTCCTCTACGATCTCCAGTCCTTCATCGATAAGATTTTGTTTAATGACCTCTCTTTTTAATGTTTCCAGCTCCTTTTCATCTTTTTCCCAAAGAGCATCATCAGGTACCGTTTCATCCATCTCCAGGAGAGACTTGATCCTCTCAATTTCATTGATATCCAAAATCGGAGCAGAGCTTGCCACTCCCTCTTTATCTTTCCGCAGATCTTCAAGCGTCTCTTCTTCCGCCGAGAGCGGAAAGATATGAGGCGGCTCTCCGGAATATGCTTCAGTGTTTTCTGCAAAATGCAGTGACTCTATCACCTCTATGATCTTGGAGGGAAGAAAGGGTTTTTTGATCACGATATCAACCGGGATATCTCTTTTTTCAGGGTGGCTTGTAAGAAGAACCAGTTTTGTGATATTAAGTTTTTTAAATACACCAAGGGTGATATGCTTGTAGCTTGCATCATCGATAAAGGCAAGATCATAGGCTTTATCTTCTATCTCTTCCAGAGAAGAAAATTCATAGAGTTCTGCATGCCTGTCTTTTAAACACAGAGTGATGAGTCTGGAGACGACAGGGTTTGTATTGAGCAATAAAATTCGCATACAGAAAGCATCCTTTTAAATTTTGGCTATGGTTGATTATAGTCAAAAATTGATTATGTTTTGTTGTGGCACTACAAAGCCTTTACCAGCCTGATAAAGGTCTCTCCCCTGTCTTTGTAGGACTTGAACTGGTCGAAACTTGCCGCGGCAGGAGAGAGCAGCGCAATGGAATCCAGGGTATGTTCCCGGTCGATCGCGGCTACTGCCTTATCGATCGTTTTTGCCTCATGGGCTTCGATCCCATAGGTTCTTGCCAGATCCAGAAGCCTGTCATTGTTTGCTCCGATCGTATAGATCCTGATATCGCATCCCTGCATGACCTCAAAGAGCGGAGCAAGGTCCACTCCTTTATCTTCTCCTCCGAGGATCAGATGTATTTTTTGGCCCTCAAACCCTTTGATCGCCTGGACCGCGGCATCCAGGTTGGTTGCCTTGGAGTCGTTGATCCATACTCTTCCCTGAGCATCTTCTATTTTCTCCTGTCTGTGTCCATCGAGTTTGAAAGCGTTGATGCGGTCATAGTCGGCTTCATCAAAGAGCACTCTGGTGATCGCCAGTGCGAGCAGGGCATCCTGCAAAAAAGCACCCTTGAATGCAACCTGCCCGGCATCAAGATAAAAGTACTCCTCTAAAAATGCGTTCTCGTCATACTCCACCACATAGGCAGGAGTGGGGGGTATATTCAGCCCTTTGGGGATCAGTGCAAGTTCGCCTTCCCGCATTGTTCTGAGCGGTGCGAGCTTGTCTGCCTCATACTGTTCAGGCGTGCCGTGCCAGTCAAGATGATCCGGTGTGATGGGGAGCAGTAGGTAGATGTTCGGGGAGGCGATCCTGGTATGATGCAGGGTAAAAGAGCTGGTTTCTAGCACCCAGATCGGCGCCTCTGGATCAAGCTCTGCCAGCGGCGTACCGATATTGCCGCCGGATACCGCGCCGCGCTTCTCAAGCAGGTGTGTCAGCATCTGCGTAGTGGTGGTTTTGCCGTTGGTGCCGGAGATCCAGACAGTGAAAGGCTTTTGCCTTTCAAGTGAAGCGTTTCGGTTGACATTGCCTTGCAACGCTTCTATAAATTTGCTCTGTGCTCCTTGCTCCCTGCTCCCTAATATATAGTCATATTCACTCATCAGGTTTTGAGCACTTTTGATAAGCGGGTGACCGGGCTTGAGACTGGGGGTGGTGACCTCCAGGGTGCTTGCTTCCGGGTCAAAAAGATGTGAAGGGAGGATCTGGTTGCCCGCTTCATCCACAGAGACTTCTTTGACATTGTCGTCAAAAAAAGTACAGCCTCCGCCAAGGCTTTTTGCGATCGCCCTGGTGGTCAGTCCGTATCCGAAAAGTGTAGGTTTCATAAAAAACTCCGTTTTTTAAATGAGGAGTGAGGAGTGCGCCCGAACGAAGTGACAAGTGCTCTTGGGGTAAGGAGTGAGGAGTGTCGGCATGTTTTGTGTGACAAAACGTTTAGTCTGTTTTTCTTCATGGTTTTCTTTATTCCATCCAAATGTATAAATGTATCGTAGAGGCTTTTTGCGAAAAAAGCTTACCATAACTCTTCACTCTTAATTCTTCACTGTGAAGCATCGCTTCGGCTGCTATCTGAACTTAAAAGAGATAAGTGCCAGAATATTGGCGATAAGGGAGATCATCCAGAAGCGTACGATGATCTTGTTCTCTGCCCATTTCTTCATCTCGAAGTGATGGTGTATCGGTGCCATCAGAAAGACTTTTTTCCCGCGCAGTTTGAAGCTTCCCACCTGCAGGATCACCGAAACCGTCTCTATCACAAAGATCAGCCCGATCAGGATAAGGAGTATTTCGCTTTTGCCGAGGATCGCCAGGTAGGCGAGAAAACCGCCGATCGCCAAACTTCCCGTATCTCCCATAAAGATCTCGGCTGGGTAACAGTTGTACCAGAGAAATCCCAAAAGCCCCCCTGCAAGAGCGGAGGCCATGATCGTCACTTCTCCCACCCCTTTGATATTGGGGACAAGCAGGTAGCCTGAGAAAATGGCATGGCCGGTGACATAGATGATCGTTCCCAGTGTCACCAGTGCAATGACAGAAGGTACGGTTGCAAGTCCGTCAAGCCCGTCGGTAAGGTTCACCGCATTGGTGGTAGCCAAAAATACCAATATCCAGAAGATAGCGGCAAAATAGCCCATATCAAAGAGTTCGTTTTTGAAAAAAGGGATATAGAATGTTGTCGGAAAATCGGCATAGAAAAGAATGCCTATCGCAGAGAGTGCCACGATGACCTGTCCTGCCATCTTCCCTTTTGCCGAAAGTCCTTCAAGGTTGTTCCCTGAGAGTATCTTCCCGATATCGTCCTTAAACCCTACGAGGCCGAAACCGATCAGCGTGACAAGTCCGGCCAGGACAAACAGATTGCCCAGATCGGCACTTAAAAGTACGGCAATGACCGTAGCGGAGAGGAACACTGCACCGCCCATGGTTGGTGTATGACGTTTTCCTTCATGCGCGGGAACATACTTGTTGATGGGCTGGTTGGCTTTTTTTGAGATCGCCCATGCCAGGTATTTTGGCATGATCACGAGTGTCAAAATGAATGCGATAAAGAATGCAAAACCTGACCGGACGGTAATGTATCCGAAAAGGTTCATATCTAAAAGGTGCGAGAGTTCGTATAGCATGGGTCTCTTTTTTAGTTTTAGGATGAAAAAAGGTTATTTTACTATTATTTCAATAAAATATAAGACTTTAGAAGATTTAGGGAAGTTTATGGATATTCAAAAAACCGTTTTAATTATCACTGATGGTATCGGGTATAAACCTGAGAGCAAATGCAACGCATTTGAAGATGCGATCAAGCCGACCTATGACAAACTTTTTGAGGAGACCTCCAAGGTGCTGATCTCCACACATGGGCTCAGCGTCGGGCTGCCTGAGGGGCAGATGGGGAACTCCGAAGTGGGACATATGACGATCGGTAGCGGCCGTATCCTCTACCAGGATCTTGTCAAGATCTCTTTGGCACTTGAAGATGGAAGTATTGAAGAGAATACAGCGCTGAATGAGATACTGGGTAGAAGCGAGAGAGTGCATTTGATCGGATTGTTGAGTGACGGCGGGGTACACTCGCATATCACGCATACGATCGGGCTGGCGAAACTTGCGAAGGCAAGAGGAAAGAGAGTCTTTTTGCACCTGATCACCGACGGAAGGGATGTCAGCCCTACCTCTTCAAAAAGCTACATCGAGCAGATCGAGGCGATCACTGATGAGAATATCTCTATCGCTACGCTCGGCGGGCGTTTTTATACGATGGACAGAGATAACCGCTGGGAGAGGGTTGAAAAAGGCTACAGAGCCATCGTAGAAGCAGCTCCTGCTACGACGTTCTCTCCGTTGGAGTATGTGGATGCTAGCTATGCGAAAAAAGAGACCGATGAGTTTATCGTGCCTGTGGCTTTTGAAGGGTATGAAGGTATCGCTGAGGGGGATGCGGTGATCATGACCAATTTCCGTTCGGACAGGGTGCGCCAGATCACTACGGCACTGGGTGATGCGCAGTTCAGTGAATTTGGCAGAACATTCAAACCCCTGCATATCTCAACGATGACACAGTATGATGCGACATTCCCCTATCCGGTACTCTTCCCGAAAGAGGCGCCGAAAAACACACTGGCCGAAGTGGTAAGCAGAGCAGGATTGCGTCAGCTTCATACGGCGGAGACTGAGAAGTACGCGCATGTGACATTTTTCCTCAACGGGGGCGTCGAGGAGCTGATGGAGGGGGAGAGCCGTGTGCTGATCCCGAGCCCTGATGTGAAGACCTATGATATGAAACCGGAGATGTCCGCTCCCGAGGTAGGCGAAGCAGTACGCACGGCGATGGATGAGGCGTATGACCTTGTGGTGGTGAACTTCGCAAACGGCGATATGGTGGGGCATACGGGTAACTATGAGGCCGCATGCAAGGCGGTCAATGCCGTGGATACAGAACTTGGGAAGATCATCGAAAAGGCAAAAGAGAAAAACTATGCGATCGTGCTCACCTCTGACCACGGGAACTGTGAAGAGATGTTGGACCAGGAGGGACATATCCTGACCAATCACACCGTAGGAGAGGTATGGTGCTGGGTGTTGGCTGATGGTGTAGAGAAGCTCAAAGAAGGAGGCGGACTTAACAATGTGGCACCGACCGTGCTCAAAGTGATGGGACTGGAGATACCCGAAGAGATGGACGAACCGCTCTTTTAGCATCTTCTCCAAACGCTCCGTTCAACGCTTCTAAACGATGCATTTACAAAGGACCAGATGGCATCGCCCGCCGCAGGAGATCTGCTGCAAGATCTTCTTTTGTCGATATTCCCGCATCCGTATCTTTTTGAATTATGCTACAATATTCAAAAACCAAATAAGAAAGGTGGTACGCATGCAAAAAAAGATCAAAGAATCAGTCGCCACACTTTTAGCACACATTATTAAGCTCGATGGCAGGGATATAGAGAAAGAAGCACCGCTCTTTTGCAGTATACTCGGTGAAGAGTTTGAGTGCAGCGAGGCCGAGGGTAAAATACTTCTCAAGGAGCTGATGGATAAGGAGTATGACCTGGATCATCATATCCGGATCATCAAACAGGCACTCTGCGAAGACAGGATCTCCAAATACCATCTGATGGAGCAGCTGAACCGTATCATCTACTCGGACAAGATCACGCCGGAGGATTACGAGTTTTTTGAGAAACTCAAAAATGAGTTATTTGAGTCTCATTAAGCGCTTCATGCTACAATATCGCAAAGATTTGTAAGGAAGTATAATGAAATTTAGCGGGAATAATGTACTCGTGACCGGAGCAAGCAGAGGGATCGGTGCACAGATAGCGAAAACACTGGCGCAGATGGGACTGAAGGTATGGATCAACTACCGAAGCGGAGAAGCGGAAGCGAATACGGTAAAAGCAGCGATCGAAGCAGAAGGCGGCAGGGCTGAGGTGATCGGGTTTGACGTGAGCGATGAAGAGGCTTTTGTAGAGGCGATCAAACGTATCTTGGAAGAGGATGGGGAGCTGAGCTATCTTGTCAATAACGCCGGGATCACCAAAGACGGTCTGGCGATGAGAATGAAAACGGAACAGTTCATGGATGTGATCAACGCGAACCTGAAGTCGACATTCATCGGGTGCAGAGAAGCGCTGAAGGTGATGGGCAAAAAACGTTTCGGATCGGTAGTCAATATCGCATCGATCGTAGGCGAGACGGGAAATGCAGGCCAGACCAACTACGCTGCAAGCAAAGGCGGGACGATCGCAATGACCAAATCTTTCGCCCAGGAGGCAGCATCGAGAGGTATCAGATACAACACGATCACTCCGGGGTTCATCGCCACAGAGATGACAGATGTGCTCAAAGAGGAGATCAAAGAAGCCTTTGTTTCCAAGATCCCGATGGGAAGATTCGGTGAGGCCAAAGAGGTCGCTGATGCCGTAGCATTCCTGCTCTCTGACCACTCCTCCTATATCACCGGAGAAACCCTAAAAGTAAACGGCGGAATGTATATGTGAGACCCGTTAAGCAAATGACACCTGCGTGTCATTTGTAGGGTCGAAACCGAAGCGGTGGAGCAAAGCGACCCGCGGAGGCAGAAGGACCCGTTAAGCAAATGACACCTGCGTGTCATTTACAGGGTCGAAAATCAACCCCTCTTTCCTCTCACAAAATACCAGATCAGGACAATCACGGCAGCAATGGAAAGCACCATAATGAGTGCATCACTGTAGACAATAAGCGTCGCTTCAAAGTTTTTGATAAAGTAGGTCCATAGGATAATGGCTATGAATGTACTGAAGAGGACAGCTGCAAGCGTGGTTAGATGGGGAAGCCCCATAAGATAGCCTACGAAGCTGCCTACCACAGGTCCTGTCATCGCAAAAGGTGTGAGTACAAAAAATACCAGACCTATGATGCCATACTTCCGAATCATTGGCTGATACTTCTCCGCATTCTTTTGGGAGCGCATGAAAAAGTCGTTTAACGGTTTATAGGAAACCACGTGAAGGCTTCTCCAGCTGAGCACAAAAAGCGGATAGAGTATCAATACCATAATCGATTCAATGAATAGGTTAAACGCGATAAGCAGGGCAGTATCCACCTGTGAAGAGATACCGATGGAAAGTCCGGCCATTCTTCCAAAAATAATATTTGATGCCGTCATACTCAGCAGTATATTGAGCCTGTCCGGCCAAAAGTAAGCACTTATCGCCAGGAGAATCAAAAATATGGCAAGCAGGAAAAGCCCGAATGCCAGGATCTTTCCCTCAAAATGTTTCAAAAAATTCTCTTTTCCCACTTCGCAAAATACCTTTCAATGTGTTAGAGATATTATAGCCAACAGGTGCGGAAAATTTTATTATTTTTATAAGCAGCGGGTATGAATACCTTTTCAGTTAAGAAACAAGTTTGGTTATAATGTTACGATGCTTATGGATTGAAAGGAGAGTGATGGCGGTTCGGGTTCTTATACTGGAAGATGATAAGCTTTTCAATGAGACACTTCAGGATTTTCTGGAGGAAGAGGGCTATCTGCTGGATGCGGTGATGGATCCCTATTCGGCACTGGACCTCACCTATGAGAATAGGTACGATATCTATCTTTTTGATGTGAATCTCCCTTATGAGAGCGGATTTGACCTCCTAGGCAAACTGCGCAGTGCGGGGGATATGACGCCGACGATATTTCTGACCTCCCGGGAGGATAAGGAGTCGCTTGCTGAAGGGTTTGGCATGGGTGCGGATGATTACATGAAAAAGCCCATCGATTTCGATGAACTTCAGCTACGTATCGATGCGCTGCTTCGCAGACAGACACGAACCCGAAGTCTCAGGATCGGTGAGTATGTCCTTGATGTGAAGAACAAGATACTTTTTTATCAGGGAGAAGAGGTTGAGCTGACGATCAAGGTGATAGAGCTGCTGATGCTTTTCGTGCAGTCCAAAGGGGATGTGGTCACCAATACTTTTATCAAAGAACAGCTCTGGACGGCCAACCAGATGCCAAGCGACGGTTCGATACGTGTCTATGTGACACAGCTGAAAAAACTTTTCCCCGAACATATCACCAACATCCGGGGAGTCGGATATAGATTTGAGGATCCTGATGCATAAGCGGGTAGTATGGGGGACGCTGATCTATGTGATCAGCATAGGCTTTTTCCTGGGGTTTATCTACCATATGCTCACCACATGGGAGAGTTTTGCAGAAATCTACCTTTGGGTATCACTGATACTTTTGCTTTTTGGCGCGATGTTCGGATATGTCTTTATCTCTACGCTTCTGGCACATCATAAAAGGATCGATGAGAATCTCTCTCAGCTCACCAAAGAGATACTCCATGAACTCAATATCCCGCTTGCGACGATCCAGGCCAATACAAAACTGATCGCCAGAAAACTGGATGATCCGAAGAGTCTGGAACGTATCGCGCGTATCGATGCATCTTCCAAAAGGCTTGAGAGGCTTTACCGGGAACTTGCCTATAGCATCAAAAAAGAGTTCCAGCCCATCGAAAAAGAGTGTTTTGATCTGAGGAAAGTGCTGGAAGAGAGGGTAGCTGTCTTTGAAGCGTTCGACCGCAATGCCTTTGTACTGGAGGTAGAAAGCTACAGGGTCACGGCAGATAAGATAGGATTTGAGAAGATGATAGACAATATCTTGATGAATGCGATGAAGTATTCCTCCAAAGATACACCTGTGACATTGCGCTTGACTCGGGATACTTTGAGTATCAGTGACCAGGGAGTCGGGATGAGCGAGACGGAGCTGCTGAAGATCTACGAGCGCTACTATCAGGCAGACAGCAGTAAAGAGGGGGAGGGCATAGGCCTTGCACTGGTAAAATCCTACTGTGACAGTGAAGGTATCGATATCCAGATAAAATCACAAAAAAATGTGGGGACCACGGTGTTTCTCAATCTCAAAAAGATCAGTTCACACTAAATTAACACTCGCGTTATATAATCTGATCATTGAAAAAATTCAAGGGGGTATAATGTGGCAATTAAAAAATTATTTTATAAAGGGATAAGTGGCATTAGCGTAGGATTGATGCTAAGTGCATGTGGAGGAGGAAGTCAAACGAGTGATCCTGATCCCTCTGCATCTTCTATCACTTTGCCAGTGAATGTGAGGGATGCACTTTTGGCACCTATGTCATCACTTACGCAGGAACTTAATGACTCCATTGCATACATGTATAGTGAAGAGAAGCTTGCAAAAGAGCTCTATCTTAATATCTATGAACATCAGAGTGTGATACAGCTTAAAAATATTGCGACGAATTCAGAGGTGAAGCATACGGAAGCAGTGAATCAGCTGGCAGCCAAATATGATCTTAATATCACAAAATACCCTGATACTGAACCGCCATACCTGTTAGCTGATATCGAAAAGTATGGCTCGGGAGTCTATCCTGTAGAACCTATCCAGGAGCTGTATGACAATCTTTATGACAAGGGGATCGCGTCGCAAAAAAATGCATTGGAAGTAGGGTGTATCGTTGAAGTCACAGATATCAATGATCTTGATGCTTATATTGTACAGGCAGAGGCATCTTCTGCGACGGATGTACTAGAGATATTCGAGTGGTTACGTAACGGAAGTTATAAACATTACTGGGCATTTGACAAAGGTTTGAAGGATATGAATATTGTGGAGGGATGTTGTTCCATTGGAGAGTTGGAGGGGGTGAATTATTGTCATCCTGAATATCCAAAAAACTAAAATGATGGAGGCATAGATTACTTTTGTTATAATGCGCTTCAAAAAAAGAGGTTATGTGTCTAAAAATCGGTATTTACTCTCCTTTCTGGTAACAAGTTTTTTATATGCAACGATGGGATATTTGCTTTTTTATCTTTCAGAGACGACCAGCATTTCGGAACAGAAATCCCCCGTAAAAACGATCGCCATGAGCGTTTATGCATTCCAGCCGGAAGTCGTGGAAGAAAAACCTGAACCGCCAAAAGAAGAGCCGACACCGGAACCGGAACCAGAGCCGACACCAGAACCTGAACCGGAGCCGGAGCTTCTACCCGTAGAGTCTCCAAAACCTGCACCTCTTGTAAAAAAAGAGGAGATCAAAAAACCGGAAGTCAAAAAGGTAAAAGAGGAGAAACCAAAAGAGAAACCTAAGAAGGCAGCGAAAAAGCATCCTGTGAAACTTCAGCCTACAGAGAAAATAAGTGCACGCAAAAGTACCCAGAAACAGCAGAGCACGGCAGCGGAGAAAAATCTTTTTCTTGCCAAGGTACGAGACCGTATCAACCAGCACAAGAGCTATCCGCGTATGGCAAAACGCCGCGGGATGGAAGGGAGTGTCAAGGTCGATTTTACGATCCTGGCAAACGGCAATGTCTCCGGCATTATGGTAAGCGGCCCCAAAGCGTTTCATGCTTCAGCCAAAGAGGCGGTAGAGAAGGCTTTCCCTGTTTCAGTCAAAAATATACCGATCACACTGCCGCAAAAAGTTTCCATTACACTCCACTATACCCTCAGTAGATAGTCCAAAGCGCAACAGACTCTCTGCTATCTGAAAAGTTAAACCAAAAATTAACAGTGATTTAACACTTTTGTGTTTTACTTATAAGGATTTAAAATAAGGAGGATAAGAAATGAAGAAGATAATAGGCCTTTCGCTCTTTGCGGCAATGGTAGTACAGGCCGCACCGGCGGTGCTGGATGAGATCGAGGTAGAGGAGAAAATCGATACTGAGGTGATCAGCGATGTGAGCGGGGAGGAGATCAAATCCGCGGATTTGGCAGATGCGCTTTTCAAGCAGTCACCCAGTGTGGCACTGGTACGCCGAAGCGGGATTTCAAACGATGTCATCATCAGGGGGCAGAAGAAGGATAATATCAACGTTACGATCGATGGAGCAAAGGTGTGTGGCGCCTGCCCGAACAGGATGGACCCTCCTATCTCTCATGTGGCGACCAATAATATCGATTATATAGAGATCAATGAAGGGCCGTTCAATGTCGAGGATTTCGGCAGTTTAAGTGCAAATGTGCAGGTCAATACACTGAAGCCCTCCAAAGAGTTCACCGGGGAAGTGGGTGTGAATGTCGGAAGCTGGGACTACAAAAAGGGATACTTCAACGCAAGCGGAGGGACGGATGATGTAAGATTCCTGCTCAGCGCCTCAACAGAGAAAGGCGGACAGTACGAGGATGGTGATGGTAACACATTTGCCGAGCAGCAGGATGCCTATATCGCTGATCACAATTCTTCAGCAGGTATGGCCTACCTTCCGACGAAGCGGGAGATGGATGCTTTTGAGAAAAAGACACTGATGGCAAAACTCTTTTGGGATATCACCGATACACAGGAGCTGCGACTGGGGTACACGGCAAACAGAACCGACAATGTACTCTATCCGAATACGCCGATGGATGCGATCTATGACGACAGCGACATCTATACGCTGGAGTATATCGCCAAAGATCTGGGGGAGTACTCGAAAAAACTTTCTGTGAACCTCTATCAGACAGAAGTAGACCACCCCATGTCAAACGAATATAGAAAGTCATCCGCAAAAGGGGTCATGACACACCATCTGACCACCAAAATGCAGGGGGCGAAACTCAAAAACGAGTTTGATGTAGAGAACCATGCCCTTACAGCCGGACTGGACTACAGCCTGAGAAACTGGGACGGGAATTATCTCATGCCCAACGGTGCATCAAAACACAGTATCTGGGATGTCGATACGGAGAATATCGCCCTGTTTGTCAAAGACAAGGTGAAGGTAGGCAAGTTCGAGATCGATCTCGGTCTGAGATATGACGATACGGAAGTGAGTACCGCGGATACGAACAGCAGTGTTCCGACAAGAAGCTACAATGCCTTAAGCGGGAATATGCTGGCGACCTACCATGCAGACTTCACGACGAAGTATTTTGTCGGTGCGGGGGTTGCCCACAGGGTACCGGACGGACGAGAGCTCTATTATTATGATAAAGGCGGTCAAAGAATAGGAAACTTTGATCTGGATATGGTGACCAACAGAGAGGTCGATATCGGTCTGGAGAAGAAATATGAAAACGCTGTCGCAAAAGTGAAACTCTTCTACAGCCATCTGGATAACTTTATCGCCTATAACTCGCTTCACAACAGTTTTGACAACATCGATGCAAGGATATGGGGATTTGATCTCAGCGGGAGCTACTTTGCGACAGAGTCACTCTCTTTTGACCTCGGTCTCTCCTATCAAAACGGAAAGAAACTTGATACGCCGGCAGGACAGAGCGACAAAGACCTTCCTGAGATCCCGCCTTTCAAGGCTAACCTGGCTGTGAATTATGCCGTGGATCCAAGCCTGCTGCTCAAAGCGGAAGTTGTTGCGGCAGATGCGTGGACGAGCTTTGACGCGGAAAACGGAGAGCAGAAGCTTGATGCGTACGGCGTGCTGAACCTGAAGGGGACGAAAACATTCGGGGACAATATCGAACTGACCGTTGGTGTGGATAATGTGTTTGACTCTACCTACGCGGTATCCAATACCTATAGAGACCTGACATTGATCTTCGGGGGCGGGGATGTGATGCTGCTCAATGAGCCCGGACGTTATTTCTATACGAATCTCAGCTACAAATTTTAGGAGGGGATATGAACAAGGTTTTACTGATCGCGGGGGCACTGCTGGCACTCTCAAGCTTCTCCTATGCGGAGATGAAGTGCGGCGCGGGTAAATGCGGAGAGAAGATGCAGGAGCCAAAACCCAAGAAAATGATGCAGATGTTTCAGAGCGTTTCCCCCTCTGAAGCCACGCTGCTGCAAAAAGGTGATGCCAAGGTATTTTGTCCGAACTGCGGCATGAACCTTCCGATGTACTACAAGACCAACCATGCGGCCACCATTAACGGCGAGGTCAAACAGTACTGCTCGATACACTGCCTGGCAGAGGATATCGAAAGGGGTCTCAAGCCGACAGAGATCAAAGTCGTGGATGTCAGCAGCCTGAAGTTCATTGATGCCAAGAAGGCGCATTATGTTGTGGGAAGCAGCCAAAGAGGTACGATGAGCATGATCAGCAAATATGCCTTTGCCGATAAGACAGAGGCGGAAGCTTTTGTAGGTCTCTATGGCGGAGAGGTGACCGATTTTGACGGAGCGCTCCAAAAAGCGATGCAGGATTTCCAGAATGACGTGACTATGGTTGAGCAGAAACGTGACGAGATGCGCAAGATGGGAAAAGAGCTCTACCACGACAAGTGTCAGAAAACAGACAAAATGTTCGGCTCGGTTGCCGAAGCAAAAGCGTTTATCCTGAGTGATAAACTCTGCGAAGGACTCAATCCCAAGCAGTTGCAGGCTGTCGGGCTCTATCTGCAAAGCAGATAGATGTTACACTACATCCCAAAAAAAAGCGGGTTTCTCTCCCCGCTCCCCAAAAGGTTCCCTATGAAAAAAACCATTCTGATTCTCTCTATACTTTTATATCCTCTCATTGCCGGTGAGCCAAGCCAGGCCAAAGTGATCAACCTTACACAGAAGGGGGAGAAGATTGCCAAAAGCCTTTGCGATACCGATAAGCTGCCCGATGCTACAGGGACGATCGACCAGCTGATCGAAAAGATCAAAAAGTCTCAGGCATGCCCGCCTCTTTCGAAAGATAAACTCGAAGCGGTTGCCTACTATCTCAGCAACGGAAGCATGAAGGATATCAAAGGGCACCTGCATGTACCGGAAAACGCCAAATGCCCGGTATGCGGGATGTTCGTTGCCAAGTATCCCAAATGGGCCGCTTCGATCACCTATGAGGGGAAAACCTACTACTTTGACGGGGTAAAGGATATGATGAAGTATTATATCTTTGACGGAAATTTTCCTTTTGACCGGGAGAGCATCAAGGAGATGAAAGTGACAGATTACTATACACTCGAAGCGATCGATGCCAGTGAAGCATTTTATGTCTATGACGCCAACGTTTACGGACCGATGGGGAGGGAACTGATCCCTTTCAAAACGCTTGAAAGCGCTGAGACATTCAACGCGGATCACCAGGGAAAGAAGATCCTGCGTTTTTATGAGATCACCGATGCGATGGTGATGGCACTGGACGGACTGTGAGAGGAAGTTTCGGGATGATTAAACAGTTTATCGGATCGGCAGCGCTTTTGATGCTGGTGACGGGTATGGCGGTCGGACATTATCTCTCTGCGGACAAAAGATCGCACAGGGAGGCTTTTTCTGGCGTGGTGGCGGTGACAGGCATTGTTTCCCCTTCGCTCAGTACGGCATTTTACGAACCGGCGTTTCTGGGTGAGAAGGTAGAGCATCCCGCCTCTCCGCAGATGCAGTCACTCAACAGGATGGAGTTTGTTTATGCTGAGTAGGTCTCCGTTTTTGTATTTTCTTACCCTCCTGCTTTTCAAGCAGAAGAGCAAACATCTGGGCATTATGTCGATATCGGTTGTCATGATCGCTCTGGTAAGTGCGGTGCTGTTTATCTCCTCATCCCTGCAGAAGACGCTGCAGGATACGCTGGATGAGCAGGCGGATTTTACAGTCACAAGGATAGAAGCGGGAAGGCCCGTGAGCACACCGCTTGCATGGGTTGACAAGATCATTGAGATCGAGGGGGTATCAGAGGTGGCACCCCGGATTCATGGCCGTTACTTTTATGCGCCGGGAGAGGAGTCGTTTCTGGTTGTTGGGATCGACTTTTTCGATGAGCAGGGGTCCAAAGCATTACAGTCTCTGCTAAAAGGTATCGATCTGAAGCAGTTCTTTGCCGAGGAGAGCATGATCGTGGGGGAGGGGGTCAAAGATTTTCTCCAGAAGCACTATTATAAAGACACTTTTTCGTTCAAGACACCCCGGGGTGAGTTTAAAAAGGTGAAAATTGACGAAGTGCTGCCCGGATCGCTGAACCTGCTTGCCAACGATATGATCATTATGCCTATCGGCCTGGCACGGGAGATTTTCGGGCTGAAAGAGGATGAGGTGACCGATATCACCTTCAATGTTCCCAATGATGCGGAGTGGGATAATGTCATAGGAAAACTGCACCTTGTCGATTATGAGATAAGGGTAGTGGAGAAGAGAGAGGTTGAGAAGGCCTATGAGAACCTCTATAACTACAAGGGGGGCATTTTTCTGATCCTCTATATTATCGCTTTGCTTACCCTGATGCTGATCTTGTACCAGAGATATGCCATGGTCTACTCCCATGAACGAAAAGAGATAGGGATACTGAGGGCGGTCGGCTGGAGCATCAGGGATATCCTGAAGCTGAAATTCTATGAGACCCTGATCCTGGTGATAAGCAGTTTTGTGATCGGCACGGTAGCAGCATACGGGTATGTCTTTGTCCTCGGGGCGCCGGTCCTGATAGAGATATTCCTGGGCGGTGCCAACCTGGAAAACCAGGTACAGCTGATCCCCGAGGTCTCGTTCGGGACACTGGGGTCGCTCTTTTTACTCTATGCCGTACCGTTTTTTGCGGCGGTACTGATCCCTTCGTGGCGGGTCGCTGTGATACCACCCAAGGAGGCGATGCGATGATCAGGATCGAAGATGTCGGCAAAAGATTCGGCGAGGGGGAAAATCTCTTTGAAGCCCTGAAGTCCATCACCCTTGAAGTAGAAGAGGGCGAGTGCGTGATACTCAGCGGTATCAGCGGAAGCGGAAAATCCACACTGCTCTCCCTGATCGCCGCACTCGACCGCCCGAGCAGCGGGAAGATCGTGGTGGAGGGAGAACTGGTCTCCAAGCTTCCTGACCTGCATGCCTCCGCTTACCGGGCAAAGACGATCGGGGTGATCTTTCAGCACTTTAATCTGATAGAGTCGTTAAGCGTGGAGGAGAATGTGATCGTCCCGCTGATCAACAGCGGTCTGGATATGCCGGCTATCCGCAAAATGGCAGAGCAGAGTATGCAGCGCGCATCGATCCTGCACAAAGCATCCCAGGATGTTGCTTCGCTCTCAGGCGGGGAGAAGCAGCGGTGCGCGATCGCAAGAGCGTTGGTCCATGACCCCAAAGTGATCCTCTGTGATGAGCCTACCGCCAATCTTGACCGGGAGAATTCGCTCAGGTTTATCGAAACCATTCAAAAACTGCATCAAGCAGGCAAAACCATTGTCGTTGCGACACATGATCCGCTCTTTGAAGCATTGCCTTTTGAGAGCCGTGTGATCCACATGGCGGACGGGATGATAGGAAAGCACGGTGAATGAGATCCTTCTAAGCAGCGAGGTGATCGTCTATCTACTCTCCGAAGCAGTGCTCTATCTGCTGCTCTTCATCGCAGCGATCGCCACCCTGGGAATATTGAAAGGGTGGAATTTTGACCGCTTTACCAAGAGGCAGTTTGACCTGGAGAACCGCTCCTACCTAGTGATGAGCATCATCTTTTTTGTGCTGGGGCTCAAAATGCTTCTGCTTCCCTATTTCGCCTATACGATCGATGCACTCTCCCTTCTGGTCCCCGGGGCAATGTGTGCCGCGGGTGTGATCGATGCGAATGACTACGGTTCTCCGCTGCTGCTTTTGAAGATCATCATCCTTTTTCTGAGCGGCCTCTGGCTGGGGATCAACCGTTTGGATCTTGAGGAGAAGCACTATCCCTATATGAAGCTGAAGTCCTGGTTTTATCTTCTGCTCTTTGTGCTTCTGAGCGTAGAGATGGTTCTGGATATCCTCTACTTCAGCCACATCGAAACCACCAATCCGGTCAGCTGCTGTTCGGTGATTTTCGGAGAGATCGGCGGAAACAGCCTCCCTTTCGGGCTGGATATCCCCAAGCTTTTGATCCTCTTCTATCTGCTCTACGCGCTTCTGGTGCTGATGCTGTTCACGGGGCATTATCTGGTACGTATCGCAGCAAGCCTCTTCTTTGCGATGATCGCCTACTACAGCGTGGTCTACTTTTTCGGTACCTATATCTATGAGCTTCCTACCCACAGGTGCCCCTTCTGTATGCTGCAGGCGGAGTATCATTATGTAGGATATCTGCTCTGGGGAGTGCTCTTCTCGGGTACCTTCCTGGCGATAGAGAGCGCCGTGATGGAAGGAATTTTTGGCAGAGATGCCTTGAAGCTCAAGAAAATTTCGATAGGATTGCTGACGTTGTTTGTGCTGTTGTGCAGCAGTTATGTCGGCTTGTATTATCTCAAGAATGGAGTGCTTCTATGAAAAAGTTTTTGATCAATCTTCTTACGTTCGGGATCGTGATCGCGATTATTGTCATCCTGCTGCTTTCTTTGGGGACGGATCAGGGCGCGCGCTATGTCTACAAGGGGAACACTGCCTATGAGCCTGTGGTGATCCAGCCCAAAGAGTACCAGTGTTCGGAGTGCAGTATGGATATTGAAGAGATGGAGTACAGTGCTCAGATCATTACGCCCGAAGGGGATACCTACTTCTTTGATGACATCGGGTGTGTGGTGGATTGGCTGGAGGGACGCAAGATAGAAACCCAAAAGGTCATTACCAGAACACTCGATACAGGCAACTGGGTCGATGTGGATAAAGCCTGGTATACCCGTACAGCCTCTTCTCCTATGGGGTACGGGTTTGCGGCGTATGAGCACAAGAAGGAGGGGCTGATCCCCTATGAAGAGATGAAACTCCTGATGCTCCAGGGTAAACATCTCCATGACCCGTTCGTCAAGAAGTCACTGTCGGGGCAATAACAGTGTAACTTTTTGATAACATCGTGTGGATTTCGGAAGAGATGGGGGAGACAATTTCCCCGTTTGCTTCTTCCCCTAACTCCTTTTTATCATTTTTTAGCTATACTTTGAGGTATTTTAAACTTATAAGGAGCAATCAAATGGCACTATTTGATGACGTAAAAGAAGTGGTTGTTGAGCAACTGAATGTAAGTCCGGACGAGGTAAAAGAAGATTCCAAATTCGTTGAAGACCTTGGTGCTGACAGCCTTGACGTGGTAGAACTTGTTATGGCACTTGAAGAGAAGTTTGATATTGAAATTCCAGATGATCAGGCTGAAGCGATCGCTACAGTTGCTGATGCGATCAAGTTCATCGAGAGTGCACAGTAAGTCGTCCTTTCACCCCGGTTATGGGGTGAGTCTAGGATAGATCTTAGCATTTTCTGAAATGTTAATATATATCTTATTTGTACAGGAGAGATAGTGAGAAGAGTAGTAGTGACAGGTTTGGGGATGATCAACTCTCTGGGACTTGAAAAAGAGAGCGCATTTGCTGCAATAGTGGAGGGTAAATGTGGTATCAAGAATATCACATCGTTTGATACGGAGGGTCACTCAGTGAAAATTGCAGGAGAGATCACGGATTTTGATCCCTCTACTGTTTTGGATGCCAAAGAGCAAAAAAAGGCCGACAGATTTATCCAGCTCGGGATGAAAGCCGCGCAGGAAGCGATGGAAGATGCCAAGATCCCTGAGGGTACAGAGATGGAAAGATTCGGTATCGTGTCTGCGTCTGGTATCGGCGGTTTGCCGAATATCGAGAAGAACTCTGTGATCTGCGAAACCAAAGGATCGAGAAGAATCTCTCCGTTCTTCATCCCTTCTTCTTTGGTGAATATGCTTGGCGGATTTATCTCTATCTATCAGGGGCTGAAAGGGCCTAACCTCTCGGCAGTTACGGCTTGCGCAGCAGGAACGCATGCGATCAACGAGGCTGCAAAATGCATTATGGTAGGAACGGCAGATAAAATGTTGGTCGTCGGTGCGGAAGCAGCGATCTGTCCTGTAGGTATCGGTGGATTTGCTGCAATGAAAGCACTCTCTACACGCAATGACGATCCTCAGCGTGCATCCAGACCATTTGATGCGGAGCGTGACGGGTTCATTATGGGCGAGGGAGCAGGTGCACTGGTTCTTGAGAGTTATGAGGATGCAGTAGCGCGCGGCGCGACGATCTATGCAGAGCTTATAGGATTTGGCGAGAGCGGGGATGCCAGCCACATCACTGCACCATCCATGGACGGCCCGCTCAGGGCAATGCAAATGGCATACAAAATGGCAGGAGAACCGAAAATTGATTATGTCAATGCACACGGTACATCGACACCGGCCAATGACAAGAATGAAACTGCTGCGCTCAAAGAACTCTTCGGCGGCAAAGAGAACTGTCCTCCGGTAAGTTCCATCAAAGGACAGATCGGTCACTGTCTCGGTGCTGCAGGTGCGATAGAAGCGGTAACCTGTCTTATGGCAATGAGAGAAGGCGTACTTCCTCCGACGATCAACTATACGACCCCGGACGAGAACTGTGACCTTGACTATGTGCCAAATGAGGCAAGAAAAGCTGACCTGAACATCGTAATGAGTAACTCATTCGGTTTTGGCGGGACAAACGGCGTAGTGATCTTTAAAAAAGTATAAGGGAATAAGATGGCTACATACTTAGAGTTTGAGAAGAAGATCGAGCAGATACAGGAAGATATTGTTTCTGCCCATGCCATCGCCAATATGGAGGCAGTATCAAGACTGCAACAAGATCTGCAAAAAGAGGTGAATAAGACATTCGGTTCGCTCTCAGACTTCCAAAAGCTTCAGCTCGCACGCCATCCTGACAGACCTTATGCGCTTGACTATATCAAAGCGATCATGCATGATGAGTATGAGATCCACGGAGATCGTGCCTTCCGTGATGACCCTGCGATTTTGTGCTACATCGGTTGGATCGGTGACCAAAAGGCGATGGTAATCGGTGAGCAAAAAGGGCGTGGCCAGAAAAACAAGATCAAAAGAAATTTCGGTATGCCAAACCCGGAGGGGTACAGAAAAGCGCTGCGCGCTGTAAGGCTTGCAGAGAAGTTTGACATCCCTGTGCTGATGCTGATCGACACTCCGGGTGCATACCCCGGCCTGGGAGCAGAAGAGCGCGGGCAGAGTGAAGCGATTGCTAAGAACCTTTTTGAATTTGCCGCGGTCAAAGTACCGATGATATCGATCGTGATCGGTGAAGGCGGTTCTGGAGGTGCCCTGGCTATCGGTGTGGCTGACAAGCTTGCCATGATGCGTTATTCTGTCTTCTCAGTCATCTCCCCTGAAGGGTGTTCTGCGATCCTATGGAACGATCCAAGCAAAGTAGAAACTGCAACGAAAGCACTGAAGATCACGCCCAATGATCTTTATGAGCATAAGCTTGTAGATGATATTCTCGAAGAGCCGCTTATAGGGGCACACCGTGACAAAGATACTGCGGCAACTGTGATCAAAAACTACTTCCTGGAGAGTGTAAGCGCGTTGAGGGAACTCAGCGAGGATGAACTTCTGGAGCAGCGTTATCAAAAATTGACTGCCGTAGGCGCATTCTCTGAGTAGAAGCGGATCTTCACCCCTCCAGCACTGATGATACACGAAATAGCACAAGCCATTGTCTCCTATATCGGAACGCTTGGTTATACAGGTATCTTTTTGCTGATGTTTTTAGAGAGCACTTTTTTCCCTTTCCCCAGTGAAATTGTGATGATCCCTGCCGGATATCTTGCTTATAGGGGCGAAATGAGTCTTTACGGTGTCATTCTGGCGGGTATCTTTGGCTCTGTTGCAGGTGCACTCTTTAACTATTATCTGGCGATCTATGTGGGACGTGCATTTATCCTGCGCTATGGAAAATACTTTTTTATCAAAGAGAAAACCATGGATAAGCTGGAGGTGTTTTTTAAGACACACGGGGAGCTCTCTACCTTTAACGGCAGGCTGGTCCCAGGAATTCGTCAGTTGATCTCCCTGCCTGCAGGGTTGGCGAGGATGCATGTAGGGAAGTTCGCCCTATACACAGCGCTTGGTGCAGGTATCTGGGTGATCGTGCTGGTGGCACTGGGATATCTGCTTGGTTCCAAGGAGGAGCTTATCTCCGAGTATCTTCGTACTGCGACACTGATCGCACTGCTATGTGTGGCAATGATCACGCTTTTTTATATTGTACGGCATAAAAGACGCCACAAAATCCTTGATGAGGATTAGTGTAGTCTCCAGGAAATATATTTTTTCTTTTTGATCTTTACGTTTTTCAGTGCATTGCGTACTTTTTCAATCACATTACGGTGCAGCGTGATATAGGCATTATTATCTGTGATATCGATCTTGCCGATATCTACCGCATCGATACCTATCTCTTTGCAGAGTGTTCCCAGTATATCGCCTTTTCTCAGCTTGGTTTTTTTCCCTCCGTTGAGACAGAGCGTATCGAACTCTGATACCATTGTGTAGCCATGATCATTTCGTAACGCCCCCAGTTCACCCTTGCGTGCACTTGAAGTGATATATTCGCACTTTGAACGCTCTTGCGGCGTATAGAGTGAGAGTGCCATGCCCGAAGCATCAGCACGTCCTGTACGTCCGATACGATGGGTGTAAACCTCTTTTTCAAAAGGGAGGTCATAGTTGATCACCAGTTCTATCTCTTTGATATCCAGACCTCTTGAGGCGACATCAGTAGCAACGAGTATGCGCTTGGAGCCGTTTGAAAAAGCTATAAGGGATTCATTGCGCGCCCTTTGATCCAGATCTCCCTGCAGATCGATAACAGAGTGGCCAAGCGTATGCAGTCTGTCAGCAAGCGCAACAGCATCTGCTTTGGTGTTGCAAAAAATGAGCAGGGAAGCCGGTTTGAAAGTATTGATCAGCGTGATGAGTGTCTGAAACTTATCGGAGGTTTCGTAAGCCACTTCATCGATTTTGCCAACCTCTTGCAGTGTATCCACTTTGATGGATATTGGGTCAATGAGCAGCTTTTTGCTTAGATCTTCTATCTTGGAGGGAAAGGTCGCAGAGAAAAGCAGTGTTTGTCTTGGTACAGAGATATTGGAAGCAATACCCACGATTTCATCATAGAATCCCATATCAAGCATTTTATCGGCCTCATCAAGTATCAGGCACTTGATGCTATTGAGCTCGAGTGTATTTTTGCCCAGGTGGTCTTTTATCCTGCCGGGTGTACCTATGAGTATATGCGCCCCTTTTGCCAGCGAGTCGGCCTGTGCACGAAGAGGTACACCGCCATAAAGCGTGAGGACCTTTAGATTGGCTTTGCAGGCAGCCAGCTTTCTCAGTTCAGTCGCTACCTGTTCAGCAAGTTCACGGGTAGGAGTGATGATAAGTGTTTGCGGTCTGTTATGGGCAGTATCTGTGCGGATCACCGCAGGCAGACCAAATGCGACTGTTTTGCCTGAACCTGTTTTGGATTGTGCCAAGACATCTCTGCCTTCCAATATCGCAGGAATACTCTCTTCCTGTATCTTTGTCATCTGCGTATAGTTGAGATTGTCAAGTATATTGAGCAGTGAAACCGGTATCCCGTTGATGGTATTAAAATGTGCCATAGTGTTCTTTGTAAAGATAGTGTTAAAAGTTTATAGTGTTAGAGGATGTATCAAACGGGCTGTGAAAGCCCGTTGGGTTAAAAGAATTACGCGTTTTCTTGTTGTTCTTTTCTGTACTTGAGGATCATCATGAGTGCTTCATCTTTCAAAAGAAGCTTCTCTTTTTTCATCTTTTCAAGCTCTGCATCAGTCAGATGAAGTCTTCCCTCATCCGCGTCTGTTGTCTGTTGGTCAAGCTCATTGTGCTTCTCAAAGATTTTTGCAAAGTGTGCATTCTCTTGCTTGAGGATACTGATTTCATCTCTGTATTCGTGTAGCATCATCTACTCCTGCTTATTTTTTGTAATTATAGCTATTATGTTCTATACTCTGCATTAATTTTGACATACTCATAGCTCAAATCACATCCGTAAGAGGTATAGCTACCCTCTCCCATCCCGATATCGCAGGTCACTTTGAAGCTGGCCTGTTTCATGATCTCATAGGCTCTCTTCTCACGCTCTTTATCGAGTTCTCTGTGCGCAGCATCATAGATAAGAAGGTCATCATAGTGAATCACGAGTTTTTCATCATCGCACGCGATACCCGAGGCACCGATCGTCGAAGCGATGCGCCCCCAGTTCGGATCCTCGCCGAAGAGGGCGGTCTTGACAAGCAGCGAGTTTGAGAGTGCGACACTTGCAGTGCGTGCCTCTTCTTCCGTTCTTGCCCCTGTGACCTCAAAGGTGACCAGTTTGTTGGCCCCTTCACCGTCTTTGAGGATCATCATGGCAAGCTCGAACATGATCTTCTCCAGCGCCTCTTTGAAGGCCTCTTTATGGTAGTTTCCTGAAGTTTTGTTCGCAAGCAGCAGGACGGTGTCGTTTGTGGAGGTGTCTCCATCTACCGAGATACGGTTGAATGATCGCTCGGTGCTCCCTGCAAGCAAAGCATCCATATCCTCTTGTGGAACGGCTGCATCTGTTGCGATAAAGCAGAGCATTGTAGCCATTGCGGGATTGATCATCCCCGCACCCTTGCAGATCGCAGCGATATGGAAATTCTCTCCGTTTTCCAGTTCGACTCTGTAGGCCAGTTCTTTCTTGAAGCTGTCCGTGGTCATGATCGCTCGGGCAGCTTGATCGGAGTCCTTGCTGCTGAAGTCAAGCGTATCGAAGGCGGAAGCGATCTTCTCCAGAGGCAGACGGTAGCCGATCACACCGGTTGAGGCCATTACGGGATTGAGGACATCGATCTTTGCCGAGAGTTTTGAGATCAGGGTATCGATATCCTCGACGCCTTTCTCTCCGGTCATCGCATTGGCATTTTTTGCATTGATCAGGACGAAATCAGTCTGAAAGTTTTCAGGATATTTTTTAAAATGTCTGATCGGTGCCGCCTGGAACTTGTTTTGCGTAAAGACCGCACTCACATCGCAGGGAACCTCCGAACGGATAAAGGCGACATCGCCATCATCAGAATTGGTCCGCATCCCGACGTTGGTTGCTCCGCAGTAAAATCCCTGAACATTTTCCAGTCCTTTTTCTAAAGGTGTGATTGTATACATTGTTGATTCTCCATTTGATTCATAGATTGAATGATTGAGCGAGAGCAGATGCACATCAGACGTACTTCAGCTCTTCGGGTTTCTCTTTGCGCCTGATGAGGCTTTTTGCTTTTGCGATCCCTTCGCTGGTGCCGATCAGCAAGAGTTTTGATTTGGGCATGATGATCGTCTCTCCGTTGGGCATCGGGATAAATTTGTCATCTCTCTGACGGATACCGATGATCGTCACGTTGGCTACATCGCGAAGTCTTGCTGCTTTTATTTTTTTCAGTGCCAGCCAGGAGGTTTTTGATACTTTAGCCTCCTCCATGTCCAGAGGGGTATCCTGCTTGTAAAGGAACTCCTGAAGCAGGTTTTCCATATCGGGGCGCGCTGCCATCGCATTGATACGCTGTGCCAGCAGTTTTGTCGCGGTAACGACTTTATTGGCACCCAGTTTCAACAGCTTCTGGTCATCTTCATTACTTTTGGCATTGGCGATGATCAGGTAGGGCTGTCCTCTATGGATCTCTTTCTCGTAGAGGCGTGCCGAAGCGACCGTAGCAATATTGTCAGCGACGTTATCTGCAAGCGTGATGACCCCCTTGGCTGAAGAGAGGTGCGATTTAAGTATCCCTTCCTGGGTATGAGGCTCAGCCGTAACAAAATAGGGATAATGATATTTTTTGGCAATTGCTTCGAGGTCTTCACTTGGGTCCACTACCACAAAAGGGATGTGGTTGGCTCTGAGGTGTTTGGTTACCTGAATGGTATACTCATTATGGTAACAGACGACGAAATGCTGTTTTAGTCTTGCAATCTCATAAAGCATTTTACGCTCCTTGGCGGTTTTTTGAAACTCACCTCTTTTGACCACTTCCACGATGATACCTATAGAGATAGAAAAGAGGATAAAGCCAAAGATGATCAATGTGATCGTAAAGATACGTCCTGCGTCAGAAAGGGGTGCGATCTCACCGAATCCTACCGTAGTAAAGGTAATCCCCGTTTGAAAAATCGCTTCCATCAGAGGAAAGTCATCAATGATCATGTAGCCCATCGTACCGATCAGCATCATCAATACAGTAAGAATAAGAGGGAGTCTAAAAGGTGCTAAATGACTATAGAATTCGTCATTCAGAGTAATATGCGGTTTTGGTGCGCTTCTCCAGCCGAGAAACTTTTTGAATCTTTGGACAGGACCCAAAGGTGTGTATCCCAAAGTATGGGATACTAGTTAGCCGCAGCTTGTGCAGCTATCTTTCTCATTGTTCTGAGTGTAGAAGCAGCAACTTTGATTCTCTTTGTTGTACCGTCTTCAAGTGTGACCTTTACAGATCTGAGGTTTGGAAGTTGTCTTCTTTTTGTCTTGTTGTTTGCGTGTGAAACGTTATTCCCAACAAGTGGACCTTTTCCGGATACTGAACATCTTCTTGCCATGATAATTCCTTTATAAAATAATAGATAAATTCAACCTGTGTTAGTAAAAGGCGAATATTTTGTGCGATTATAGAGTAAGTGACCATAATTTTTGCTTAAGGGTTTCTAGAAGTGCCCTTGATATCAGCATGCAGTATATTTTACCCGGAAAAGAGGAGAATTTTTTCATCATTCTTCTCCCTTCTGGCCCGATATATGGCATCTTATCATCTATATTTCGTTATAATAACTACAAATTATATCATAAATAGGGACAGTATGTTAGTAGCACCGAGTATCTTATCGGCAAATTTTGGAGCGTTGGCAAAGGATGTTGAGGCGATCTGCGAAGGGGGGTGTGATCTTGTGCATGTGGATGTCATGGATGGACACTTTGTTCCCAATCTTACGATCGGGCCTGTTGTCGTGGAATCTGTGGCAAAAGTGGCTACCAAACCGCTTGATATCCATCTTATGGTAGAGAACAATACCTTTTTTGTCGATCTTTTTGCGCCGTTGAAGCCCGGGTTTATCTCTTTCCATATAGAAGAGGAGAAACACCCGCACCGGCTGATCCAGAAGATCAGGGATTTGGGGATACACCCGGCGATCGTGCTCAATCCCCATACACCGCCAGAAGCGATCGAGTTTTTGCTCGAAGATATCGATATGGTGCTGTTGATGAGTGTCAATCCCGGGTTTGGAGGACAGAAGTTTATCCCTTCGGTGATAGAAAAGGCAAAGCGCCTGAAGCAGCTCATCGAAAAGCGGAATCCAAAGTGCCTGATCGAAGTGGATGGCGGGGTCAACGATCTCAATGTCAAAGAACTGGAAGCAGCGGGCGTGGATGTCGTTGTGGCAGGATCCTATGTCTATAAGCATCCAGAGGGTGTAGCGAAAGCGATCGCTTCGCTCAAATAAATTGTTGAGAGTAGAGTTGTGCAAGTTCAAAACAGAAAACTAAGAGTAAAGATCTGCGGTATTACCAATCTGAGGGATGCACTGCACGCAGTGGAGTGCGGTGCGGATGCATTGGGGTTTGTATTTTACAGCAAGTCTCCGAGATATATCAGCCCTGAAGCGGCAAAGAAGATCATTGACAAGCTGCCTCCTTTCGTCGAGACCGTAGGCCTCTTTGTCAATGAAGGGGTAGAGACGATCGACACGATCTGCAAATATACCGATATCTCCCGTGCGCAGATACACTTTGAGGTGGATGAAGAGTCGCTTAGCCAGCTGCATGAGCAGGTACTGCCGGTTGTACGGGTAAAAGTCCCTGAGGATATCCATAAGTTCGATCACAGATACCGGCTGGTCGATATACACAGTGACGCATACGGCGGTACCGGGGAGCGCCTTAACCTTGAGTGGTTCAAAGGGGTTGACTGTTCCAGGATCATCCTGGCAGGGGGGCTGACTCCGGAAAATGTCGGGGAAGTGAAACCATACGGTTTTTACGGGGTTGACGTCAGTTCGGGAGTAGAGTCGATCAAAGGGAAAAAAGATCCTAAGAAAGTAGAGCAGTTTATCGTTAATGCAAAAGGTTTTTGAGGAACTGACCCATGCATTTCGCAAGCATAAAGGCGTATTGACGCAAGAGCAGTATGAGCATATTGCCATCAGGCATACGACACTGCTGGAGGACGCCGATACAATTTTTATCCTTCTTCAGGCATCAGGCTATCCTATTTCACAAAGAGAAGAGAACCTTTACCAGCTGGACACCTACTTTACGCCGTATTATGAACAGCGCTACTGTGTCGTAGATATCGAGACCAACGGGAGCAAGCCTGGAGATTCTCAGGTCATTGAGATCGGTGCCGTACTGGTTCAAAACGGTAAGATCATCGACCGTTTTGAAACCTTTGTGGAGTGTGCTTTTTTGCCGGAGTATATCACGAAGATCACAGGGATTGAACCCCAGGACCTGATCGGTGCTCCCAGCAGAAAAGAGGCATTGACCAAACTGCGCCACTTCATGGGAGATGCGGTCTTTGTCGCACACAATGCCAACTTTGATTATAATTTTCTTGGTGCCTCTTTTGAACGTTTCGGACTTGGCAATATCGGCAACCCGAAACTCTGTACGATCGATCTTGCCAGACGTACCTTCGAGTGCGAACGCTACGGTCTGTCGTATCTGATAGACTTTCTGGGAATTGATATGGCAACCCACCACAGGGCCTACAGCGATGCCTACTGCGCCTATCAGGTGATGAGAAAGAGTTTTATGACTGTACCTGAGTATGTCAGAAGTGCGGATGACCTGATCGTTTTTTCAACTTCCAGCAGGAAAGAGAGAAAAAAGCAGGGAGTAAGTAGCAGGGAGTAGGGAGCAGGTTAGGTAAGCATTTTTTAGAAAATGCTTTTATTTTAAGGTTTTGTTCATGTAATCCATGAAAAATTGCTACCGTGTGCCTACACGGCTTCGCTTCGCTACGACTTCGAGCTTACAAAAGCAAAGCTGTTTGCTTTTGCTTAACAGCTCTCACAGTTCCGTCGCTAAGATCGTGAAACTGTTCACGATCTTTATACGCTCCTCATCTGCTACCTACTTCCTTTTTACTTTTTACTTTTTACTTTTTACTTTTTAAAAGGTGATGCAAAAAGAGTATCTGTGCAAAAACAGGGGCAAAGAGATTGAGGATCGGGATATAGTTGAAGAGCGATCCGATCATTGCGATGAGTGTGGATCGTCTGCTTTTCGTTTTGAGCATATTTTTATCCGTGATAAAAAGGGAGCCGACATCATAGACCGTCGGGTCTTTGAGCAGGATAGACCAGAGATAGAGCATCACGATTTGACCGATGAAGGGTATAAAAAGCAGCGGAAACAGCAGGATAAAGAGCAGCAGGAAAAGAGCGCTTGACTTTACCGTGACAAGGAGGGAGGTCATGATATCGGCACTTCCCGTGATCGGGGTAGCGGGGTAGTGTTTTTTTGTCAGTGCGATCAGGAGTTTTTCGCTCATGAGCGCAGTAAAGAGCGATACCATGAGGATAAAAAGGGTATATCCTATGAGCAGAGAGGCCAGAGAGGTGACAGCGGCAGTGAGCCACTCCCACGGTATCCAGCTCGCATAGAGGGTGGTCAATCCAAAGAGCAGGTCCCAGAAGAGCCAGCTCAGGATCAGGGTACTTGCCAGCGAGAGTAGGGCGATTTTTGCCACAAAGAAAAGCACCGAAGGGCTGAGGATATCCTGGAGGCTCTTGGCAGCGATCTGTTTCATTACAGATATTCGTTCTTGAAGGCTACATAGCGTTTTGCCGAAGCATAGAGCTCTGCCACCTCTTCATCGGTGAGTTCGCGTACCACTTTTGCAGGACTTCCCATGATGAGGCTTCTAGGCGGGAACTTTTTATTCTTTGTCACCAGTGCGTCGGCACCTACGATCGACTCTTTGCCGATCACCGCACCATCCAGGATGGTCGCACTCATTCCGATCAGGCAGGCATCTTCGATGGTGCATCCGTGCAGCATTACCCTGTGCCCGACCGTCACATCATTGCCGATGATCGTCGGGTGCCCGTCGCTCATATCCTCTTTTTTGTGGTGGGTGACATGGATCATGCTGAGGTCCTGGATATTGGTGCGGTCGCCGATGGAGATGTAGTGTACATCCCCGCGCACTACGCACCCGAACCATATTGCACTGTCTTCGCCCATCGTTGTGCGTCCCACTACGGTCGCCCCTTCGGCGACCCATGCATTCTTGCCCAGTTTCGGTGTCCACTCTTTAAATTTTACTAACATTTTTTTCTCCTGTAAATCTCTTTTTACTTAAGTATTCTCATTTCTAACTTCTTGCGTCTTACTCTTTCGCTCAGCTCTCTTTGAGCAGCCGGTTTGCCAGACGGTGGACATAGTCCGGTGTCTCTTTTTGGGATTTGTTGTGAATCCTGTTGGTATACTCCTCAAGGATCTTATGGTTGTTGATCGATTTTCCGAGTACAGGCATTTTCACATAGTTGCCATCGGGCTGAAGCCTCCAGTTGAGGTTGTTGTCCGCCAGCTGGAGCATCAGTATCTGGATGATCTTTTGTGTCAGATGCTCTTCGCCGATCGGTGTCATGAGCTCCACACGCCTGATCAGGTTTCGCGGCATCAGGTCGGCACTGGCGATGTAGCATCTCGTCTTGGCATGTTTGAAGTAGTAGATACGCGGATGCTCAAGGTACTTGCCGATGATGGAGTGTACCGCGATGTTCTCGCTCACCCCTTTGATCCCCGGTTTCAAACAGCAGATACCCCTGATGATCAGGTCGATCCTGCACCCCTCCTGAGAGGCTTTGTAGAGTGCCTTGATGATATCCTGGTCTACCAGTGAATTGGCTTTGAGGATCATATGCCCCTCTTGGCCGTGACGGCTCTCTCTTTCGATGAGGCGGAGCAGTTTGGGTTTGATCTGCGTAGGCGCCATGTAGAGCGTATCGAGTTTGGTATAGTTGGAGAATCCCGTCAGAAAATGGAAAAAGTTGGTTGCATCCTTGACATAGCTCTCTTTGGCAGAGAAATAGGAGATATCCGTATAGATCTTTGCCGTGCTCGGATTGTAGTTCCCTGTCGCAAGATGTACGTAGCTCTGCAGTTTTTTGCCTTTGCGCTTGATCACCTGTGCGATCTTCGCATGGACTTTGAGCCCCGGGATCCCATAGACGACATGTGCGCCCACCTCTTCAAGCAGTTTTGCCCACCTGAGATTGTTCTCTTCGTCAAAGCGTGCTTTGAGTTCGACGAGTACCATGACCTGTTTACCGTCGCGTACCGCATCGATGAGCGCTTTGACAATCGGTGATTTCGGGCCTGCGCGGTAGAGTGTCATACGGATCGCCAGTGTGTCGGGGTCCGCAGCCGCCTGCGAGATGAACTTGACGACGGGATCAAAACTGTCATAGGGGTGGTAGAGCAGGATATCCTGTTTCTCGATCGCCCCAAAGATATCTTCGCTGTCAAGCGGCGGAAGTATCTTCGGGGTGAAGGTCGGAAGCATAAGGTGCGAGAGCGAGGTTTCTCCTACGATCTGCCAGAGGCTTCCCAGGTCAAGCGGGATGGATTTGTAGAAGTAGATATCCTCCTGGTCAAGTTTCAAATAGGAGAGAAGGAACTTGACCAGGTCATTGTTCGCCCCGTCAAGCAGTTCAAGGCGGATGAATGAGCCCTTGTTTCTCGAACGCAGCCCCTCCTGCAGGATCTCGAGGAAATCATCGGCCTCCTCCTCCTCGATCTCGATATCGGCATTTCTTGTGACCCTGAACGGGGTGGAGGCGATGCACTTGAACCCCGGGAAGAGTTCCGAAGCAAAATACTCCACCACCGTGTCGATCGGCACGAAGGTATGGTCGATCTGTAGAAATCTCGGCAGCACGCGCGGGATACGGATCAGGCCGTGCTTGATCTGGTTGGAGTCATCCTTGAGGGTGAGCGCCAGGCCGAAGCTCAGGTTGTTGAGGTGGGGGAAAGGGTGGGTCGCATCGACAGCGATCGGGATGATCACCGGATAGATCTCATTGAAAAAGATCGCTTTGACCTCTTCCTGTTCCTGGTCGTTGAGCGCAGTGTAGTTTTTGATATTGACGCCGTGGGTATAGAGCTCCGAGACGATAGAGTTGTAGCATGACTCAAGGATCAAATGCTCTTTATGGAGATAGTTGCGTATCTCCTCAAGCTGTTCGCCGGGGGTCAGTTTGTCCGGCCCTGTCTCCTGGATGCGCGCATCATAGAGCGACTTGAGCCCGGCGACGCGTATCATGTAGAACTCGTCAAGGTTGGTTCCGTAAATGGCGATGAACTTCAGCCTCTCCAGCGGCGGCAGGTTCTCATCGAGCGCCTGTGCGAGTGCGCGGGAGTTGAACTGCAGCCATGAGAGCTCACGGTTAAAATAGAGTTGTGATGAATTCAGGTCCATTGACATAAAAACTCCGTTTTTAAATTAAAAATTAAAAGGTAAAAACTAACAATCCAGACTCGTTCCCACTCTCCTGAGTGGGAATGCATATACAACATTTCAGAGTAAAGGGAGTCTATTCACTTTTATGTCGTTTTGTACGCATTCCATATCAGGAGATATGGAACGAGGCGGTGGCTCCACTTTTTATGATTTGAAAGGATTATAGCAAAATAAAAGCACTTTGACAAAAGTGGATACTAAAGTTTTTAATTTTTAATTTTTACTTGTTAATTGATCAAAAAGCCTAGAGCTTTTTGATCTTGGCGATCTCATCGCGCAGCCTTGCCGCCTCTTCAAACTCAAGGTTTTTGGCCGCAACCAGCATCTTTGCCTTGAGCTCACCGATCACTTTCTGGCGTTCGGCTTTCGGCATCTTGTCGAGTTTGCTGCGTTTATTGTAGAGTTCACCCGCGTCTTCGACTTTGAGATCGGTATCAAGTACCCTGACCGTGGTTTGGGGGGTGATATTGTGCGCTTTGTTGTATGCCATCTGCTTCTGGCGTCTCGCCTGTGTGGTTTCGATCGTGGTCTTCATCGACTCCGTCATCTTCTTGGCATACATCAGTACTTTCCCGTTGGCGTTTCTGGCCGCACGCCCGGAGGTCTGTATCAGCGAGGTGGTCGAGCGGAGGAACCCCTCTTTGTCCGCATCAAGGATCGCTACGAGGCTCACCTCGGGGAGGTCAAGCCCCTCCCTCAGCAGGTTGATCCCCACCAATATGTCAAATTCGCCCAGGCGGAGCGAACGGATCGTCTGGTTGCGTTCGATCGCATCCATCTCGGAGTGCATATAGCGCGCTTTCAGCCCAAGGTCATTGTAGTAGGTGGTCAGCTCTTCGGCCATCTTTTTGGTCAGTACCGTCACGAGTACCCGTTCTCCCCGTTCGATGACGGGTTTCATCCTGTCATGCAGGTCCTCCACCTGGTAGGTGCTGTCTATCACCTCTATCTCGGGATCGAGCAGCCCCGTGGGACGTACGACCTGTTCGGCAACGACGGAGGAGAGTTCCCCTTCGATCTGTGCCGGTGTGGCAGAGACGAAAAGGTAGTGGGGCGCTTTGTTGATATACTCGTCAAATTTGAGCGGACGGTTATCCAGCGCCGAGGGGAGGCGGAAGCCGTGCTCCACCAGTACCTCCTTGCGGCTTCTGTCCCCTGCATACATACCGCGGAATTGGGGGAGGGAGACATGCGACTCATCGACGATCACCAGGTAGTCGTCATGCATCGCTTCGAAGTAGTCCATCATCGAGTAGGGGGTCTCCCCCGGTTTTTTGCCGGTAAGGTGGCGCGAGTAGTTCTCGATCCCCTTGCAGATCCCTGTCGCCTCCAGCATCTCAAGGTCGAACTCGGTACGCTGCTTGAGGCGGTTGTACTCTATCAGGCGCTCCTCTTTCTGGAAAAAGGCGAGCCTCTCGTCCAGCTCCTCCTCGATGCTTTTGATCGCTTTTGCCAGCTTCTCTTTCCCTACGATGAACTGGTTGGCGGAGTAGACCGTCACCTCTTTTTTGTGCTCCTCCTTCTCTCCGGTGAGCGAGTTGAAGGTGTAGATATCCTCGACTTCATCCCCGAAGAACTCCACACGGATGGCAAACTCCTCGGAGTAGGCGGGATAGATATCTACCACCTCCCCGCTGACACGGAAGTTCCCCCGGTCAAAGTACTCGTCGTTGCGTTTGTAGCCCATATCGACCAGTTTGAGCAGCAGCGCTTTGCGGTCATGCTCCTCGCCGACACAGAGTTTCTGGACGATGGTTTTGTAGTCCTCTGGCGAGCCCAGCCCGTAGTTGGCGGAGACCGAGGCGACGACGATCACATCATCGTGGCTGAGCAGCGAAGCGGTCGTAGAGAGCCTGAGGCGTTCGAGCTCCTGGTTGATCGAGCTGTCCTTCTCGATAAAGAGATCCTGCCTCGGCAGGTAGGCTTCGGGCTGGTAGTAGTCGTAGTAGCTGATAAAGTACTCGACATGGTTGTTAGGGAAGAAAGACTTGAACTCGCTGTAGAGCTGTGCGGCCAGCGTCTTGTTGTGCGTCATGATCAGGGTCGGCTTCTGTGTCTTCTCGATCACTTTCGCCATCGTATAGGTCTTCCCCGAACCCGTCACCCCCAGCAGAGTCTGGTAGCGGTTGCCCGCAAGGATGGAACTGCTGAGCGCCTCGATCGCTCCCGGCTGGTCTCCGGAAGGCTGATAGGGACTGCTTACGGTAAAATTTTTCAAATTCTCCCTTTCAAATTTATAAGTAAAAATTAACAAGTAAAAAGTAAAAGTTTATGTAGATATTTTATTATACAACAGTTTTATTTTTGAGCCTTTTAAGACTGGATACAAGCAGACGGATAATCTCTTTGATATCTTCTATAAGACTTTCAAACATTGCCTGCGTTATAAACTTGGTATCGTATAGTAAATTGATCCAATACTTTGTTTCATTTGCTTCTTTTAGACCTATGTTTAGTTTATTGATAAAGTCAGCATGAGACTGTGCGAACTCGGACTCAGATATCAATGCGCCGATCGATGTTCCTGACCGAAGAATCTGTCTGCTTAATACATACTCTTTTTTCTCATTGTTGAGGTATTGAGACAGGTTTACTACTCTGATAGCAAATGCATAGGATTTAGAGTGCAATAAGTTCTCTTTTTTCATGTCAGAGTTTACCCATCTGTTATTTATTTATGAGTATTATAACGATAAAGGTTAAAAAGTGTTTTTAATTGTTACTTTTTACTTTTTAATTTAAAAAACGGAGTTTTTTTATGTCAGCCTTACAAAGACTACAAGCGAAGATCGAGCAGTGGAGAGTGGATTTTGAAGCGCTCAAAAGCGAAAATGCACAGTTGAAGGTCGAACTGCAAAATGCGAGCGGTTCCAAAGAGGAGCAGTCTGCAGAGATCGAACTGTTGAAGCTTGAACTGGAAGAGAAAGATGCGGAGATCGAGAAGATCATTGCGCAGGTCGAATCTTTACTTGCGTAAAGACTCTCTTTAATTAACAATGAATAAGTAATAATTAATAATGAAAGTATGTGTTGCACGCAACACTTTCATTAAGTAAAAGCACTTCAACGAAGTGCATACAAAACTTATTAATTATTCACTATTAATTATTTATTCAAAATAATCCAAAGGATTTTCATGAAGCAGGTTGGGCTTACAATCTCCGGCAATCGCTACAACATCAATCTTGACGACGATTTCGCTGATTTTGTCTATCGGGATCTGAAGGAAGCCGGAGTCGAACTCTTTAAAGACAACAAACCCGATGCCCTGCTGAGGGCCTACCTCCGCCTGGCAAAACAGGCGACCTCCTATGAAAATGAGATCGAAATGCTGATCGAGACGCTTGAGGGGCTATAATCACCCTTCTTGCGTCAGACCGCTATCTTACTCCAACACACTTCTCCCCTCTTCGATAAAGCGTTCACAGCTCTCCTCCTGATCATACGCATCGATGCTGAAACCCAGTCTGGTGTTTGAGGCATTAGCAGAGAGTTTTGTTCCCAGGGTTTCCTGCAGACGACCGGCCAATACCTCTCCATGCTCTTTGGAGGTCATCGGCAGGAGTATGCAGAAGAGCGTTTTCTCCCCCTCAGATGCGGGATCGCTGTATCTTGCGGCGATGTCACTGCTGCGTATGGCACCCGAGACGATCGTGCCGAACTCCCGGTAAAATTGCTTTTTCGCCTTTTTGTCCGCCGTGCTCTCAAAGGTGACAGAGATCCACAGGGCGCAGAGCGGGGTACGGTAGCGTTTTGATTCGGCGCAGGCGTTCTGAAGTACGGATAAAAAGTACTTTTTATTGAATAACCCCGTCTCCCCGTCATGGATGGCGTGCTTTTTCATCTGCAGATGGATATAAACCCTGACAAAATAGATCGCGGCAATCAAAAGCAGCATTGTAAGCAAAAGAGAGCCATAGAAAATATTGACAATCTTATGCTGTTTCAGATAGACCATTTTTTCAATGATGAGCGCAAGCGTTTCTGCGGAGTCATAGCACTGGAGGTTTTGGTCAGGAAGATCCTTGCCGTCTTTTGCAACAGAAAGTCTATAGTCATGCCAGCATTGTTCTACACGCTGAAAATCTTTTTGGAGCGTAGTTTCACCGATGTAATACTCGCAACTGTTGTTTAGCTTGACCCATGATGAGAGATCATGGAGGGCATTCTCTATCTCTTTCTCCGATATCTGACGCGTTGTCGGGTCAAGATAATGGTGCCCGATGCCGCCTGCCAGCCAACTGCTTTGCCGGATGGCTTTTGTATCCTGCTGCAGGGCTTGAAATGCCTGATGGACAAAATAGAACCCAACAGGCATCAACAATACAATCGCATATAAAACAGCCGTGATACGATAGGATGGCCACTCTTTTTGCATACTCTCTCCTCTATCTCGTTATTTTTTGGCCGCCGAAATCATAGCTTTTTGCCAAATGGCCGCCTACATAGTCGATATCCGCGCAGTAATCCGCAGCGGCACTGTTGGTGGTGACATTGAAATCCTCCCCGTTCACGGCATAGACGATGGTATAGCAGACGACGCGGTCGCATGCATCGGAATGGTCTGTTTCGGTAAAGTCGATATGCTGGGCGGTATAGGCGTAGGCTGCATCCCTGATGCAGATTGCCATATTGGATACATCGGCGCTCAGCTTGGCGTCATCACGCGTCACCGCCAGTTTTGAGATCGCCATGGAGGCAAGTATCCCTATGATGATGATCACAAAGATAAGTTCTATGACTGTAAATCCGTTCCGAAGCCGTGAAGAAATAGCTACTGTTTTCATCTTGAACGATACCTCTCATTGCTATGTGTTCATTGATCTCTCTTGTATACTTATACTATAAATATTTCAAATTATATACAAATATTTTAAATTAAGCAAACCGAGGAGGATGTTTTATAAATTTGAAAGCTTCGGCATATTATAATTTGACAGGCCGGTTATTGAATCGGTACTATTTTTTATCAGGAGTTAATCATGACACAGACGAACATGAGACGCGGATTTACGATGATCGAATTGATCTTTGTTATTGTAATTATCGGTATTTTGGCAGCGGTTGCTATTCCTAAACTGGCAGCAACAAGAGATGATGCAAAGATCTCTAACATTGTTTCAAATACAAGAACAGCATTAGGGGATATGAAAGCATTCTATACATCACAAGGTAATACAGTATGGAAAGATGCTGCTACTTTGATTGATACAATTACAGATGTACCATTTGAAACAGCTTGTGGTACGACAGCGATTGGAACAAAAGCAACATCTGCAGCAGGTAAGGATTTTGTGCTTTGTGATGAATCATCAGCTACTGGTGCAATTTGTATTACAATGACGCTTACTGATGATGGGAATGTAACAGTTGAAGCAACAACTGCAGCTACACCAATATGTAAAGGCGTATTAAGTGATCCGGCGATCCAAGGGATTGTAGGTGGTACTACTGCAACTTCTAGCAAAGTACATCAACTTGGCGGTATAGGCGTAGAAAGATAAACTCTTATGCCCTGTCCCATATCTTCGTATATGGGACATTTCTCCTCCATCTCTAAAATTCATTTTTCGTAACCTTCAATCACTCTTTCCTAAAATTTCCGAAATCTATCCCTGCTACAAAACGCTAATGTTCTGAGTGCACAACCTATATACTTTGACAAAGAATATGCTATACTTTATAAAAGATAAAGAATACGCCCTAAAGGATAAAAGATGGTTGGAATGGCAAAATGCAGAAAGGCATTTACAATGGTGGAGCTGGTGTTTGTGATCGTCGTGATAGGGATCCTGGCAGCGATCGCGATACCGAAACTTGCGGTGACAAGGGATGATGCGATCATCACCAAAGCGATCAACACGGTAGCTGCCGTTAGAAGTGCCATTGCAACGGAACGTTCAAAAAATATACTCATGGGCAATTACGATGACTTCAACAAAACATCGATCGGCTATACTGCCAATCAGGTCTTTACGGGGATGCTTGAGTATCCGGTCGAGAGGTGTACGGGGAGCGAAAAGGATTGTTGGGTGGTGGGAGGTTCGGATAGCCAGCCTACCTATACCTTCAGGGGTCCTACGGGGGATGTGATCTATACCTACAAAAACAAAAAATTTGTTTGTACTTCCACCGAAGCGGTCTGTAAAGTGTATGATGACCATCATGTCGATTGATTTTTGATAAAAAAGCTTTTGTGTACTATTATCACGTTGCATTATTAAAAACGCATAGCCCTGTTTTTACATACGCTTCGACTACCAGGTATGAGATCGGAGCGGTTGTTTCTGTCCCGGTCAAATCTCTGGATAAAGAGGGTGTGGTAGTTCGTGTATCAGAGAAACCGGAGTTTGAAACCCTTGAGATCAAATCCTCTTTGGGTCAATACTACTCTGGAATACAGCTGGAAACGGCGAAGTTCATCTCCGACTACTACTTCTCCTCTCTGGGCGAGGCACTCTCCCTTTTTATCCCGTACCGTCGTCATTCCGGGCTTGACCCGGAATCCACATTGCAGGATGAGGAAGTTGCATTACCTCAGTTAACAGAAGCGCAGCAAAATGCCTATAACGCGCTGCTGCACAAAGAGAGAGCACTCCTCTTCGGGGTCACGGGCGCGGGGAAAACGGAGATATTCATCAGCTTAATGGCGAAGATGCTTGAGGAGGGGAAAAGCACGGTCTTTCTGATGCCGGAGATCTCGCTCACGCCCCAGATGGAGACGCGTCTGAAAAAGTACTTCGGCGAGCGTGTGGCGATGTGGCACTCCAAGCTGACGAAGAAGAAAAAAGAGAGCATCCTGGAGGGGATCCACAGCGGCGGGATACGCATCGTGGCGGGCGCGCGCTCGGCGCTCTTTGTCCCGCTGCAGGACCTCGGGCTGATCATCGTGGACGAAGAGCATGACGACAGCTACAAGGCGATGACACGGCCGCGCTACCATGCCAGGGATGTCGCGGTGCTGATGGGGCAGAAGCTCGGGGCAAAAGTGCTCCTGGCCTCTGCGACGCCGAGCATGGGTTCTTATACAAAATATGATGTGGTCAAGCTGGACAGACCTTTCATTCAGACAGCGAAACGCTACACCTTTATCCCCGGCGATACGGTCAACACGACGATCCTGAAGGCGTTGAAAGAGAACTATCTCAAGGGCGGGCAGTCCCTGCTTTTTCTGCCGACACGCGGCAACTTCAAATACCTCTACTGTGAAAAGTGCGGCAAGACGCACCTCTGCCCTTTCTGTTCTGTCGGCATGGCGCTGCACCGCAACCACAGGCACCTGAAGTGCCACTACTGCAACTACACCGAAGCGATCCGTGACAGCTGCAGCTACTGCGGGCATACGCCGCTGAGAAGCGAACGCATGGGTACGCAGGAGGCGGTAGAGGTGATAGGCGCGGCGATCGAGGGGATCAAAGTAGAGAAGTTCGACAGGGACAGCATCACCACGGCAAACAAGCTCAAGCAGGCATTGCAGCGTTTCGAGAAGAAGGAGAGCGACCTGTTGCTGGGCACGCAGATGCTCTCCAAGGGGCATGACTACGCCGATATCACACTCTCCGTGATCATGGGGCTGGACCATATCCTTGGGCTGGCGGACTACCGCGCCAGAGAGCGGGCGATGAGCCTTTTCTTCCAGATCGCGGGGCGCAGCGGACGCGCCAAAGCAGCCGAGGTGGTCGTGCAGACAGGGGACCAGGAGTTTTTCAAAAGCTGCCTGGGGGACTACGAGTCCTTCATAAAAGAGGAGCTCTCCTTTCTGGAGATGATGGGGTATCCGCCTTTTGCCTCGCTGGCACGGATACTGATCGCCCACAAAGATGAAAGCAAGGCAGCCAAGATCACACTCGATACCGTCGCCAGGCTCAAATCCTTCGAAGCGGTAGAGATCGTAGGGCACGGCAAAGCACCGGTAGAAAAGATCGCCAACAAGTACCGCTTCCACATCCTGCTGAGGGCAAAAAGCAGGGTGCCGCTGCTCAAAGCGCTCCATGCGGTGGACTGCCGGGAGATAGAGATCGATATGGACCCGGTCGAATTTTCTTAGAAAATTCGAAGTGAAGAATTAAGAGTGAAGAGTGAAGAGTTTTGGTATGCTTTTCTTTTGAAAAGCTTTTTTTAAATCAGGAAATAAATGAGTATATTGGAAGAGAAAAGCTATGCTTTTTCGATTCGTATCGTGAAGTGTACACAGTATTTGCAAGATGATAAGAAAGAGTTTGTTCTAAGTAAACAGCTCATTCGTTCGGGTACAGCTGTGGGTGCATTGATCGCTGAGGCGAAATATGCACAATCGAAATCGGATTTTATCAATAAACTCTCAATAGCCGCCAAAGAAGGAAATGAGACCAAATATTGGCTGCGTCTTTTAAAAGATTGTAACTATCTTCAAGAAAAAAGTGCTATAAGTCTATTGGATGATATAGAGGGTCTCATCCGGATATTGGCATCAAGTATAAAAACTGCAAAAGAGAATAACTATGAAAAATAAAACACAAACGAAGTTTGTTTTCCAGCACTCTTCACTCTTCACTCTTCACTCTTCATTTTTCCCTCAAGGAGGAAAACTGTGAAAGAGAGATTTCCTACAAAGAAGATCTATGTCGGCAATGTAGCCGTAGGAGGGGATGCCCCGATCTCGGTGCAGTCGATGACCTACAGTGATACGCATAATGTGGAGGCAACGGTCGAGCAGATCAACAGGCTGCACTTTGCTGGTGCGGATATCGTACGTGTGGCTGTGCCGAAGATGGAGGATGCCCTGGCGCTTGAGGAGATCAAGAAGCGTATCTCTCTGCCGCTGATCGCGGATATCCACTTTGACTACAGACTGGCGCTTGAAGCAGCCAAGTGGGTGGACTGCATCCGGTTCAACCCCGGGAATATCGGTGAGAAGAACCGTATCAGGGAGATCGTCAAAGCGTGCCAGGAGAGAAGCCTTCCGATCCGTGTGGGGGTCAATGCGGGAAGTCTGGAAAAAGAGTTTGAGGACCGGTACGGAGCGACCGCCGAGGGAATGGTGGCAAGCGCGGAGTACAATATTAAGTTCCTTGAAGACCTCGGCTTTACCGATATCAAAGTCTCCCTCAAGGCCAGCGATGTGGACCGTACCGTGGAAGCCTACCGGATGCTTCGCCCCAAAAATAACTACCCTTTCCATCTCGGGGTGACGGAGGCCGGTACGGTCTTTCATGCCACGATCAAGTCCGCGATCGGGCTGGGGGCACTGCTGCTTGACGGGATAGGGGATACCCTGCGTGTCTCGATCACCGGTGAGCTGGAAGAGGAGATCAGGGTAGGCAAAGCGATCCTTAAAGACAGCGGACGCGTGCAGGAGGGGCTCAACATCATCTCCTGTCCGACCTGCGGGCGGATAGAGGCGGACCTGGTCTCGGCCGTGGCAGAGGTGGAGAGGCGCACCGCGCATATCAAAACACCGATGGATGTCTCCGTAATGGGATGCGTGGTCAACGCCATTGGCGAAGCCAAGCATGCCGATGTGGCGATCGCCTACGGAAAAGGTTCCGGACTCATTATGGTAAAGGGTGAGGTGGTGGCACGCCTTCCCGAGAATGAACTAGTCGATAGATTTGTTGCTGAAGTAGAGAATTTTGCAAAAGAGAATAGCTGATGGAAAACATGTACAACCTCAATATCGAACGTGCGGTCCTCTCTGCGATCATCTTCGACCCGGAGATCTACGAAGAGGTCGCTGCCAAGCTAAAGCCGCATGACTTTTATCTCCCCTTCCATCAGCACCTATTTGCTGCGATGGAAGAGCTTTCGCACGAAGAGAAGCCGATCGATGAAGAGTTTTTGCGCAGCAAACTGAAAAACAAAGGGAAGTTCGACGAAGTTGCGATGCTCGACCTGCTCTCGGTCAACCCTATCTCAAATACCGGAGCCTATCTTGCGGAGATCAAGGCAAAGTCCAGTAAGCGCGCACTTGCGACACTGGCTACGGAGATCAGAAAACGAACGATCGAAGATGACCTGCCTGCCGATGAGGTGATGAACCTCGTAGAAAAGAAGCTCTATGAGATCACACAGAACAGCAGTAACGAGGATTTCCGGGAATCCAATGAAATTACTCTCTCTATGCTCGAGGAGATCAACCGCCTCAAGGCGATGGGCAACTCCAAGCTGATCGGTACGGATACGGGATTTAAAAACCTCAATGATAAAACCTCGGGATTCGGAAAAGGGGACCTCGTCATTGTCGCTGCGAGGCCGGCGATGGGGAAATGTCTGGGCAAAGGCACAAAAGTGCTGATGTATGATGGTTCGTTGAAAAATGTGGAAGATGTTGTGGTGGGGGATAAACTGATGGGGGATGACTCTACGCCTCGCAATGTACTTTCTCTGGCCCGTGGACGAGAAGAGATGTATTGGGTCAGACAAAACAAAGGGGTGGACTACCGCGTCAATAAATCACATATCCTCTCTTTGAAACGTTCGCGCAACGAAGGCAGACATAAACATGGGGATGTGCTAAATATCGAAGTTTCAGACTACATTGAAAAGAGTGACAAGTTCAAAACAAACTACAAAGGATACAAAGTCAGTGTAGAGTTCGATGCAAAACCTTTGGAGATCGAACCCTACTTTTTGGGCTTGTGGCTGGGGGATGGCAGAAGCTCTGATGTGCGTATCGCTACGGAAGATGATGAGGTGGTAGAGTATCTGCAGGAGTATGCTTTTAGATTGGATAAAAAACTTCATCGTTATGAGGTAGATGGCAAATGTACCATGTTCGGTATCACTAATATACAAAAAGAGGGTGCTTTGCGTGATGTAAGCCATTCACTGCAAGGAAAGCTCCGAACACTGGGTGTGATAGATAACAAACATATTCCTCATGACTATCTCACGGGGAGCAAAGAACAAAGAGAGGCATTGCTTGCGGGATTGATAGATAGTGACGGCTATTATGATGATAGATATCATGTGATGGAGATCGTTCAAAAAAATCAAGCACTTGCCCAGCAGATAAAGTTTTTGGCAGACTCTCTTGGTTTTAGAGTCTCTTTGGTGAAGAAAAAAGCGACCATCAAGTCCATGGGCTATGAGAGTGATGTATTTCGGGTGCGTATCGTAGGGAATTTGGAAACGATACCTACACGGATAGAAAGAAAAAAAGCAAGAGCATTGGCATCCAAAAGAGACCATCGTCATACCGGGATCAAAGTAGAATTTGATAAAGTAGATGACTATTATGGTTTTGTGTTGGATGGCAACCATCTTTTTTTGCTGGAAGATATGACAGTGACGCACAACACGGCTTTCGTCCTCAATATAGCACTCAAAGCGATCGAACGGGACGAAGGGGTGGCATTTTTCTCACTGGAGATGCCTGCGGAGCAGCTGATGCTCAGAATGCTCTCTGCCAAGACCTCCATTCCCCTGCAGTCGCTCAGAGTGGGTGATCTGACCGATGAACAGTGGTCACAGCTCTCGGCAGCGACCGATGATATCTCCAAAAAGAGGCTTTTTGTGGATGACGGGGGACATGCGACGATCCATCAGGTAAGAAGCAAATTGCGCAAGCTCAAGTCCAGGCACCCTGAGATCTCGATAGCGATCATCGACTACCTGCAGCTGATGAGCGGCGACGGGAAGGAAGGAAGACAGCAGGAGGTTTCCGAGATCTCAAGGGGGCTGAAACAGCTTGCCAGAGAACTGCAGATCCCGATCGTGGCACTTTCCCAGCTCAACCGCGGACTGGAGGCAAGGGAAAACAAACGGCCGATGCTCTCCGACCTCCGTGAATCCGGGGCGATAGAACAGGATGCGGATATCATTCTCTTTGTCTACCGTGATGATGTCTACCGGGAAGCCAAAGAGAAAGAGAAAGAGATGAAGGCGAAAGCCGAAGGCAAGGAGTACAGTTCGGAGTTCAAAAAGAAGTCCGAAGAGGAGGCGGAGATCATCATCGGGAAACAGAGGAACGGTCCGACGGGTACGGTGGATCTGCTCTTTCAGAAAAGATTTACACGCTTTGTGGATGCCTCACACTCTCCGGCCTTTGAAGTGGTCTATGAAGAGGGGAATATCCCGATGAATGAAGGGAATATCGAACTACCGAGGATCTAGCCCTCACAAAGTAAAGCATTCTGAAAGGGGAAGAGGATGCAACTACAAAAACCACAGCTTTTTGCTGATAGAAAAAGTCTGGCCTGGGTACTGTTGTTCTTTGTGATGATCCTGCTTATCCGGCTCTTTGTGCACTATCAGGAGTATCTCTCCTTCGTCTCTAAACCTTTTTACTACACCTATGCGGATGTGATCAGCGAAAAGAGCAAGTACTCCCGCGGGAAAAGTTACAAGGTATTGAAACTTCATGCGGAGAACAGGCTGCGCTTTATCACCACTTCCTACAGCAAAGACTCCTACGCAAATAGACGGCTGCGTCTTCAGCTCTTTCCTGATGAGAAGATCGGTTTCCGGGGATATATGGGCACTTTTTTTGTCAAATCGCGTATCAAAGAGGTGCAATCCGTACAAAGCGGATACAAGGAGAGGTTGCTGGCAAAGGTGACGGAACAGCACAATTCTGAGACGCTTGGCTCGTTTTATAATGCGATCTTCTTTGCCACCCCGCTGCCCGATACTTTGAGGGTACAGATCAGCAAACTGGGCGTGAGCCACCTGATCGCATTGAGCGGCTTTCACCTGGGGATACTCTGGGGAATCATATACGGGCTGATAAAGATCGCCTACACCCCATTGCAGCAGAGATATTTTCCCTATCGCTTTATCCTCATCGATGTGGGAATGGTAACATTGATCGTTTTGGGAATCTATCTCTGGTTTGTGGGATTCCCGCCCTCGCTGGTACGCTCCTATGCGATGCTTCTGGCAGGATGGGGTGTCTTGGTTGCAGGGATGGAGCTGCTGAGCTTTGCTTTTCTCTTTACTGTGGCAGGGATGCTGCTGGCACTCTTCCCCTCGCTCCTCTTCTCCCTGGGGTTTTGGCTCTCCGTCTCAGGCGTATTTGCCATCTTTCTGCTCTTGAAATATGCGCAGCATATCGACAAACGTATCCAGGCGCTGCTGATCATACCGGTGGGGATCTTTGTGTTGATGCTTCCCGTGGTGCACGGCATCTTCGGGGTGACGACACCCTATCAGCTGCTCTCGCCGCTCTTGTCCCTGCTCTTTATCCCCTTTTATCCTTTGGCGATGGTGCTGCACCTTGTGGGGTATGGCGGGGTATTTGACGGGGTGCTGCTGAAACTCTTTGCCCTCCCCGCAGAGGCCGAGAACCATCTTCTGCCTGCAGGAATGATGTACGGGTATATCGTTCTAGCGCTTTTGTCGATCAGGTACAGGCCGGCCTTTGTGCTGCTGGCAGGTGCGGCATCCTCTTATGCGCTTTATCTCTTTCTGCTATAGAGGAACCCTTTAGATATGTTCGATCTCCTCCTCTTTGTTCAGCAGGTCACAGAACTTGAGCCCATGCAGGAAGATCATCCAGGAGACATAGATCCACAAAAAGAAGAAGAGGAGCGTGGAGACGGAGCCGTAGATGTTCATATAGGTTTTGTTGTGGAGGATATAGTAGATAAAGCCGTTTTTGGAGAGGTTCCACACAAGCGAAGTGATAAAAGAGCTGATGAGTGCGGATGATACGGAGACCCTGGTGTTTGCAGAGAACTGGAACAACAGGTAAAACACCATCCACACGATCAGAAAAGGGACAAAGTAGAGCAGCTGAATACTGCTGGTGATACTGAAGCGGTTCAAATAGAGCTGCATCGTTGCAGAGAGGTAAAAAGAAATCCCCATCATCAAAGGAATGACGAGAAGAAGGAGGCCGTAGGTTTTGAGTGCATTGAAGACCCCGCGGTTTGGCACACCGAAGATATCATTGACGATATAGTCATAGTTTTTGAAAAAGAGTATCGCTGCTACTGTGACATAGAGCACGCCGATATATCCGAGTTTGTAGGAGTTCTCCATAAAGGTATTGATGTAGTCTATTACCTCCTTTGAGTATGTGGGCAGGAGGTTGCGGAAGATCAGATCTTTGATCTGGACTTGTATCTCCTCAAAGGCAGGCAGAGTGGTAAAGACCCACAGTATAATGACCATCAATGGAATGATGGAGAAGAGCGTACTCCAGCTGAGGCTTGAAGCGTAGTGGCCGATCTTGTCATCAAAAAGCTCGCTGATGAAGTCCCGTAGGAAGATATAGTAGTGTCGCAAAAGGGATCTCATCGGGGATCCCTTGTTTTAGTGAATAGTGAATAGTGAGGAGTGAAGAGTGTCGGTATGCACTGCTTTGTAGTGCCTTTAGTAAATAAAAGAGAAACAAAGCTCATTTTCAAAAACTCCTCTTCATTAATCGCTAATTTCTAACACTTCACTCCTCGCTTTAAAAAGGCAAATGCCTTTTTAATTTGGCAGTCCCATTTTCCCCGGATTGAGGATATTGTTGGGGTCAAATGCCTGTTTGAGGTCTCTGAAGAGTTGTATCTCCTCTTCGTTGAAGGCGATATTCATAAACGGTGCCTTGGCTGTTCCGATACCGTGTTCGCCGCTGAGCGTACCGCCCATCTCCACCACCAGTTCGAATATCTCTTCGATACAGTGGTGCCCCTCTTCAAGCTGCTTTGGATCGCTCCCGTCCACCATGACGTTGACATGGATATTGCCATCCCCGGCATGTCCGAAGCAGGGTACTTTGAACCCATACTTCCTGCCGATCTCATAGATACGTTTCAGTGCTTCAGGCAGCATACTTCTTGGCACCGAGATATCCTCATTGAGCTTTTTGCTGCCGTATATGGTGATTACCGGGGAAGCGTTGCGTCTGGCAACCCAAAGCCGGTCTCTCTCTTCGGCAGTGTGCGCTACGATGAAATCCTGCGCGCCGTTCTCTTTGAAGGATTTTTCCAGGGTTGCAAGCTGGAACTCCACCTCCTCAGGGACATTCCCGTCCACATCGCCGATCAGCAGGCCGCCCGCATCTTCAGGCAGTTCGATACCGAGTTTCTCCTTCAGCGCCTGTACCACCAGGTCATCCATGAACTCCATCGCTACGGGGTTTGCGCCTGAAGCAAGTGACTTGAAGACCGCGTTCATCGCATCTTCAACGGAAGGGAAGATGCCCATATAGGCTTTGGTATATTTGGGTTTTGGGATCAGTTTGAGCGTGATCTCCGTGATGACAGCCAAAGTTCCTTCGCTCGCGATCAGGATGCCAGCGATGTTATATCCCGCCACATCTTTGATCGTACGTTTCCCCGCACGGATGATGTCTCCGTTCGGACGTACGGCTCTGAGTGCCATCACATAGTCTTTGGTAATCCCGTACTTGGCCGCACGCATACCTCCGGCATTTTCGCTGACATTTCCGCCAAGCGTCGAGTAGGCTTCGCTGGCAGGATCCGGCGGATAGAAAAGTCCTACCGCTTCTGCTGCTTTTTGCAGATCCATATTGACCACGCCGGGCTGGACGACGGCAACCATGTTCTCCATATCGATCTCGAGGATCTTGTTCATATGTTTTTCCATCGCCAGGGTGATCCCGCCGTTTGTCGGAAGCGCTCCCCCGGTAAAGCCCGAGCCCGCGCCGCGCGGAGTGATCACAATCTTGTGCTCATTGCAATAGGACAGGATGTGGCTGACATCCTCCTCATTGCGGGGAAATACTACCGCATCGGGTTCGAAACGTGTACGCGTCGCATCGTACGAGTAAGCGATAAGATGGGCTTTGTCAGAGTAGACATTTTCCTTGCCTACCATCTCTTCGAAAGCTTTGATATGTTTTGCGTCTAGCATAAAACTCCTTTTTAAACTCTATCGATCAATTGACTGATTGGTTGATAAGTGGTTGCATTACCCGATTCGCTCATGGTGACGGGTTTGATCCTGGGACCTAAAGCTGTTCCATGGTCCTGTAGTAGTCCTTCACATCATTGTCGGTGTCAAACCAGCCGGATTCTATCTTTTCCAGGCGTGAAAAGAAAGGGAATTTGCCTTTTTGAGGCAGATTTTCCATTTTTTTCTGGCTGATGATCTTTTGAGATACAGGATCCAGAAGTACCGCCGTGCCGCTGCGTACGATCAACACAAGCCCTACCTGATAGGCTTTGGCGAACTCGGAAAGATTTTCCCTGCTTGGTAAGCTCTCTCCCTCAGTTGAAAGGAAAAGTGCATAAAGATCGGGATGTATCCAGTTTTTACTATATTGCTTGGTGATTTTTGTATAGGTCTCCGCATCAGGGGCCAGAATCAGTACATTTTGGTACATATATCCGCCAATCACTTTGTCCCCACGCTTTACAGGGGTCTTGATCGTAGGCAGTTTTTTATGATCAATCGCACTGTGGGCTATCGCTTCTGCCGATCCCTCTTTGCCGGTCTGAACAAGATAGCTTGTGATTGCCTCGGCATTTTTTCCGTAAGGGTGTATCACTACTCCGCTCATGCCGTCAAGAGGGAAAGCGTTTTGGAGTTTGAGATGCTGTTGATCAACATCCTTTATGGTTGTATGTACGGCAGAAGGGAAAAAATCTGCAAAAAGCGGAATGGAAAAAAGCGTAATAAGTGCAAACCTGCGCATAGCGATCCTTTTAATGGATAATATTAGCTTGATTATACAGAGAAAAGAGTAAAAGTTCCATAATCGATTGCTGTTATCATTAACATAATTAAGTTATAATGATGGCTGATTAATGAGGACTGGAAGCATGAGAAGAAATAAAATCAAGTGCATGGAGGCGCCCCATGCCAATGTTTAAAAGTGTTGTGGTGATACTTTTGGCGCTTACCTCTCTTTTCGGTGCGAAAGTGACGCTCCATGACTGGGAAAGAGGGCAGACATTTTCAAATTTTCTTGAAGAGCATAATATTCCAAAGAAGTTGCTGGGCCAAATCTCCGATGAGGATCAAAAGTTTCTCACAGAGATACAGAGTGATTCTAAGTATTATCAGCTGGTCGGAGCCGATAATACCCTGATACAGGCATTGATCCCTATCAATGAGGAGATGCAGATCCATCTTTACAGGGACAGAGAGAGCGGCGAGTACAGTTTTGACATCATTCCCATCGTCTATGAAGAGAATGAGTATTTTGCCAATGTTGAGATAAACTCCAATCCTTACAGCGACACTTTGGAGTGTGTCAAAGAAGAAAAGATCGCCAAAAGAGTGGGGCAGGCGCTCAAGAATACGATCAATACAAAATCGTTGGCCAAGGGTGATCAGGTTGCCTTTTGTTATAAGCAGCGTACCCGGCTGGGGGAGATCTGTCATATGCCGAGTATTGAAGTGATCAAGCTTACTACGCGCGGCAAGACGAAGTTCATCTATGCGGATGAAGACGGGGATGGCCATCTTGAAGGGGCGCAGCGTACCAGCTTCAGCAAAGAAGGTGATCTTGTCCATCTGGTACCTTTCAGAGACCGATCCAAGAAACTCGGTATGCCCCTCAGGCATATACGTATTACCTCGTCGTTCAGCTACAGAAGATGGCACCCTATCCTGAAGCGTTATCGTCCCCACCACGGAACAGATTTCGGCGCAAGGACAGGGACGCCGCTTTTGGCTGTCTATGAAGGGACGGTAAGTTATGCCGGCTGGATGGGAGGATACGGAAAGGTGGTGAAGATCAGGCACCCCAGAGGCTATGAATCCCTCTATGCACATCAAAATCGCATCAGCGTGCGCAGGGGGGAGCGGGTCAAAAAAGGGCAGATCATCGGATATGTGGGCAGTACGGGCAGAAGCACAGGACCGCATCTTCATTTCGGGCTTCAAAAAAGCGGAAGATGGGTCGACCCTATGAAGCATCTTCAGCGTACTTCCCTGAACAAGCAGAAGTTTAACAAGATCGTGATCAAAGATGCCAAAATGCATAAAGAGAAGCTTGTCAGGCTGCTCGATGCAAACAGCAGCACTTATGTCTGGGATGACACCAGCACGCAGAGCACAAGGATAGGTGGATAGAGGCATGAAAAACGAGATCAAGTCTTTTCAGCTTCATCCACTTGAAGATCCGAAGTTCATCACCGCCTCTCTTGCTACCTATCAGCAAAACGGTGTTGCAAAGAGCTGGGAGATCGTAGAGGCGCACGACAGCGTTGCGATCCTGATCTACCACACAACAAAAGATGCGTTTGTGCTGGTACGGCAGTTCAGGCCGGCGGTCTATATCAACAATCTTGACGGACTCACGATCGAGCTCTGTGCAGGTATCGTGGATAAAAATCTTTCGTTGCTGCATATCGCATCGGAGGAGATAGAAGAGGAGTGCGGTTACCGTATAGACGTGAACCAGCTGGAAAAGATCACCTCTTTTTACACTTCAGTGGGCTTTGCAGGCAGCAAGCAGATGCTCTACTATACAGAGGTGGACGAAAGCATAAAAGTCTCCGAAGGCGGAGGCGTGGATGATGAACAGATCGAAGTGGTCTATCTGCCGGTTTCAGAAGCCAACGCTTTTATCTATGATGAAAAAGTGGCAAAAACACCGGGGTTGATTTTTGCCTTTATGTGGTGGTTTGGGAATAAATTGGAAATTAGAAATTAAAAATTTTGGGCATTTCTTCAGGTTAAAGAGTAAAGAAGTGGGAATAAAAAATACTCCTAACTCCCCTAACTCTACTTGTCCTCTATCGCCTGTGTATAGGCTGCATAGTAGTGGCTTCCGTCAGTGAAACTGTTGACTGTCAGTTTTGAAAAGGCTTCAAGGTATTCCCAGAAATTATCTTTGAGCTCCTGAGGAATATCAGTTTCCCGCAGGGCCGTCTCCATGCATCCCAGCCACTCGTAGCGGCTTTTTTCATAGATGGAAAACTCATCATGCAGGCGGATCATATACTCAGTGAGATCCTGCCCCTCCGACTCGGTATGCACCTTCGGTCCGCCGCAGAGCTGGATAAAAAAGCGTGCATTTTTCTCTTTGACCTTTGCGAACTCCTCTTCATCCTGGGGGAAGAAGTTGGCGATGGCACTCTCATAGATCTCATCGTAAAAACGGTACATCAGGTCTTGCATCCCTTCATACCCCAATGCCTCGTAAAATGCCGGGTCAGGCATCCTGAAGTGTACGTTCTTGCCTTTGACTACAGGGGTTACATCATACATTATATTGCTCCGAATGTGAAAAATATCAGTTATTGTATCAAATTATCATAAATATAAATTACTCATCACAGTAGCGTTTGAGCAGGTAGCTGTAAGACTCGATCCGTCTGTCACGGAGGAAGGGCCAGATATCGCGCACTGCTTTGGTGCGTGCATGGTCGATCTCTCCGTAGAGTATCTCCTCATTTTCGCTTCCGGCCTGTACGAGTATCTCTCCCTGGGCTCCGGCGATAAAGGAGTTGCCCCAGAAACGTATCCCCTCCATCACACCTGAGCTGTCAGCTTCAAACCCTACGCGGTTGCATGATATGACCGGGATCCCGTTGGCAATGGCATGGGAGCGCTGGATCGTGATCCAGCTCTCCAGCTGTCTTCTTTTTTCCTCTTCGCTGTCTGCATCGAACCAACCGATCGCTGTCGGGTAGATAAGTATCTCTGCACCGCGAAGGGTCATCGCTCTGGCAGCTTCCGGGTACCACTGATCCCAGCAGACAAGTACTCCCAGCCTCCCTACGGATGTGTCAATCGGCTCAAAACCAAGATCTCCCGGGGTAAAGTAGAACTTCTCGTAAAACCCCGGGTCATCGGGGATATGCATCTTTCGATATTTCCCTGCGACCGTACCATCTTTTTCAAAGACCACCGCAGTGTTGTGGTAGAGTCCTGCCGTACGCCTCTCAAAAAGTGACGTGACAAGCACGACCGCATTCTCTCTGGCAACCTCCGCCCAGTAAGCGACATCCTCCTCAAAATTTGCCGCATAATCGAAAAATCCTGTATCTTCGCTTTGGCAGAAGTATTCACTCTGGTGAAGTTCCTGGAGCACGATCAGTTCGGCTCCGTTCTTGGCAGCCTCTTGTATTTTAGAGGTAGTAGCGTTGACGGTATCGGTTTTATTTCCGTAAAATTTTTGTTGAATCAGTGCTGTTTTCATAAGGGTGATTTTAGCATAATTTTATTTCTTATTAAACCTTATTTTTATATAGTTATGGGCAAGGGAATGTTAAAAGCCAAACATATCGTGAGGTGTGGACGGAAAGCTATGGGTCTCAGGGAAGATCGCCAGGCTGCACATTTTTAGCTTCATATACTTTTACTTTTCCTGCAGATATGCCGATATAAAGGATAGAATGAATGAAAAGTACAACAATTGCAGCAGTATCTGCGGCGATTTTTCTCTTTACCGGATGCGGTACCAGCAAGGTCGCACATGCCAGCATAGTAAATAACGGAAAGGGTTATGCTTCAGACAAAAGCACACAAAGTGTGAAGAGAAAGCGAGCAGTCTCTCACTCGGCTTTTATCACCAAAAGCCAGCAAAAAGAGTTCCTGCAGCATATAAATAAAGTCCGCTCCGAGAGAAGATCATGCGGAAAATACGGCCGTATGGGGCCTGTAGAGCCATTGGCATGGAGTGATAAACTCTATGAGGCTGCCTATCTCCACAGCTATGATATGGCCAAGAGCAGCCACTTCGGGCATGACGGATCAGGCAGCAGAAATGACAGATGCTCTGTCGATATGGGGCTGAGACGCGGAAGCAAGCTTAAAGAGCGTATGAGCTATACGGATTATCGATGGAGGGCGATCGGTGAAAATATTGCGGCAGGGCAACCATCAACGCATGCGGCAATGCAAGCCTGGCTTCGCAGTGATGAACACTGTAAAAACCTCATGAGCGATCATTTTACGGAAGTAGGAATGGCTTACCACCCATCAAATGATCACTATCAAAACTACTGGGCTCAAAACTTTGGCCGGAGTCTGTAAGTTTAGAGGTGCCCTTTAGTAAGCGACCTGCATCGTAGAACAGTGCAGGCTGCCTCCCTGTTCGATCAGTTTGAGACAGTTGACCGGGATGATCTCTCTGCCAGGGAATTGTGCGGCAAACACCTCATGGGCAGTTTTGTCCTGCGGAGTACCGTATGTCGGGTAGACCAGCGCATCGTTGGTGATCAGAAAGTTCGCATAGGTGGCAGGCAGCCGGTCACCCTCTTCGCTGTAAACGGCGTCACACATCGGAAGTGCTACAAGGTTATAGGGCTTTCCGTCAACCGTTTTGAACGTCTGTAGCTGCTCCTCCATCTTTTTGAGTGCCTCATAGTGTTCATCGCTCTGATCATCGCACTTGACGTACATGATCGTATCCCGGTTGACAAAACGCGCCAGGGTATCGATGTGCGAATCGGTATCATCCCCTGCCAGATACCCGTGATTAAGCCACAATACCCTTGTCGCCCCAAGTGTCTCCCGGAGTTTCGCCTCGACCGCCTCTTTGCTCAATCCGCCGTTTCTGTTGGGGTTGCAGAGACACTCGGATGTCGTGAGGATCGTCCCCTCTCCGTCACTCTCCAGCGAACCTCCCTCAAGGACGAAGTCGATCGTCTCCATCGGGGTGGTCCCCATATAGCCCGTTTTGTGAAGTATCGTATTGACACGATTGTCAAGAGTGGCGTCAAATTTACCTCCCCATCCGTCAAAAGTGAAGTCAAGTAATTTGAGTTCATTACCTTCTTTGATAGAAATATATCCGTAGTCACGTATCCAGGTATCATTTGTCGGGATTTCGATAAATGTCATATTGCGGGTAGAGCAGAACAACCCGGATATCCTCTCTTTGTTATCGCAGACGATATATACCGGCTCGGCATAGGCGATCGCCTGAGCGATACGGATAAACGGGCTGAGCGCCTCCTCTAAACTCTTTTCATTTTCTGGATCATGCCAGTCTGTCTCCTTGTGGGGAAACGACAAGAGCACAAGCCTTTGTTTTTCCCATTCTGCAACCATACGTTTCATTAGTCTAAATTACACCTTTCATTTTTTTTCCCGTTTTTGGAGTCTTTGATAGCTTTTTTCAGCGCTTTGAGAAGAGCGAAAAGGATCATCACGGTCAAGAATATACCGATAATCTCCAGCATTGTCAGCCAATCCATTTTTTGCCTTTATTGACGGGATGAATTTTGTCTATTTGGGGTATAATTCCTTCATGGCATATATAACGATCAATAGACAAAATTTTTATCATAATCTTAACCAAATCGCGCTAAAAACCGGCTCTAAAGAAAAAATAGCCATTGTATTGAAGGACAATGCCTATGGACATGGTCTCAAACTGATAGCAACGCTGGCAAGCGAATACGGGATCAAACACGCAGTCGTGCGTGATCTGACGGAGGCCGATGAGGTCAAAGGATTCTTTGAAAGCGTATTGGTACTTGCAGGTGAGAGCAGGGCGGATGAGGTCTGTAGTTTCGCAGTCAACAGTATCGAACAGCTCTCCGGGATGGAGAAAGGGTGCCGGGTAGAGATCAAGGTCGATACCGGTATGCATCGTAACGGTATTGCCCTCAGCGAGCTGGATGAAGCACTGGATATGCTCACGGAAAAGGAGCTGAACCTGATCGGTGTGATGACCCACTTCAAATCCGCGGATGAACTGGGCTCAGAGTATTTCTGGCAAAAGAAGTATTTTGAACTTGCAAAGCAACGGGTCAAAGAGCGCGGGTTTGATAATGTGCGATTCCATTCGCATAACTCTGCGGCGATCCTGCGTACGAAAAGTTTCGATGAAGATATGGTGCGTGCGGGCATCGCGCTATACGGGTATGATGAACTTCCAGGGAGTTTTGACAAAACAGACCTCAGGCCTGTCTTGACGCTCTATGCCAAAAAGGTTGCCACAAAACTTCTTGAAAAGGGACAGAGAGTAGGGTATGGCGGCACCTACACTGCGCCGAAAGATATGGTGGTCTCGACCTACAATATCGGGTATGGCGACGGGTGGCCAAGAGCAAGCGACAAAGCGCCCTATCGGACAAGTGAGGGGCTTGAGGTACTGGGACGGGTCTCGATGGACCTGATGAGTTTTGAGAGTGAAAAGGAGTCTTTGTGCATCATGGATGACGCACAACAGGCAGCCAGACACTTTGGGACGATCTCCTATGAGATCATGACCGCACTCTCCTCTGATATACCAAGGGAAGTGATAGAGTAGCGCACTGTCTCTTCATCACTTACTGGTGGATGATCCTGATGATATCATTGTTCTCATCCACTATTTGAAAGATATGTTTGTCTCCGGCACTTTGATGGTAGACCGCTTCGCTGTTTTGTGCATCGTCGAGTAGGACACGGATCGTCGCATTCCGGTCCTCTATCTCTACATCAAAAGAGATGATCTCTACGGCTGAAACCACTACACCATCTTCGACTTTTTTTAAAATCATTGTTTCTTCCTTTTGACTTAATGGTATCTTATTATATTATATTTGTATAAAGATATTAGGATATGAAGAGGTTAGAGTATTTACCCGGTAAATATCGGGCAGGTTCTGTTGCCTCAGGCATGATGCCTGAGAACTTCTGTTAAAATTTGTAGGTAATCCCTACAGTAATCGCATCGGCTTTAAAATCTGACATATAGGCTGGTGAATCATCAAATGAGTCATCATCATACCATACTGTATAGTCCACAAATGCACCAAGTGATTCTGTAAAGTTGTATCCTGCACCGATACCCCACTGGAAGCCGCTGTCATCATAGTCGCCTCCACCCTCATACTCAATCGAGGTCTGTCCGTAACCGAGCAATCCGTAGAGTGCAAAGTCTCCGATCGGATACATCGGTTTGAGGTAGATAGCGAGATTGGAAAGATCACTGCCATCATCCCAATCATAACCACCATTTGCCTCCCATGAAGCATCCGTAAAGCTCATTGCATAACGCCCTTCCACTGCGATATAAGGATTGAACTGATATCCTGCCAGGATGGTTCCGCCGGTCCATGTGGCTTCCAAATCATTGTAGGCCAACATTACATCACCCACCTCTCCTGTATTTGCTTTTTCTTCCCAGCTTAAAAACGAAACCCCGGCACCCACATAGAATCCGCTCTTCTCCGGAGCCGGTGCTACCACCTCCTCAACCGGTGTATATACCGGGGCGATATCTCCTCCTGCCATCGCAAAAGTACCTAATGCCAAACACGCTACTATCGATAAACTTAACTTTTTCATAATGAACTCCTTGTCATTGTTGTGAGGAAACTATATATCCTTCTTATACAATATCATTAAAATTATTAAAAAATTATAAAATGGGTGAATTCCTGCAGCGCTGTGATACTTTAGATGAAGCCGAGGTTTTTTTCCATAAAACTATTGAGGTTTGGAAAAATACGCTCAAGCTCACTGGTGCTGTATGGGCCGAACCATGAAGCGAGTGTCGCCAGATACTGTTCTGCGGAAGTCGTGGGGATCACACGCCCGGTTTTTGTGATATAGTCGCTGGTATACCCCCCTGCTGTCATCTTAAGCTCGGGGATCTCCCCGTAGATCCGGCCGCCCTTGACTGCACCACCCATGACCAGGGCATGGCCTCCCCAGCCATGGTCTGTTCCATTTCCGTTGGGTACAAGAGATCTCCCGAAATCCGAAGCAGTGAAAGTAGTCACCTGCTCTGAGAGCTGCATACTCTCGATGGCATCCTGGAATTCCCGTAAAACACTGTTGAGGTAGTTTAGTTTCAAGGGATGGTCTGCTGCCTGTAATGCATGGTGGTCAAACCCATGCAAACGGGCAAAAAAGATCTGTCGTTTGGGAGCGTTTGGAAGCTGTGTGTGTACCGAGATCAGTCTGGCGATCATTTCCAGTTGTTTGGCCAGGGGTACACCGGGTTCATTGTCAAGGGTGCTGACAAAGCGAAAGTCTGATGCTCCTTCCAGCGCTTCACTCACACTTGTACGGTAGTCGATGTTCTTGATCTGGTTATCGGCATAGGCTTTGACCAGCAGATGCTCGCTTTCAACCTCTCTTTGAATGATCTGGTCAAGTATCCCGTCAAATGCGGCTTTGGAGTCGGGCTCAGCATAGCCGTAACTATCGAAGGAGTGAATATCTCCGCTGATCTCAAAAACAGGTTTTTCGCCTCCAGACTGCATAAAGTTGCTGCCATCGACGCTGATATTGGTAAAATCACTGCGGTTTTCAAGCAAGTTTGCCGCTCTGGCTGCCCACCCGGAGAGTTCTATCGTATGGGAGTTTGCGGTCATCCACTGTTTCTGCTGATCGATATGGGAAAAGAGTTGGGGCGGGTGGGCTATACCGGATTCAAACTCTTCCTTGGTGACCGGCCGGATGAGCGTTCCGACATTTGCAATGATGGCGAGTTTGTCCGCATTGAACATCTCCTGCATTGCAGGCATATTGAAAAGGCCATAGTCCGTGTTTTTCAATGGCAGCAGTGCATCTTTGGGGACACTGAGGCTACCTCTGATTTTGGCATAGTCATTATAGGCTGCAGTGGAGGTAGGAACGATCATATTAAACGCATCGTTGCCTCCCTCGAGGAATACGCACACCAGGGCTTTATAGTCAGATAACTCTTCTGCTTTCAGCGGCGAAAAAGCCCCCAGAAGAGAGAGCAGGGAAGAGGAGCTTAGGGCAAGTGATGCCTGAAGTTTTAAAAAGTCACGTCTATCCATTGTTTTGCTTCTCATTGCTTACCTCTCTATGGCATATTCAGCAGACAGGACGATCAGTGCGATGATCTGTTCTGCGATATCACGTGCACTTTGATGCGTTGCAGTATAGTCGATAAGTTCCTCTTTGAGCTCATCACTCATCTGCCCTGACATCAAAAGCAGATTCAAGTGTTCGATGAATGCCTCCGGGCCTTGCTGGGCAAGCAGGTTTTTCTCATAATTCAGATCAAGAGTGATCCGATCATGCTGGCGGTCTGTCAGTCCGATAACATCAAGCATGACAGTCCCAAACTCGCTCATCTTCAGAGGAGAGAGGACCTTAAACTCCGGTGCTGCAAGGTTGTTATCCTGTAGGATGCCTGTGGGGCTATAGGTGGGTTGGTAGTAGTTGAACACCGATGGTGCAGTAAGAGGCTGGAGGTGGAGACCAAGACTCTGTGCTGCTTCAAAGTCATAAAATACATAACTGCTGATAGATGGATCGCCTACGGCATGAAAGGTCCTCATCACCGAAGCGATACGGATAAGCTGTTCTCTCAACTTTCCATGTGTATAAGGCGATGGGTGTTGATCCTTGTAATTGAGGAGGGCCTCTTCATCTGTCAGGATAGCTCGGATCACCGCTTTCATATCCCCCCTGACACCTGATCCGTTGTCATTGAACACTGAGGCAACTCTTGCAACGTATTGCGGTGATGGATTGCTGGTAACGAGTCTTTGTATCAGCTGTTTGCCTATAAACGGACCTACATTGGGATGATTGAAGATGATATCGATCGTGTTGCTGAGGTCCTCCTTTGCTGAAAGACCCGAAGGTATGCTTTGAGGCTGTCCATAGGCATCGTTGAAGGTATCGGAAAAAACTTTTTCTCTTGTATCGTGATAGGCTTCGTAAGCAACCATAGGTTTGATAAACGAGGCTAAGGTATTTGTACCGTCCAGATAATAAAATGCGCCATTGTCGCTTGTCCACCCGGTATAGACTTTGGCAAACTCCTCGATATCTTTTTGCGTATAGGTTGGTATAGGTTTGCCATCCAAAAGCTTCGGCTCACCGTTGAGTTCGAGCTGCACCAGTCCTATGCTGAAAAGCTGGAGTATCTCTCTGGCATAGTTCTCATCGGCATGCACCAGTGTGCCGTTTTCGGTCGTATGTTCTTTCATGTTGCCCCAGGTACTGAGGTAGATACCCATTGAAGGGTGCAGAGCAGTATGGTAGAGGATCTCTCTGTAGTTCCCAAATGCATGATCCAGCAGTAGGTCAAAATAGTCAGCAAGCGGATAGTGATATTCTACTCCAATAGAGGAAACGACAATGATCTCGCTCAAGGCCAAAGCGACCCTTTGTCTCAGCTGGTCCTCTGCGTTGACAGTGATACTGTACCAGGCATTGTAAAAGGCTTTGCGTACGACCACATCCCTAAGATCTCTGCCCTGATGTCTGTTGATCCAGTCAAGATATTTTGTTGGTTTTTTTTGAAACTGTTCATTGAGCCAGATATTGTAATCTCCCACTTCAAGGAGTTGGTTGATATCCTCTTTTCTTACCCCGAAAGTCGCATGTGTAAGAAAGTTCACAGCACCTTCTTTACTCTCTACGGGTATCTGAATGGTTGTATCCGGTTCAGTGGGAGGGGTAGAGTTGGTGTCACCACCAGATCCGGAACAGCCAACGAGAATAAGTGTTGATAAAACACCAGGAAGTAACTTATGAATATAACTATGCATCTCTTTTCTCTATTTGTAAAGGTACAAGGAGGTTGATTACTCTACATCGTTGTTCAAACTATTTCATTCATTGTAACAGAAGGAGTTTAAAAAGATATTGAAAGGAAGTAATGGTGTAATATTTATAAAAATGTAGCGGGCTTGAGT